>OIZO01001673.1_pt1 | contig 10772 bp, 13 predicted proteins | sample 1588551 | NCBI WGS metagenome assembly OIZO01 (sample SAMN03283271) | human gut metagenome | biome: human-associated habitat; material: feces | host: Homo sapiens | place: Peru | collected 2012 | reverse complement strand
ATGATTTCTTGTTCATCCTTATAACTAAACTTCGATTTAGCCATCAATACTACTAAGAAAATACAAACTCCTAAGAAAAGAAAACCAATCCCGTATCTTAAATATAATACCCGATTTCTCTTATTCTTAATCTTATTAATTTCTCTATTGTAATCCATATTACTATCCCTCAACCATTCTACTACCAGTATACCAAAAATCATTTTTAAGTTAAAGTTAAATTACTTACTAACCATCAGAATTTCAAAGTGTAATTTTTGCACTTTGAAATCTTAAAACCATAAAAAGAAAAGATAAATGCTAATTATATAAAGCACTTACCTTATTTTGATATTCTCTTAAAGTCTCTTCATCGGGAATCATAACATATAACTTACTCATCGGATAACTATAAGTATAATCCATAGCCGAAGACCCTTTCAAATTAACACTTTCAATCGCATAACTAGATGGTTTACTAATCTCTTTCTTAATAAAATCCGTTATATCTTTTTTAGACATATTTGTAATTAAGGCATCATCTAAAACATCTAAAAACTGCATATAACTAGTAATAATCTTGGGACTCATCGCTTTCTTAATTAAAGCTTCTAAAACAATCATCTGATTTTCTCCTCTGGTAATATCCCCATCAGCAAAAGAATGTCTTTCTCTAACAAAAGATAAAGCCGCATCCCCATCTAAATGATTCATTCCTTTCTTGAACTTATAAGTCTTAGTCATTGTCGAATCATATATACCCGTCTCAAAAGCATACTTACTATTAACATCAATCCCTCCTAGTAAATCAACAATCTTCACTAAAGAAGTAAAATTAAGCCTTACATAGTAATCAACATTAACCCCTGTTATGCCCTCTACACTCTTCATCGCTGTCTCAATCCCATAAAGAGAGGCATGAGTCAACTTATCCTTACCACTCTTTCCATATAAAGAAACATAATAATCCCTCGGAATATGTGTCATCAAGATTTTCTTTGTAACCGGATTCACCGTTAAAACAATATTAACATCACTTCTCGTCTTCGTTGCAATCTTCTTATAAGTATCAACCCCACTAATATAAATACTAAACGTATTCTTCGTAATATCAATATCCTTAGTTGCCACACTAGTCTTAATAGTAATCTCATATTCATATAAACTCTTCGTAGCAAGAGCATAAGCCGAATCATTTTCTCTTAAAATTGTATCCGAAGCACTACTAATTAAGATTCCGGGAATCTTTTCCATAAGTAAAGCCGAAGTAAGAGAAGATACATCATCAAAAGTAGTAATATTACTAATCTTTTCTTTAATAGTCTCTACTGCCTTAGTATATCCATCATCATTAGACTTCAATACTCCAATCTTCTCTAACTTTTCTAAAGAAGAAGTATAACTATTTAAAACAATAACTCTATAAGTTTCTACCTCCGTCTTCGTATGAATCTTATCTAAAAAACTATTAGTCTTCCCAAGATAAATACATCCTACTATTTCTAATATAAAGAAAATAAATCCTAAAAACAAAGCCCCTAAATGCTTCTTATTAATTCTTCCAATTAATAGAAAAGTTATAATTAAAATTAAAAAACAAATTCCAATAAAATATCCTATATTAAGAATATTAGTAACATAAATAATTCCTAAAAAGATAATACTAACTATAAGAAGAAGAATATTAAATATCTGATAAAACTTTCTTTTCTTCTTTTTTTTCATCAAAGTTCACCTCACCCCAAGATTATACCATATTTCTTAGAATATACTACTATTTAAAAAGTAATAATTATTCATTTGACTAAACTTTACAAAAAGAAAATATTGTCTATTATAAAACTTTAAGATATAATTAAGTAGATAATAAGGAGACTTCTTATGCAGAAATTTATTAATAAAATCAAAGAAAGTAATAAAGTGTATTTAGGTATACTAATTATTACTTTATTGTCCTATCTAATCGGCTATATCATCTTCGTTAAGAATATAGCCGTCCTAACAGGAATAGAAACCTTAGTCCGAGTAATTTTAATTATTCTCTTTGGTATCTGGTTCTTAGTCTGGTTAGTCATGGGACTTATCTATATCTTTAATAAAAAGTATTCTAGCTTTATCATCATGATAGTATTTACCCTACTCTTCAATGGCATTTTCTTTGTCGCTGGATATTATATAGATACTATTTATAAGAGTATTGATAATATTAGTAAAGATACAGTTAACTATACAACCTACTTAATTAGTATGAAAGATACCGAGTTTAATGAAAATAGTAAAATAGGTATCATAAGTGATACTAATAACATCGAGGGAAATACCCTAGCTAAAGACTTAATTAGTGAAAAAAACTTAACTAACAAATTATATCAATATGATGATTTTTATATTATGCTAGATGACCTTTATAGTGGAAAAATTGATGCTTGTTTTGTCTCTAGCAATTATACTATTCTCTTTGCTACCGAGGAAAAGTATCAAAATATTAAAGATGATACTAAAGTAATCTATCAGTATAGTAAAGAAATGAAAAATCAAGATAATATTGTCTATACTAATAAGAAGTTAACTGAACCCTTTACTATTCTAGTGATGGGTGTTGATAGTGAAATTAATGGTCTTAATGCTAACGGTGCTTTTAACGGAGATACTCTAATGATGGTTACCTTTAATCCTAAGACTCTATCAGCTTCAATGTTTAGTGTTCCTAGAGACTTATATGTTCCTATAAGTTGTCGTAATAATGCTCTAGCAAAAATTAACTCTTCAGCGGCTTATGGTACCAATTGCGTTATTAATACAATGAAACAATTAACCGATGTTGATATTGATTACTATGTTAAAATGAACTTTAAAGGTGTTGTTGATCTGGTTGAAGCTCTTGGAGGCGTAACCGTTAATGTCGAAGAACCATGGAGCTGGTATAATGCTGGTGTTAATTATAATGGTAAAGTCTGTGAACAAAACTCTAACCGTGAATTTGGCGATAAAATTGTCTGTATGGACCCCGGTCTGCAAGTATTAAATGGCGAACAAGCCCTAGCCTACGCCAGAAACCGTCATCAGTATTTAGGATCAGACTTAGATCGTATCCGTCATCAACAAGATGTTATTGAAGCTGTCATTGAAAAAGCCAAGACTCTAAGAAATTTTGATGATTTCAAAAAAGTTCTAGATGCTGTTAGTAAGAATATGGATACCAATATGACAACCGATCAAATCTTATCTTTATATGATGTTGGTAAATCATTCTTAGTCAACACAATTAATGGTAGTGATGTGAAGTTTTTCATCTATAAGACCTCTCTAGAAACCTATAGTCTTCCAGTTTACCTAGGTTATTCCACCACCTCTGCTTTAGGATATTATAAAAAAAGTCTTGAAGATATCAAAACTATGATGAAGACTAATCTTGGCCTTATAGAAAAAATTCCTAACAAGACATTTAGTGTCGATTATAATGATGATTATACAGTTAAATATTATGGTAAAAAATTATATGGTGATAAGTCTGTAGCCACTATGCCTAGTTTGATTGGTTCCTCTTTAGATTATGCTACTAACTGGGCTACTAGTAACGGCGTTAGCTTAAGTAAAATAGAAGTCTATGAAGGCGATGAACATTTTAATTATTTATATGGTGATGGTATTGTAGCCGACCAATCTATCCATGTTAATTCTGTTATTGGAATTGGTACTAATCTAACGATATATGTTAATAAACGTCCAACCTCTACAGGTAATACTGATAATAACAATCAATCAAACACCGAAAACAATAATTCTGAAGAAAAACCAACTCGTAACGAAAATGATACCGTAATAGAAAATGAGGAGTAAATTTACTCCTCAATTTTTTTATCTTTAGACTCTCCTGGTTTATAAGAAACCACACTATACTTATTATCTTCTTTCGTTAAAATAACATCAACAAACTTATCATATCCTAAATCACTCACATAAGATACTTCAGCAGTAATCTCATATGCTGGTACGCTTTCCTCCCCCATCTTATAAGTAGTAGTCTTTAACTCATTCATAATAACATCACTTACTTCTGGTAAAGATTGTTTACGGTCATTATAAGAATTATCTTCAATATAGTCATAAAAGTCTCCTACTACTTTATTAGTATACATTTCTCTTTTACTGCTATTAAAGTACTGAGAACTAGTAACTTCATACTTATTAATCTTATTATTTAAAGACAATAAGTCAATAACGAAGACTTTAGCTAACTGAGTAATATAAAGATTATCATCTCGTTCATCGCTTTCTAAAATAGTCTTTAACTTAGCAAACTCATCTTTATAATAGTTAGAAGCATTATCATTAATATAATACCCATATTTCAAAATATCACTTTCTACCTTACTAACATTAACCGGTTCTTCTTTTCTTTGTAAAGTTCCATAAAAATAAAATACTATTCCAAAGATTAGAAACAACGAAACAAGTGCGAAAATCATCTTAAAAATATCACTTTTCTTCATCTTTTTTATCATAAATATCACCTATTCTTCTAATATACGATAATTATAACATAAATTTTAACTTTTTACTTGAATTTTTATGTTGGATTTGATATCATTAAGTAGTCGAATGCAGGTGTGGTTCAACGGCTAGAATGCGACCTTGCCAAGGTTGAGACGGGAGTTCGATTCTCCTCACTTGCTCCAAATTGATAAAAAACGAAAGTTTTTTATATAAATTAATTGTTTTAAAATTGTAGTCGAATACACTAAAACAAATTAAATTTGATAGAATTAAGGCTTTTAATAAGTCTTTTTTCTTGGTTAAAATTACTGTGTGTGTAAACATCAAGAGTAGTACTAACTCTACTATGACCCAAGCGATTGCTTATAATATGAATATCAATATCGTTATTAAGTAATAATGTAGCGTGACTATGCCTAAACTGATGTAGTGTTATAGACCTAATATTAGCCTTTTCACAAGCTTTTAACTTATAGCGGTTAATAGTAGTTGGAGCAAGAGGTTTTACACCTCCAAACACAAAATAATCAAGAGACATACAATCATAAGAACTAATTAAATTATTTAAAGACTTTTTAAGACTATTAGAAATATATATAGTACGATTACTAGAATAAGTTTTAGGAGTTCCTAATTCTCTTTTTCCGTGTTCATCAATAGTCTTATTAACAGTAATAAAATTGCCATTTATATCACGAATCTTAATTGCCATAGCCTCGCCAGGTCTACAACCAGTATAAAACATAAATTCAAAAAAAGTTTTATACAATTGATTATCAAATCCTTTAATAAATCTTTTAAATTCTTTCAGGGTATAAAAATCAGTTTTTTTATACTCTATTCTTTTATCAAAAGGCAAAAAATCAGGCAAAAATTCATAACAACAATTATATTTTTTAGAACAAAACTCCAAAAAACCTAAAAGCATACTATATAACTGTGAATTATAAGAATTAGAAAAATCTTGATCAGAAATAAATTTCTTCCAATCCTTTAAATCATTCAAAGACAAGTCCTCAATATTAAAAGTTTCAAAATAACTAATAATATTCTTACTAAAATTATAGTCGAATACACTAAACCATTGTTTTTTATGTCGGTTTTTAACATATTCCATATAAAGTATGGAAGCTTCTTTAAAATTCATCCAAAACACCTCTCAGGAAATAATATACCTAATAGGTGTCTTTTTGTCAATACCAAACCTACCTTTCACATCTAAAATATATCACATTTATTTTTTATTGTCATCAAACTTTCTTCGTAATATATCAAAAAAATCTAAAATTTCAGCTATAACCAAATTACAAAGAGCAAAGCCTAAAGATATGACAATAAACGCTGGAAAATTTGTAAAATCGTGTATGGAATCCTTTACGCCGAAAAGAAAAATAATGAAAATAAGCAAGCCAGAAAAATGATCAATCAAAAAATAAATTAGTTTTTTAAACGCATCATTAAGAAACTCAAAAATGTTATTAAAAAATTCACAAATACTAAATTTCATTATCATCAACCACTTCCACTAAATCAGCTTTAATTTTAATCATCAAACTTACTCCTATCTGAACAATACGTACCATAATCAAGGTCAGATTGCCCATTCATAGCTCCAAAATGCTTAGCGTTATGATTATCTACTAATCTAATAAAATAAGTTAAATTTCGCCTAAAAGCATCCCATATATTAGCTTTTTGAACTGACTTGCCTAACACACCTAATTCAATATATCCATCATAAGTCTCAATCATATCTTGTATTTGCTGAACTTTCCTTACTTCAGGTGTATCATCTAATATAAGTGTTTCAAACCTAAGCTTTAAATTCTCACTATTAGATCGAACTTCTTCTACAGAGTATTGATACTTATCATCATAACCATAGTGAATTAAATATTTTAAAGCACTATTAAAATTTTTAACAAATTCAATTTGATTTTCAGCACAAGAAACTTTTTTAGCCAAAGCATTCAAAGCAATACCATTTTTAAATTTAACTAAAAAATGATAATGCGGTTTCTTATAATCGCCAGCCTCATATTTAATAGTACCATCATCGTTATATACGGTATCAGGCCACATATCCTTATCGTGTCTAATCCAAATAGCACTATTCATTGTAGTTAGTGCCTCATACTGAACATCAAACATAGGATCATCTTCATATATAATCAAACCATAGGAATATCTACGGTGCTTATCTTTTTCCTTTTCTTTCGCACCAGCATCTAAAACACTAGTACCCGTTTCAACTTTTACATCTTTTTTCTTACTCATAAATTTTCCTTCTACTCAAATATAGTAAAAAATATAGGGATAGTAGCAATATTAGTACGCTATCATATTTTACATAAAATACATAGCCATTGCTATTAGGCGTAGCCCTATGCAATGGCAAGCTAGTAGCTCACCCATATTTTTCAACTTTTTCTCTACTTTTTTATAAAAAAGTAGCAAAAAATTTTCTTAATCACTCGCCGTGGAGGCATAATCAAACAAAAAAAATGAGATTTTGTTTTGTTTGATTAGTAACCATTATCTTATCGTTATGTTAGTCAAGAGTTGCCTTAAAATTATCGGATTTGCAATCCTCAATTTTAAGCGTGATGCCTCTTGACTAACTCTAACCATAGCACATTAACTTATAAAGAGCATTTAACATAAACTTTAAACCTACCTTTCATAAACTAAGAATAGCACAATTTTTTTCTACATCAATGAAACAAGCAAAAAAAAATAATGGAAGATTAAAATTTTCCACCATTTTTCTTAAAATCATCAATAACATAATTAAGTCTTTTTATTAATTCATCTTTAACTAAAGAGACCTTTTCATTACTAACTTTGCCAACATAGAGATTACCTTTACCAACTTTTAAATCGTTACAAATGTCTGTAATATTAATTTTAAAAAAATCTTTAATAAATTTTAGATTTACATCCTTCTCACTCATTAATAAATCCTCCTCAAAAAAATATACCTAAAAGCTATAAAAATGTCAAGTTAAGTATTAATATAAATGATAAAAATTAATTTATTTTAGCTTTATATTTTTTTTATTTTTTTTCAAATATAAAGCTAAATAAATAATGATTTAAATATGTTTAGCAAACTATGCCAAATTAAAAGAGCAGTTATTTAATAACTACCTCACACTCAGACCACCTGAGTAGCTCACCCCCAAAAACCACCTGAGTTATTCTGAGACACTTCGTTAGAATTTTGACTAGAATAAATTTCATCTATCAAAGCAAACGGATCATCTACAGGTTTACTATCTACTGGAGACAACTTCGCAAAGTCATCCGACTTTTCAACTAAAATATCTGATTGGTCACTAGACAAAGTCCCTTTGTCATTTGAAAGCTTAATCTCTTCGACAATATCTGAGAGATTAGCTACTTCTTTAGGTGGAGTAGAATCAATAACAGGAGTTTCATCATTTACAGGTTGCACACTCTCACAAATAGACTTAACATCTACATTAAGTTTCTTTTTAAGTGGTTTCTTAACACTCTCATTACTGATATTAAATGTATCTTGAATCTCATTCAAAGACATAACCTCTCTATTAAATTCTGGACTATCATAAACAGGCTTATCAGCCACAAGCTCACTCATATAACAAGTATCATACGACTTATAAACTTTCTTATAATTAATAATCTTAAATCTTCTAGAAAACTTATAACTTACATCAGCCTTCTTGACTTTAACACTCTTACCAAAATCATCTGTATTGTAGTAGATGTTATATAAGAATAGTGCAAACGGAGTAAATGGGATTTTAATAAATCCGACAATATCATAAATCTCGCAAGCTAAAACTCTTAATTGTTTAACAATCCTAGTAGGATGCTGAGAATTTATATAAATATTACTTATTCCAAAATGTCTATGCAACTGAAATGTATTTCTTACGGCTTTTGGAAAATCCTTAAAATCCAAACTATCAAAATATAGCTGAACCTCATCTAAAATAATCACACTGCCAGGATTCCAACTAGTCTTTAAAGTTAAATCATCTAGACTTATTGACTTTGAATAATGTTTCCTATCCAATTTAATTGGATAATTACTATACACATAATTCTTCTTAGCTTTAAAATTAAATCTATTTAAACGCTTATAATGCTTTCTAGCTAAATAAGTAGTAAATAAACTTTTGCCTGTTCCAGGCAATCCACAAACGGCAATAACACTCATTAAAAAAACCATCCTTTAATAAAATAAAATATTCTAAATAAAATAAATACTATAAAAAACATAAATAATACAAAAAACAAATTAAACATTAGCACAAAATTAAATTGCTCATAACTAGTCCATAACTCAAAATTAATATCTGGAAACATTTCTTTAAGTTTATCATAACTAAATGGCATTGGTAACTCTGTATTATCTGTATGAATTTGCTGATTAACTGTGCCATAAGTAGAAGTATAATATCTTAACTCAAATACATTATTTTCTGTAGTTAAAACAACCTCATACTTATTATTTTCATCAGCTCTCAATTTATCATTATCTAAGCCTTTTAAACTAACTGTCTCGCCTACAAAAGAACTTTCAGTATAAGAACTACTTAACACATCATCTAAATAAATATTGACTGTATAATCAACAGGAACTCTTGTGCTATCTTCGGCTAAATTTAAATATCCTTTTAATTCTCCACCAGCTACACCAATTTGAATAACAGAATAATCTCCCTCAATGCTAACAACATTATCGCAAAAATGATTAGAAGTAGCACACATACTAGTTTTAAACTTAACATAAACATTATATGGAGTAGTAACATTTTTAGTATAAATAGGCATACCATAAGAAGTATAAAGCTCATTACTTTCCTTAAATTTAAAATAATTATTGTGTCTAGTAACTTCATAAGAATGTAAAAAAGAATATTTAGAATCCCTAGAATCATAAGAAGAAAAGGTAATCGAATCACCAAAAACTAAAGAATCAAGATAATTAGAGCTTCCATATTTATACCAAGTATAAACATCTGAAAACATAAAGGAATTGTAATCGTTAACCTTATAAGTAACACCATCACTAGATGTATAAATCATATTATCATTTATAAAAGCCTTAGCATCTTCATAGTTAAGCCTATTATCATCATAAGTAATATAATAATCAGAAGCATATACATTATTTAGACCAATAAATAAGCTAAATATAGTCACCATAAATAAATAAAACATTATTTACCTCCTCTAACATCATTGAACATAGTCTTTAAATCTCTTCTTTGTTGCTGAACAAATCTATTACGATTATATCTTTGTAAAGCATTATGATCTTTATTGCTAGAATTTAAAGGCTTTGCATTAGCATTTCTTTTTCTATTCATTTCTCTAAATTTTCTAGTTTTCCAAGCATCGTGCCTAATTGTAAAATCATTATATTCACTAGCTAAACCAAATAAACTAGATAAAAATTTACCAAAAGATAAAAATAAAAAGCAAATAATTAATACATCAACTAATGAAAAATAAGTTGACCCAAAAGGTATTTTGCATCTATCAATTGCCTGCCACATATGATTAAGAGTTATAATAAACAAATTTAAAATACCTTCCATTATTTACCACTGCCAATCATTTTATAAGCAAGAATAAATGGACTAAATACTACAAATAAAAATGCAATCCCCAAAGCAAAAGCAAAAAGATAATATAAGAATTGATATTGACCAGGAAATTCACCTAAAATATATTTAGCTACATCTAATAAATTATTAATCATATTATTTAATCCTTTCTAATTCTTCTTCATATTTTTTAATAGTATCATCTAACTCTTTAATAGCATCATCTTGTTCTTTAGAAGAAAGTTTTTTAAATTCAGTAAAAGTTTTTTTTAAAATATAACTAGTATTAATTTTTTCTTCTAAAGCTTTAACATTATTTTTTTTATCAAATATTCCCATAACTAAACCTTTCTAAATAGTAGCCTCAAGTAGCACTTCGTGCTACCTTGAGGCACTACTTCATCATTTTCCACGCCAAGTGGAAAAGTAATCTCTTAAATCTATATCGAATCTTTCTATAAATTTTTCTTAATATTTTCATAACTACACCAAAAGTTTAACAATAGCAATACCTAAAGCCATAATAAAGAAAAAGTAGATTGACATTCTAATACCATCAGGAAATGTGTCTAAAAAATCATTAATAAATGTAACCATAGTGCTAAAAATACCATTTAAATTACCAATAATATCTTTAGGATTGAAATTATTTAAAAGATTATTAACATTAGAACCATTTACCGCAGAGCCACT
>OIZO01001671.1_pt1 | contig 10777 bp, 9 predicted proteins | sample 1588551 | NCBI WGS metagenome assembly OIZO01 (sample SAMN03283271) | human gut metagenome | biome: human-associated habitat; material: feces | host: Homo sapiens | place: Peru | collected 2012 | reverse complement strand
TGGTCAAGGTGACCGACATCGACCAGCAGGGCCGCATCAACCTGAGCCGCCGCGACGCCATCCTGGCTCTGGAAGCCAAGCGCGCAGAGCAGGCCCAGCAGTGATCTGATGGGGACCCCGTCAGGCAGACCGTAAGAATATGATGAAAGATCCGCTGTTTCTCCAAAGGAACGGCGGATTTTTTTGTGCTGGACGCACTGCGTCTGTGCGCGGTATAATCAGAAAAAAGCGGACAGCATGAAAGGAAGAAAACCCATGGAAGAACATCACATTCCGCAGGCGGTGCAGATCCGCAATGCCCATGTCCACAACCTCAAGAACATTGATGTGGACATCCCACTGCACCAGATCGTGGGCATTGCGGGCGTGTCCGGCTCCGGCAAATCCTCGCTGGCACTGGGCGTGCTGTATGCGGAGGGCTCCCGGCGCTACCTGGATGCCCTGTCCACCTACACCCGCCGCCGGATGACTCAGGCCGCCCGGGCGGGCGTGGACGAGGTGCTGTACGTTCCGGCTGCGCTGGCCCTGCACCAGCGGCCCGGCGTCCCGGGCATCCGCAGCACCTTTGGCACCGGGACCGAGCTGCTCAACAGCCTGCGGCTCATGTACTCCCGTCTGGCCAGCCACCGCTGCCCCAATGGGCATTATCTGGCCCCGTCGCTGCGGGTGGCGGCCGGGAAAGAGCTGCTCTGCCCGGAATGCGGGGCGCAGTTTCTGGCCCCGTCGGCCGAAGAGCTGGCCTTCAACTCGCAGGGGGCCTGCCCGCAGTGCGGCGGCATCGGCACGGTGCGCACGGTGGACCCCGCTACGCTGGTGCCGGATGCTTCCCTGACCATCGACGAGGGTGCCGTGGCCCCGTGGAACAGCCTGATGTGGTCGCTGATGACCGACATCTGCCGGGAGATGGGCGTGCGCACCAATGTGCCCTTCCGGGACCTGACCGCGCAGGAAAAGGAGATCGTGTTCCACGGTCCGGCGGAGAAAAAGCACATTTTCTATCACAACAAGAATTCCAATCAGGCAGGGGAACTGGACTTTACCTATTTCAATGCGACCTACACCGTGGAAAACGCGCTGGCCAAGGTCAAGGACGAAAAAGGCATGAAGCGGGTAGAAAAGTTCCTGAAAGAGGACATTTGTCCTGCGTGCCATGGCACCCGCCTTTCGGCAGCGGCCCGCGCCCCCAAGCTGCGGGGCCTCTCGCTGGATGAGGCCTGCCGGATGCCCCTTTCGGAGCTGGTCGGCTGGGTGCAGGGCGTGCCGGACAGCCTGCCCGCAGAGATGCGCCCGATGGCGGAAAACATTGTGGAATCCTTCACCGGCCCGGCAAAACGGCTGATGGACCTGGGGCTGGGCTACCTCACGCTGGACCGTGCGGCCTCGACCCTTTCCACCGGAGAGCGCCAGCGCATGCAGCTGGCCCGCGCCGTGCGCAACCGCACCACCGGGGTGCTCTATGTGCTGGACGAACCCAGCATCGGCCTGCATCCCTCCAACATCGTGGGCCTGACCGGCGTGATGCACGACCTGATCGCGGACGGCAATTCGGTGATCCTGGTGGATCACGACACGCAGATTTTAAAGGAAGCAGACTGGATCGTGGAAATGGGGCCGGAAGCCGGGGCAAAGGGCGGCCATGTGATCGCACAGGGCACCATCCCGGCCATCGAGGCGGACCCGGCGTCCCAGATCGGGCCCTTCCTCTCCGGAAAGGCGGACACCCTGCGGCGAAAGCGCGCATTGGCGGACGCCCTGTTTGCACAGGGAACACTCCATCTTTCCACCGCGCAGCTCCACACGGTGAAGCCGCTGGAAGTAGACCTGCCCAAGGGGCGGCTGACCGTCGTGACCGGCGTGTCCGGCTCCGGCAAGACCACGTTGGTGCTGGAGAGCCTTGTTCCGGCACTGGAAGCCCGCATCGACGGCAAGACACTGCCGCCGCATGTCCGCGCCCTTGACGCGGAGGGCATCGCCCACGTCAAGCTCATTGATGCGACCCCCATCGGGATCAACGTCCGCTCCACCGTTGCCACCTACGCAGGCGTCCACGATGACCTGCGCAGGCTCTTTGCGCGGTCGCCGGACGCAAAGGCACACGGCTACAAAGCCGGAGATTTTTCCTACAACACCGGGTCCCTGCGCTGTCCCGGCTGCGACGGCACCGGCGAGGTGAGCCTGGACGTGCAGTTCCTGCCGGATGTGAACATCCCCTGCCCGGACTGCCGTGGTTCCCGCTATGCCCGGGCGGCCGGACTGGTAAAACTGACCGGCCCGGCGGGGCAGACGGCCTCGCTGCCGGAGCTGATGGACATGGACGTGAACACGGCCATCGATTTTTGCCGGAACATGAAAACGGTCTGCCAGAAGCTGAAGGTCCTGCAGCAGCTGGGCCTTGGCTACCTGACTCTGGGCGAGGAAACGCCCAGCCTTTCCGGCGGCGAAGCCCAGCGTCTGAAGCTGGCCAGCGAGATCGGCCGGACCCAGACCGATTCCGTGTTCGTGTTCGACGAGCCGTCCATCGGCCTGCACCCGCTGGATGTGCAGGTGCTGCTGGGGGTGTTCCAGGCCCTGCTGGACAATGGTGCGACTGTGGTGGTCATCGAGCATGATCTGGACGTCATCCGCAATGCGGACTACATCATCGACATGGGCCCCGGCGGCGGAGATGCCGGCGGGCGGATCGTGGCCTGCGGCACCCCGGAGCAGATCTGTAACGACCCGGCTAGCATCACCGGGCGGTATCTGCGCCGCTGACGGCTGCAGTTTGCTGTTGTGTTTTGCGCCCGGATATGCTATCATCGGGCCAGAAGCAATGCGAGGAGGAGTTTTCTATGATCCAATTTGGCCTGCGTCTGCACGACGCCGAAAAGCTGCCCCTGGAGCAGGTGCTCCCGCTGGTACGCCAGCGGGGTTTTACCTGCGCTCACCTGGCCCTGAGCAAATCCCTCAAGGAGGTGCCCAACACGCCGAGTGCCCTCACCCCCGGTTACGCCGCCTATCTGCGCCGCCTGTTTGCCCAGAACGGCATTGACATTGCCGTGCTGGGCAACTACCTCAACCTGGCCCACCCGGACGAAGACGCTCTGCACGCCATTCAGGAAAAATACTACGCCCATATCCGCTTTGCCAGCCTGCTGGGCTGCGGTATGGTGGGCACCGAGACGGGCGCGCCTAACGCGGAGTACAAGTTCTGCCCGGAGTGCCGCAGCGACGCAGCCCTTGCCACCTTTATCAAGAACTTCAAGCCGGTGGTGCGCTGCGCCGAGCAGTACGGTGTGACCATTGCCATCGAGCCGGTGGTCAAGCACATCGTGTACGATGCCAAGCGTGCCCGCACCGTGCTGGACGAGATCGGCAGCCCCAACCTGCAGATCCTGCTGGACCCGGTGAACCTGCTGAATATGGAAAACGTGGACGCCCGCGAGGACGTGTTCGCCGAGGCCATCGAGCTGCTGGGCAAGGATGTGGCCATGATCCACTTCAAGGACTTCCTGCGCAAGGACGCCGGCGGGCAGCTGGCCGCTACCGGTGCCGGGCAGGGCGGCATGGGCGATTACCGCACCATCCTGCGCTTTGCCAAGCAGGAAAAGCCCTGGGTGTTCGCCACACTGGAAAACACCACGCCGGAGAATTCGGTCCAGTGCCTGCAATACCTGCAAAAGCAGTACGACGCGTGCTGAATCTGCCCCAATCACAAAAGGGTCTGCTGCCGGAAACGGCAGCAGACCCTTTTGTGATAGAGAAATCAATCCAGATCCAGTTTGTTCTTCATCAGCCAGTTGGTGGCGGCAAAGTAGACACCGCACAGCACCGCATCGGCCAGCAGGGAAACCAGCACGGCGCGGAGATAGAACCGATTGGTCGTGACCTGCCAGGTATCACCGGAAGCGATGACTACCATATCCAGCCCGACGGTGTTGTTGGTGTAGGGCAGCAGAGCCACAAGGCGGTTCTGCACAATGTTCAGGATCACAAAGGCCGCGATGCCCACCAGCGCAAAATGCTGCTTGAACTGATGCCCGATCATGCAGGCGGTGTACAGGCACAGGATGGAGCAGACCAGCGTGGCCAGCCACTCGATGGCCGTGAGCAGCAGCATAAAGCCGCTGACATTCAGAACGCGCTGCAGAATATCTGCCAGCTGCCGGAAGTCGCGCACGGCACTGGCCCAGTCCGAGAAGAGGCCGTTGACGTTCAGCATCCCGCACAGGAAGAATACACCGAGGGAAAGCGCGATGACCAGGATGCTGCACAGCAGCCACACCATGCTGGAGATGAGCTTGGACAGGATGAGCTGCGCCGGGGTGACCGGCAGGGTGTGCATCAGATAACCCTCGCGCCCCAGCAGGTTGCGGGTGAACCGCTGGATGATGGTGAGCGCAGTGATGACTGCAATGGCGACACACAGCATCAGGTAAACGGTCGTGACGACGACGATGGGAAAATCAGAAGCCAGCGCCGGAAAGCGGAAGAACGCCCCCAGCAGTGCAGCAGCAGCCAGAATGGCCAGATACAGTCCGCCGTAAATGCGGCCGGTGGCCTTGAACTCATACTTTAAAAGTTTGCTCAGCATTTGAATACCTCCCGGAAATATGCATCCACGCTCATGCCCTCAGTCTCGCGGAGCTCCTCCACGCTGCGATGGGCGAACACCCGGCCATCCTTCAGGAAGATGGCCTCGTCCAGCACCGGCTCGATGTCCCCGATGAGGTGGGTGGACAGGATGACCGTTGCGTCCTTGCTGTAGTTGCTGATGATGGTGTGCAGGATGTAGTCGCGGGCGGCGGGGTCCACGCCGCCGATGGGCTCATCCAGCAGGTAAAGCCGGGCCGCGCGGCTCATGGCCAGGATGAGCTGCACTTTTTCCTTGTTGCCCTTGGAGAGGGTCCTGAGCTTTGCGGTGCGGGCAATGTGCAGGGCGTCCAGCATCTCAAAGGCCTTGGCGGGGTCAAAGTCGGCGTAAAAATCCGTGAACATGCCCACCAGCTGCTCTACCTGCATCCAGTCGGGCAGCCAGTCGGCGTCCGGCAGGTAGGAAACAAGGGCCTTGGTGTCCGGGCCGGGGGCCATGCCGGCTACCTTGATGCTGCCGGACGTGGGCTGCAGCAGGCCGTTGGCCAGCTTGATGAGGGTGGTCTTGCCGCTGCCGTTGGGGCCCAGCAGGCCCACGATGCGGCCAAAATTCACATGCAGATCCACGCCGTCCAGCGCGGTCTTGTCTTTGTCGTAGCACTTGGTCAGTGCTTCACAGGTCAGAATCTCACTCATTGTGCATCCTCCTTGGTGGTGTCCAGCTGCTCCAGCAGGGCAGCCGCGCGTGCAGGGCTGTAGCCGATGCCGCGCATCTTGACCAGAAATTCTTCCGCCAATTTCCGGGCGGCTTCGGTCCGAAGCTGTTCGATCAATTCGGTGTCCTCCGTAACATAGCGGCCTGAGGTGCGTTCGGTGCGCACCAGACCTTCGGTTTCCAGCTGGGCCAGGGCCCGCTGCATGGTGTTGGGATTGACCCCGGCGGCTGCGGCAAGGTCCCGCACCGAGTCCAGGTGACCGCCGGGCGGATAGGTGCCTGCCAGGATGCGGGCCTTGAGCCGTTCCACCAGCTGTGCATAGATCGGGCGGCTGGAATCAAACTGTTCCGACATACTGTTGTCTCCTTGTATTGCTGTATTAAGCGCTTGATACAATAATACACGATCTGCCCCGTTTGTCAAGCCCTTTTGGCAAAAAAAGAAGAGCTGCTGCGAAAAAATACGCAGCAGCTCTGAAAATCAGAACAAATTTACTCCAGCACCAGCAGCAGGCTCATCTTGAACTTGCCCTGTGCGGTCACACTGTGCAGGCCGTTCTTGTCAAAACGGAAGCTCTGGCCTGCGGTCAGCTCGTAGTCCTGGACCTCGTAGCTGATGATGGCCTTGCCCTCCAGTGCGGTCAGGATGGCGTTGCCGGGAGCACGGTGCGGGGTCAGGCCGGTGCCCTCGTCAAAGGCCATCAGCACGAATTTCATGTTGTCGGTGTGGGCCAGGTCCAGGTTGGCGATGCTGCCCTCTTCGTAAGAGATCAGGTCCTTCAGTTCGGTGGCTGCGCCTGCTTTGAGGATGCTGTTCATAGTAAGGTTCTCCTTTTTGAGGATGATTTCGGTATAGATAAGGCCATTGTCGGTGTGGGTGCCGCACAGCGTTCCGGGCGGGAAACGGTCATGGCCGGGCGGATGGGCCGCACCTGCGAGGGGGTGAAGAGCTGGTTGAACATAAAACGGACTCCTTGTGCGGAAAGTGGAGCCGCCAATTCCGCTGCGGCAGCGGGGTGGACGGCTTATTTTTTATAGTATACCCTTTTGTAGGGTGAAATCCGTGGCTATAACCACGGAATATGAAAAATAACACGATCCCTTCAAAACGATGCAAACTATCCAGAAAAAATGAGGATGATATCAAAATTTACAGAGAATTCATACAATTCTGCATTGCAAATTTTTTGACGATATGCTATTCTGAAAAGCAGAGAACCGCCGCCGGAACCGGCGGCGCAAATGAGTTTGGAGGATTTGACTTATGGCTGATCGCATCGTTCTGAATACCATTTCCTACCATGGCCATGGTGCCATCGAGAACATTGTGCCGGAGCTCACCGCCCGCGGCTACAAAAAGGCCTTCGTCTGCTCGGACCCCGACCTGATCAAGTTCGGCGTCACCAAGAAGGTCACCGACCTGCTGGACGCCGCAAACTTTGCCTACAGCGTGTACAGTGAGATCAAGCCCAACCCCACCATTGCCAATGTGCAGGATGGTGTGGCCGCTTTCAAGGCTGCCGAAGCAGACTGCATCGTGACCATCGGCGGCGGTTCCTCCATGGACACGGCCAAGGCCATCGGCATCATCATCAACAACCCGGAGTTTGCGGACGTCCGCTCTTTGGAGGGTGTGGCTCCCACCAAGAAGCACGCCGTGTTCACCATCGCGGTGCCCACCACTGCCGGTACGGCTGCTGAGGTCACCATCAACTACGTCATCACCGATGTGGAGAAGAAGCGCAAGTTCGTCTGCGTGGATACCAACGATATCCCCGAGATCGCTGTGGTCGACCCCGATATGATGTCCTCCATGCCCAAGGGCCTGACCGCTGCCACCGGTATGGATGCTCTGACCCACGCCATTGAGGGCTACATCACCAAGGGTCACTGCGTCATTTCCGATATGTTCCATCTGGAAGCCATCAAGCTGATCAGCCAGAGCCTGCGCGGCGCTGTGCAGAACACCCCGGAGGGCCGCGAGGGCATGGCTCTGGGCCAGTACATTGCCGGTATGGGCTTCTCCAACGTGGGTCTGGGCATTGTCCACTCCATGGCACACGGCCTGTCTGCCCTGTATGACACCCCCCACGGTGTGGCCTGCGCTATCCTGCTGCCGGTGGGTCTGGAGTACAACAAGAGCGTTGCCGGCGAGCGTTACCGCGCCGTGGGCAAGGCTATGGGCGTTATGGGCATCGATGAGATGAACGATGTAGAGGCCGCTGATGCTACCATCGCCGCCGTCAAGCAGCTGAGCGCAGACGTGGGCATCCCCGCAAATCTGCACGGCATCCTGAAGGAAGAGGACATCCAGTTCCTCGCCGAGTCCGCTTTTGCAGACGCCTGCCGTCCCGGCAACCCCCGCGACACCAGCGTGGAGGAGATCGTGGAGCTGTATAAGAGCCAGCTGTGATTCCGCTCTGTAAATTCAAGCTGTAATTTTGGGCCCTGCTGTCCTTCGGGATGGCAGGGCCTTTTTCTAAGATGTATCTGAAAACAAAGCAACAGACTGGATCTTCGTCTTTTCAGAGATGCCCGGAGAGCCTGCCGCGTCGCAGAGTGACAAAATTTCTGCACGGCTCTTGTACACAGCGCCCAAAACGGGTACAATCAATGCAGTAAGAAAAAACTGGAAGCGAAAGGAACCTTATGACGCTGAACTTCTATACTCTGAGTGCTATTTATCTTGTATATTCCTTTCTGGGCTGGGTGGCGGAGACGGTAGTCGCGACCATCCGGGGCGGAAGGTTTGCCAACCGCGGTGCGGCGGCAGGCCCGTTCTGCTTTATCTACGGTACCACCGGCGTGCTGCTGGCCGTGAGTTTCGGCGACCTGCGCACCGAGCCGGTCTACCTGTTCTTTGCCTGCATGATGGCGGCAACGGTGATGGAATGGATCACCGCCAAGCTGCTGGAACGCCTGCACCGCCGCAAGTGGTGGGACTATTCCGGCAAAAAATTCAATCTGAACGGCTATGTGTGCCTGCAGTATTCGCTGCTGTGGGGTGCGCTGGGCACGGCAAGTGTGCTGTGGGGCAATGATGTGCTGCTGCGGCTGTGCGCGCATATCCCGGTCTGGCTGCTGCGCCCGGCAGTATGGGTCTCGCTGACGGTGGCGGTGCTGGACCAGATCGGTTCGGCGGTGCTGGTGCAGCAGTATGCGGCCCGGCACCCGGTGCTGGAGCAGCTCAACCAGAGACTGGGAGAGCGGTCGGATACGCTGCGCCGCAGGATCGCGCTTTACATTGAAAAACGCATCCAGTATGCTTACCCGGCTGCGGCCCGGCAGGAGCAGACTGCGCTCCGGAAGGGGGAAAAGAACTTCCTCAGCGTGTCTGACCTGCTGTGGCTGTTCGTGATCGGCGCATTTCTGGGCGACATGGTGGAGACGGTGTTCTGCCGCGTGACCGCCGGGGTCTGGATGAGCCGCTCCAGTCTGGTCTGGGGGCCGTTCAGCGTGGTGTGGGGTCTGGCGCTGGTGCTGGCAACGGTGCTGCTGCGTCAGGAAAAGGACCGGAGCGACCGCTACCTGTTCGCCTTCGGCACCGTCATGGGCGGTGTGTACGAATACGTGTGCAGCGCCGTCACCGAGCTGCTGTTCGGCACCGTGTTCTGGGACTACAGCAAGTTCAAGTTCAATCTGGGCGGGCGCATCAACCTGCTGTACTGCTTTTTCTGGGGCATTGCGGCGGTGATATGGATGCGCTACGGCTATCCGCTGGTGCTCAGAGGCATGAAGAAGGTGCGCAGCCGCGTCCGCCCATGGATGACCGTCCTGCTGGCAGTGTTCATGGCGGTGAACATGCTCACCAGTGCGCTGGCGCTGGCCCGGTACGATGCCCGCACCAGCGGTGAAGGCCCCAAAAACAGCATCGATACGCTGCTGGACGACCATTTTGATGACGCCCGTATGGAGCGCATCTATCCCAACGCGAAGAAAGTGGCCAAGGCTGGATGAAATTTCAACGTTCCTCTTGCACTTTGGTGCAAAAATCGGTATAATACTTTCCGGATAAAAGGGAGTAGAGGGCGCACGTTCGCAAAATGGTGCGCTGTGCCGCAGCGACATCCCGGCAGAAATGCCCGCTGCGGTGCCGACCGCTTGAGACTTTTATTACAGAGGCTCCGTCTGGGGCAGGCTGTAATAGAGGTCTCTTTTTTCTTGCGAAATCATGCAAAAGGAGAAAAAATTATGCTGATCCCTGTTTTGTTGTTTATCGTCGGCCTGCTGTGCCTCATCAAGGGCGGCGACTGGTTCGTGGATGGCGCTACGGGCCTTGCCCGCCGCTTCCATGTGCCGGAACTGCTCATCGGTGCCACGGTGGTGTCCATCGGCACCACCCTGCCGGAGGTGATGGTGTCTACCACCTCGGCTCTCACCGGTCACGGCGAGATCGCCTACGGCAACGCCATTGGTTCGGTCATCTGCAATTCCGCCCTCATTGCGGCCATTCCCATTGTGGCCAAGCCGGGCAAGGTGGACCCCAAGAGCCTGCGCACCCCGGTGATGTTCTTCTTTGTGGCGGCAGCCTTCTACGCCGGTGTGGCCTACACCACCGGCTCCTTCACCCGGCCGGTGGGCATCATCCTGCTGGCCATGTTCGTGGCCTACATCGTCTGCAACGTGATGGCCATGAAGAATGCCCCCGCCCCGGAAGAAGAGGAAGAGCCGGAAGAAAACGCTTCCTTTGCCAAGGAACTGGGCCTGCTGGTGGTGGGCGCGGTGCTCATCGCGGTGGGCGCGGACCTGCTGGTGGACAACGGCACCCTCATTGCACAGGCACTGGGCGTGCCGGAGTCGGTCATTGCTCTGACCTTTGTGGCACTGGGTACCTCGCTGCCGGAGCTGGTCACGGCCATCACCTCGCTGGCCAAGGGCCACGGGGCGCTGTCGCTGGGCAACGTCATCGGTGCCAACGTGTTCAATCTGGTGCTGGTGAGCGGCGTCAGCGTGACGCTGGCCCCCTTTACCATCCCGCAGAACTCCACCATTGCTGGCATGAACGCCTCGCTGGTGATGGATATTCCGGTGATGTTTGCGGTCATGCTGCTGCTGACGGTGCCCGCCCTGCTCAAGGGCAAGCTCTCCCGCTGGCAGGGCATCGCGCTGCTGGTCCTGTACGCAGGCTTCTGCGCATTCCAGTTCTGCATGTAAGCGCATCCGGCCATGGGTGGCAGATAACATAAAAATCACCGAGATCGGTCTGTTGCAGGCTTTTCTCGGTGGTTTTCTTATATCTGCACAGTCGATTTCAGTTCTCTCCTGCTGCAGTGATCGCATCAGATCCCTGCCGCAGACGGCTCCGGAACACTGGGGTGCGGCAGAAAACTGCCTGCAAAAAAAGCGCTTCACCGGGAAGAAAGCGTTGAAATATGCAGAGTAACATGCTATAATTCTATTGTCGTTTCTCGCCATTTATTGGCAATTTCGCTTTGATTGGAAGGAAGATATACATGGACAAAAGCGAGGTCTACCGCGAGGTGGACCTCA
>OIZO01001668.1_pt1 | contig 10788 bp, 6 predicted proteins | sample 1588551 | NCBI WGS metagenome assembly OIZO01 (sample SAMN03283271) | human gut metagenome | biome: human-associated habitat; material: feces | host: Homo sapiens | place: Peru | collected 2012 | reverse complement strand
TAATCTCCTTAGCAATCTTCTCTTCGTATTTAGCCATGTGATCCTCGATGAGCACATCAGCACGATAACGCTTCTTAGAGTCGCGGTTATCAATCAATGGGTCATTGAAAGCATCTACGTGGCCGGAAGCCTTCCAAACAGTAGGGTGCATGAAGATAGAAGCATCAAGACCAACAATGTTCTCGTGCAGCAATACCATGCTCTGCCACCAATACTGCTTGATATTATTTTTCAGCTCAACACCATTCTGTCCATAATCATAAACAGCTGCCAAGCCATCATAAATTTCACTACTTGGGAATACAAAGCCATATTCTTTGCAATGGCTTACGATTTTCTTAAAAACATCTTCCTGTGCCATGATAAAAACTTATTTTTTTCAAATTTTCGGCAAAGATACGCTTTTTTCTCGAAATTTTGTTGTATTTTTGCCATAAATTATCAAAATAAGTATTAAAAGCTATCTATGAGCGACGAAATTAAAGATAAAGACGGAATAGAAGGTCAAAATCCTGACAACTTGCAAGATTCTCAAAATAACGACTTGGAGAACACCTCAAAAGAAGATTTGGGGGATTCACAAAAGGACGACTTAGAGGATTCGTCAAAGGATGATTTGAAAAATCAGACTGAACAGCATTCCGATTATAAGCCGGTGAACCGATTCGATGCATCTGCCGTACACCATCTCAGCGGTATGTACCAGAACTGGTTCCTCGACTATGCCTCGTACGTAATTCTGGAGCGTGCCGTGCCTCACATCGAGGACGGATTGAAGCCTGTGCAGCGACGCATTCTCCACTCCATGAAACGTATGGATGATGGCAGATACAACAAGGTGGCTAATATCGTGGGGCACACCATGCAGTTTCATCCTCACGGTGACGCCTCCATCGGTGATGCCCTGGTACAGATGGGACAGAAAGACCTGCTCATCGACACACAGGGTAACTGGGGAAACATTCTTACTGGCGACCGTGCGGCTGCGCCCCGCTATATCGAGGCACGACTTTCCAAGTTTGCACTCGACGTAGTATTCAACCCGAAGACTACCGACTGGCAGCTCTCATACGATGGCCGCAATAAAGAGCCTATCACCCTGCCTGCCAAATTTCCTCTGCTTCTTGCACAAGGCGCAGAAGGTATCGCCGTAGGCTTGAGCAGCAAGGTGCTGCCTCACAATTTCAATGATCTCTGCGATGCTGCCATTCACTATCTGAAGGGCGAACCATTCACGCTTTATCCTGATTTCCCTACGGGTGGTGCCATTGATGTAAGCAAATACAACGACGGACAGCGTGGCGGTGTGCTGAAAGTTCGTGCCAAGATAGACAAGCTCGACAACAAGACTCTGATCATCAGCGAGATTCCATACAGTAAGACTACAGGAAGCCTCATCGAATCTATCACCAAGGCTGTAGAGAAAGGTAAAATCAAGGCCAGAAAGGTGGATGATGTGACTTCTGCCAACGTGGAGATTCTCGTCCATCTGGCTCCAGGCACTTCGTCTGACAAGACGATGGATGCCCTCTATGCCTTCAGCGACTGCGAAATCAACATTTCACCCAACTGCTGCGTCATCGAGGACAACAAGCCTAAGTTCCTCACCGTCAGCGATGTGCTCAAGCATAGCGTAGATTGCACGATGGGACTGCTCCGCAAGGAACTCATGATCCGCAAGGGCGAATTGGAAGAACAGCTCTTCTTCTCCTCTCTGGAGCGCATTTTCATCGAGGAGCGCATCTACAAGGAGCGCAAGTTTGAGCAGAGTAAGAGTCAGGATGAGGTAGTGGCATTCATCGACTCTAAGTTGGAACCTTTCAAGGACAAGCTCTTTACTGCCGAGGTGGATGGCAAGGGAATGGTACAGTATGCTTTCCATCGCGAAATCACCCGGGAAGATATTCTCAAACTGCTCGAAATCAAGATGCAGCGTATTCTTAAATATAATAAGGATAAGGCGGATGATCTCCTGATGAAGATTAAGGCAGAACTGGCTGAAATTGAAAATGACCTTGCTCACATGACCGATGTGACCATCAACTGGTTTGAATACCTCAAAGGCAAATACGGCAAGTTCCATCCTCGCAAGACCGAGATACGCAACTTCGACACCATCGAGGTGACCAAGGTGGTAGAAGCCAACCAGAAATTGTTTATCAACCGACAGGAAGGATTCGTAGGAACCGGACTCAAAAAGGATGAATTCGTATGCAACTGTTCCGACCTCGACGACATCATCGTCTTCTATAAAGACGGAAAATTCAAGGTCATGAAGGTGGCCGACAAGATATTCGTAGGAAAGAACATCCTCCACGTACAGGTATTCAAGAAAAACGACAAGCGCACCATCTACAACTGCGTTTATCGCGACGGAAAACAAGGTGATTATTTCATCAAGCGATTCAACGTGACGGCGATGACCCGCGACAAGTTGTACGACATCACCCAGGGAACTCCTGGCAGCCGCGTCATCTACTTCACCGCCAACCCTAATGGCGAAGCGGAAATCATCAAGGTAACTATGGAGCCAGACCTGTCGAAGAAACGACAGAGCATCTTCCTGGAGAAGGATTTCTCCGAAATACTCATCAAGGGACGTGCTGCCAAGGGAAATCTCCTGACCAAGCGTACCATCAAACGCATCGGACTGAAGAGTCACGGTCACAGTACCTTGGGAGGAAGAAAGGTTTGGTTTGACCCAGACGTAAACCGCATCAACTATGATGAGAACGGAAGATTCCTCGGTGAATTCAATGATGATGAAAGCATCCTGGTAGTACTTGACAATGGCGAATTCTACATCACCAACTTCGACCCGAACAACCATTACGAGGACAATATCCTCCGTCTGGAAAAATGGGACGAGCACAAGATCTGGACCGCCATTCTCTACGATGCCGACAATCAGGGCTATCCTTATATCAAGCGATTCACGATGGATGCCATCAAGCGTCATCAGAACTTCATGGGTGAAAATCCTAACTGCAAGCTGATTCTGCTCACCGACACGGTTTATCCGAGAATCAAGGTTACCTATGGCGGCGTGGATGCTATCCGACCTGCCGAGGAAATCGATGCAGAACAGTTTATCGGACAGAAGAGTTTCAAGGCAAAGGGCAAGCGTCTCACTACCTGGAAGATAGAAAGCATCGAAGAACTGGAGCCAACGAGATTCCCTGAACCAACTGGTGGGGAGGAAGAAGGTTCTGTAGATGATTCTTTTAAGGGTACTCAAAGTGGCGGGAACGATGACAATTCTTCAGGAAACACCACTATGGAACCACGTGAGAATCTTGATCCTGATGCAGGCAAGAGTGAACAGCAGGTTATCGACGAGTTGACAGGACAGACAAGCCTTTTCGATGACAAAAGATTCACAGAAGAGAATGAGAAAGATAAAGACTGGTTGAAAAAACAATAGAATGAATTGTTGAAGAACAAAGAAAAAAGTAGTCGTGCTATCAAGCTGCTGCTACTATAGAAAAAAAATAAAAGCCGCCCCTGAGGAATTTATTTTTCCTTTTTGAGGCGGCTTTTTGTATAAAAGGTTTACATAATTTAAGCTCCCTGTTACTGAGGACTTTACTCTACAGTAATCTGAACTCTGCGACACTTTACGTCTGGGCAGCCATTGCTGTCTCCCACTGCTTTCTCCAACTTGATGGAGAAGTCCTCTATGCCTTTCTTCTTGAGATAATTTACGACATTGTTCAGACGCCCCTCACTGAGCTTGAAGTTCTTGGAAGAAGGACCATCTGATGATGCTTCACCGATGATGGTCAACTTATAGTTCTTCTGCTCCTTCAGAGAAGCAATGAAATCATTTAGGCGAATGCGTTCCTGCTCGATAATTTTGGTCTTGTTGACTGGGAAATAGACATCATGACCATTTACCTTCGCATTAGCATTTTGGCAATCCTCCACCAATGCCTTCAAGTCGGCATTCTCCTGTTGGCTCTTGCGCAACTTGCTTTGCAAACCGTCATTCTCACGTTGCTTATCCTGCAGTTGTCGCTCGTAAGCGTCCTTCATCTCCTGCTGTTCAGCAAGCGTGTTGTAATAGAGTGCCTTGTTGGTTGGCATACGTTTGCCCACGAAGTTGTAGCGAAGAACCAGTCCACCACTGACTATGCCCTTAGGCGTGAGGTCGTTGTCGAGAGGTAAGTACTTGTACTGTCCTATCAAACCGATGGTCCAACGAGGCGTGATGTCGTACTCGAAGCTCAGGGAAACTGGGATGTACAAGGCATTCACCTGCTTTTTCTCCACATCAGACGTCAGGTAGTTGTGGCTATAGACATTATAATATCCTTCGCCCTTCGCTACTGCTAACTCCCTATAGGAAGTAGTGGCAGAGAATCGGTTCCAGCCATGTAGGTAACCCGCTCCCACTCCTAACCACAAGTTGAACTTCTGTGCCTTACGATTGTGCCAAAACTCCATGATATTGAAATCGAAGTTGAGGTCAGCCATCGCATAGTGCATATTGTAGCGGTTCTGTATGCGGTCAATCTTTGTCTCCAATGGCGCAGGGTAAGTTTTGCCTGTAGAAGGGTCTGTAATCACAAAGTCATTCTTTGTGACAGTAGAGGAAGCCACATGCTTGCCAGTAGCTTTTAGCATGGTGTATTCCAAGTTCAGGCCAATTCTCACCCATGGCTTGATGTTATACTTCAAGCCTACCGCTGCGTCGGGCGAAATAGGTCTTCTCGAATCCGAGACATCCGCTCCTCGCATACCATGATAGTAGCTTACACCCCCCTGTCCGTAGATGGACCAGGTGTGGGTTCGCACCGTATCATTGTAGGTCTGGGCTTGAAGTGTGGTAGCCGTCGCTATGACGGCCGCCACTATAGTTAAACGTTTCATTTTCATAATCTCCAAGCTTTAAGTTTCTACTCTGGCCAAGTATATTCTGGTATGCTGGTTACAGTCGCATTTGGCTCAAGATAAATGTTGCACTTCACAAGAGAGGTGATAATGCCATTATCGTATGTATAGAATGTATTTGTTACATCCTTACTATAAGGAGTCATTGCTAATTTTCCTTCAGAATCAATGTAATTTATCCTCACGATCTTTTTGTCAAAAGAAGTAAAACGATATGTTATATAAGGAATAACCTTAGCCACTCGTATTACCTGCTTGCCATTGGCCAAATCCATTGGTTGGAGAGTTCCAGCAGCTAATAATGTAGCAGGGCCAATTCCTGTTTTTTCTGCCCAAATCTCGGTAGATACATTCGCCAATTCATTATCACGTATAGCGTATTCGGCAGAATAGGTAAGAGATGGTTCTTCTGCTACAGTCAGCATATTGTAAATGACGTTATGGAGATCTGTATATTTGATTGCCTCCCACAAACGTGGATCTACATAGATGGAAGAGTTGTCGTCTGGATTCTTATAGATACCATTGTCAGCCAGCATCTTTTTCAAGAGGTCAATCTGCTCCTTGGCGTTTGCGTCCTGCTTATTCTCCAGTGACTTGATGGCATCTTCGATAGCAGTCTTCAATTTACCATTGGAAGCAACCACGGAAGCAGTACCATCTGTTATAGCCTTGTTGAGGTCTGCGGTTTGCTTTGTGATAGCATCTACGACACCAGCAATGGCCGTGCTGATAACATTGCCGTTCTTGTCGATAGCAGCAACAACTACTTTGCCGTTCTTGTCGATAGCGGTAACGATATCGCCTCCCTGCTTATCTACAGCGTCCTTCAGGCTCTTGAGATTATTCTTCATGCTGCCTTCCATATTGACGATAGCAGTCGTGTTGTCGGCAAGTTTGACAGACAATTCACCAGACATCTTATTGATGCTGTTCGCCACAGTCTTGAAGCCAGATACTAAGTTCTTGTTGAGATCCTTCAAGGTGGTGTTCAGTGTCTTCAACTGAGCATTTGCGTTTTGCAACTCAGTGTTGGTACCTTTCAACTGGATGTTGATGGCAGTTAAGCCAAACAAGAGCGTCCTGCCGATCCTTCTTTCCTCTGCTGTCACCTTTGCCAAACCACTTGAGATGGCGGTGTTGATAGCATCCAACTTAGATTCCAACAAAGCATTCTGACTCGCAAGAGTTGCATTCAATGTATCGATGCTACCTACAATCTCTGCTGCTATCAGTTTACCAGACTTCGTGATAGTCATGCGCAGCAACTTACCTTGCTTCTTGATAGCTTCTGTTTGTGTACCGATGGCATCAGTTTGTGTACCGATGGCTGTGACAATCTTGTTGCCCTTGTCGTCCATGGTCTCGTTCAATTTGTTGAAGCCATTCAAAATAGTCGTATTGAGAGTACCCAAACTTGCTTGTGTATGTGTATCTAAGGTCTTGATGGCACCTGTGTTCTTGTCAATCTCCACCGTGATATTTGCCAAACCAGTAGAAAGAGCTGTGGTGAGTGCTTCAAATCGGCTACTCAAAGATGCTGTCTGATCGTTGATAGCCTTGGCGAGCTTGTTAGTTTGAGTCACGATTGTTGCACTGAGAAGTTTCTGCTGCTTGTCAAGTTCCAGACGGAGCAAGTTGCCGTTCTTGTCCAATGCTGTGATGATATTACCACCTGTGGTAGAAATCTCTGTCTTGATAGCCTGGAATCCAGAAATCAAAGTTCCGTCAATCTTACCCAAGGACATGTTGATACCGTTGAGGCTTACCTGTGTATTCTTGTCGAGCAACGTGATGGCACCTGTGTTCTTATCTACGCTGACCACTACATTCTTCAGACCAGTCTCCACTACGGTACTCAAGGCTTCAATGCGCTTGCCCAAAGTGCTGGTTTGGTCATTGATGGCAGCGATGAGCTTGGTTGTCTGACCTACGATAGTGGCACTGAGAGCCTCCTGCTGCTTGCCCAATTCAACACGGAGCAAGTTGCCGTTGTTGTCCAATGCGTAGATGACATCATTGCCTGTCGTAGAAATCTGCTCTTTGAGCAACTTAAAGCCATCTGTTAACGAACCGTTAATCTTTTCAAGGCTTGCGTTTGTATTCTTATCCAACAAGGTGATGGCGCCTGTATTCTTATCTACGCTGACCTTCACATCGGTAAAGCCAGCCTTCAAGGAAGCGTCCAAGATGGCGAAGCGCTCCTCCAACGACTTCGTCTGGTCGTTGATGGCCTTCACGATGGCATCCGTTGAGTTCAACAAAGAGGTAGAGAGCAACTTGCCTGTCTCGTCAATCTGGAGACGCAGCAACTCACCGTTGTTGTTCATGGCAACAACAATGCTCTTGCCCTGTTCGTCAATTTTGCCTGAAAGGGTGGTGAATCCATTGAATATGGAGGTGTTCACGTCCTTCAATCCTTGCTCTGTCTTCTCGCTGAGTACCTTGATGGCACCCGTGTTGGAGTCAATAGCAAGTTTGATATCTACCATATTGCCTTTCAGCAGCTGATTGAGGGCATCAAAACGCTCTTGTAAAGTTTTGTTTAGGTTGTTCACTGCATCGACCAACGCTGAATAGTCGTTGATGAATGTGTTTCCACCATAGTCCACATTAGGTTCTAAAACCTCCGTACATGCCGACAGACTCAAGGCTGCGACAAATAGCATTGGATAAATTTTCTTTTTCATATTTTTATAGGTTTAAAGCTTCTTCATTTACTTATACATTATTATAAACATAAATAACTAACAATTACATCCACTCAATATAAAGCAATCAGAAGCAAAGTTAATAATGGTACTTTTTTGTTTATGACCTTGTCGTGTTTATTGATGACCTTTGTCGTGTCATAGTCAACGATTGCAAATTTATGAAAATAATCTCAAAGTGCGGTGAACGTCAGATTTTTCTCGTGAATATCAGTTTTTCCACGTGAACGTGCGTAATATTACACATCTTTTAACTAAATCCACCTCACATTCACAGTCAAAGTTCATCGAAATGTAGATATAGGTGGAATTTTTGGTGGCGAGAAGTGGCAAAACAAACACACAAAAAAGGTGCGGCAAACACCACACCTTTTATAAAAAACATAGTTTGTCAAATATCTTTTAAGAAAAATATTCTTCTATCAAGCTATAGTCAAAACCCTCCAAACGCTTGCGAGCGTTAGAAAGTGCCCAACGGTTCTTGAATCCACACATCTCTGCAGCCATGTCCTGACTCAGGTTTGAGTTGGATGTCTCCATCAATCTCTCATAATGCCGAACACGAAAGGCATTTACCAACTTATAAAACCCCACCTGGGTAATGAAAGTGCCTGCCAGAGTATGTTTCATCAAGGTGACATCGCGGATGACGTCCACTCGTTTCAGACTTGGCTCTAAGTAGCGGCGGCTCACGATGGTAAGTACCTCTTTCTTTACAGCTTCCCAATCCTTCTCTGCCATCTGCTTTTGCAGGACTTCCTTGTCGATGCCACCGCTCACCCCCTTATTTAAAACTACATTTTGACAAGAACTTATTTTTTCGTTTGTTTCGGACGAGGTAGAATTTGCTGTTTTAAAATCCTCGTTTCGCTGCATTATGTTATCAAGGCATTTCTTTTCCATGCATTCCAATTCCTCTTTCACCAAAGGAGAGCGCATGGCTTTGTTGGGATGAAGAATCTGGCAAAGAAAAAACACCATGAACACAGCCATGAGGATATTTACCCCCATATAGATCTCGCGACTTTCCGAAAGAAAGACTATCCACATGATAGTAAAACCTATGAGTGGAAGCCTAAATACTTTCTTGGCAAAAGCATAAGGAAAGTCATCTTCATTGGAATAATTCTGTATGTTGAAATTATCCAATTTACGACTTAACCACCAACATTCTCTCATAAAGCCGTAGGAGAGTAAAAGGCTTATGCCGCCCAATCCATATTCCCATTCCTTTTGATAGGGGGTAAAGACATCTCCATTACGAAACGTTACAAAGAAAAACATCACAATCAAAAGAAGAAAGGGCAAGATGAAGAGTAGGTTGTAGAGGGCTTTCTTATTCAAGTCTTGTATATTGCATATAGTGTTCATTCGAAAATATCGGAAGAACAAAACTGCAAAGCAGATAGGGTAAAAGATGATTCCGAAACTTCGTGCGAAAAACCAAGCGTCAGGATCTGATGGGCATAGCACATATGGAAACTGTAAGACTACAGCTCCATAAAAGAAGGTTACTTGGCGGCGTGCAGGGTAGAAGTAGTCGCCTTGTTCACTATAAGGATGGCACATGTGGCGCCATCTGATGATGGCACCGAACACACCTGATAAAATATAAGTAAAGCAAGCCAAGGAATAGTAAATCTCCGGGCTTGCAAAACAAGTAGATAGCTCCATATGTTATAATCTCTCCTATTTCTATCTAATGATTTTCTTGTCGTCTCTTTGCATTGGATAAGAGTCCAGCTTTTTCATGCAATATGCCTTAAAATCATTCCAATGATAATAAGGAGCCACATCACTCTTGATAGGCAAGGTAGCCTCATCCTCATTCAGGAGAACCTTCACCAAGACATCATTTGGCTTCTTCTGATTGCGATAGAAGACAAACTGCAGGTTGGTTGCCATCGGAGTAATCTTATAATCAAACCACATCTTGGCAATATTCTCTGGGTCCTTGATAAGCGCACCATAACCATTCAGGTTGAGCAGACAGGTAAGCGGAGTCACCATCGTATCATGACCATATCTCAGCGTAGCACCCGGATGCTGAAGAGCGATGCAACTGTCAGCCTTCTCGATGATATTTCTCAAGAGATTGCGCTGAGAATAAGGCTGTTCGGCACCAGTATAAGGAGAATATCCGTATGACATCTGCCACCAGGAATTGCTTACCACCCAATTCTGATAGATTTCCTCCTCATTGAAGAGGTCGTAGAGAGAAACCTTGCCACGCAGTTCAGTCCCCTGGATAGCCCCAGCCATCTCAAAGAGTTTCCAGTTGAGGTCGCGCGGATTGATATTCTGCTTCACCCAGTACGGATCGTTGAAGAGTTCCTTCATCACGCGGTCATAGCAGTCGTGCTTCTTGGTAAATTCCTCCTGCACCGTCTTTCTTCCGATACAATTCTTCAAACTGTCCAGTCGCTTATCCGACAGGTTCATATAATACATATCGTGATAACTGGCATCATGGAAGATATGGAGTTGAGGATTCATGCGAAGCATCTGCTGCAGACCGTTTTCCATTGAGAGAATACATCGGATAACAACGGTACTTCTCGCCTCGATATTGGTTTTACCTGCAAAAATCTCCGGGAATCGTTCCATCATTCTCTTGGTAATTCCCTGATGCTGGATAGCTCCGAGCGGCGTCAGTTCGCCATCCCTACCCTTAGCATCATCACGTATCAGTCTTACTTTTTCCAATGTTTCCTCACCCTTGGCAGTCAGTTTCCCCTCCTGCTTCGCCTTGAGCAAAGAGAAGTAAGGCACATCGTAGGCCTTCTTTCCTATCATGTATCGGGAACCATGGCGACCATAGTGACTCAGATAGAATGGTTTGTATCCCTTAGGAGCAGGGGTAAGTTGCTTCTGAGGACCACGATAAGCCACGTAGTTACTTGCCGAGAGCGTAATATCCCTCTTGAAATCCTCCTGTGGAGTCTGCGCAGACAATGGCATCGCAAATGCAAGAGATGCCAACAATAATAGATTCTTTGCGTTCATAGTTACTATATTTTTATACGATTATTTTTATCAAAACCAAAAGAGAAATCGCTACCAATGGTCTTTAATCTACCAATTCATCAAGTTCTTCAGGAATGGCAACAATTCCTTTGCCATTTTCTGATGCTGCAACTTGCTAGGATGCCAACTGGCACCATATCCCAAATCGCCTTTCTGG
>OIZO01001667.1_pt1 | contig 10789 bp, 3 predicted proteins | sample 1588551 | NCBI WGS metagenome assembly OIZO01 (sample SAMN03283271) | human gut metagenome | biome: human-associated habitat; material: feces | host: Homo sapiens | place: Peru | collected 2012 | reverse complement strand
TGAAGCACAAATACCAGCAAACTTACAACATAATGCATCAGCATATGGAAATTATGCAGTATACTTTAACAATAACTTAGAAACTGGAACAATACAAGATAAGGAGATTTCAGTAAAAGTAGGAGTTACAACAGGTAGTGGTCCAGTAATAGAAGCATCATTAACTTCAAACATACCAGAAGAACAACAATTACTAGTAGGAGATATAGTTAAATATACATTAACTATAAAAAATACAGGAACAGAAAATGCAGAGAACGTAGTTGCAAAATTCACAGTACCAAAAGCACTTTCATATGTGGAAGAAAGCAGTGAATCAAATACAGGTTATGAGACAATTGGAGCTAGTGAAAATGAAATTAATCTAAGCTTTGGATCTATTGCTCCAAATCAAACTATAACAAAAGAACTAATGATGAGAGCTAGCTTAATTTATGAAGAAAGTATATCTGAAACAAAATTTAAAATAACAGCAAATAATATATCAGGAGAATTAGAAACTAATACAATAAAAAATAAAGTAGGAAAAACATCATATATTACAACAACAAACATAATAGACAATGAACCTGTATTAAAAGAAGGCAAAGAAATTATGTATTCAATAGAAGTGTTGTCTTCTAATACTGATGAGGCACAAGAACAAACAGTAGTAGAAGTAACATTACCAAAAGAATTAGAATATCAGGGAATAGAAGTAAAACAAAGAATAAACAAAAACGAAACAGATATTACAAATTCAGTAACATATGACTATAACAAAAACGAAAGAAAAATAAAAGTAAATATAAATGACATAGATAGAAATGCAAAACTAATTTATATAAAAGCAAAAGTAGGCACATTAGATGCAAACGTTTACGACAAAAAAGTAAATATAGATGCAAAAGTATATGGAAAAGGCACAAATGTACAAAAAATAGAAGTTGAGTCAATAGAAATTGGAAAAATAGGATTTAAAATTACACAAACTTCTAACATTACAGAAAATGCTCATATTACAGCATATGAAGATTTAAAATATATTTTTACAATAGAAAACTTATCAAATGTAGACTTATATAATGTAAAACTAACAGAAATACTACCAGAAGAACTTTCTCTAAGTAGTATGGTATTAAAAAGAGCAAATGGAAAAACGCAAAATACTTATAAGGAAAATATGAATATATCACTATTAGGAAAAGAGATAGTTACACTAGAAGTAAATGCTACAGCAAATCCATTAGAAGAAACAAAGAAAATATCAAACAAATTAAGACTAGAATATGAAGGAATTGATCCTATAGAATCATCTTCATATACACATATAATAGATAAATTTGATTATAAAGATATAGATGATAACCAAAATAGTCAAACAAAAAGAATAATGGGACAAGTTTGGGAAGATACAAACAATGATGGTATTAAAGACGAAAATGAAAAAAGAATACAAGATGTAGAAGTACTATTATTTAATAATCAAACAGGTACACTTGTAACAAACGAAACAGGAGATATACTAAAAGCGGTAACGGATAAAGAAGGAAGTTACACATTTACAAAAATTTCAAAAGGAAAATATACAGCTATATTTTTATACAATACAGCAAATTATAGTGCTACAACTTATAGAAAATCAGGAGTAGATGAAAGCATAAACTCAGATGCAATAGATAGCAAAATAACAATAAATGGAGAAACAAGAACAGCAGCTATAACAGAAGAAATAAATGTAACAACTAACAACGTTTACAATATAGACTTAGGTTTGGTTTCAAATCCAAAATTTGACTTAAAACTAGATAAAACAGTAACAAAAATAACAGTACAAACAGGAAACGAAACAGAAGTATATAGTTACAATGATGTAAAACTTGCTAAAAAAGACCTAATAGGAAAAGATATAAATAATACGAGCATAATAGTAGAATACAAACTAAAGGTAACAAACGAAGGTGCAATAGCAGGATATGTTAAAAAAATTGTAGATTATATGCCAAGTGAAATGAAATTCAATTCAGAGCTAAATAGCGATTGGTATACAAATGGAAATGGAGAACTTTACAATTCAAGCTTAGCAAATACATTAATAAAACCAGGAGAAAGTAAAGAAGTAACATTAACATTAACTAAAAAAATGACAGAAAACAATTTAGGATTATATAACAATACAGCAGAAATTTATGAAGCTTATAACGATTTAGGATTGCAAGACTATGACTCAACAGCAGGAAACAAAAAAACGGGAGAAGATGATATGTCTTCAGCAGATGTTTTAATTACAATAAAAACAGGTGAAGTAATAGCAATAACAGCTATAGTAGTTGTAGCAATTACAGGAATATGCATAGGAGCATATTTCATAAATAAAAAGGTAATAAAATAGGAAAGGAGTAGATTATATGAAAAATTTTAAAGAAAACAAAATAATAAGCAAGTTATTAATAATATTAGCAGTCATATTATCTGTCTTTTCTATAAATTGCTTATCTTTTGCAGATGAGAGAATACAAACAGATAATGAAGTACCTAAAACTTGGAATAATACAGAGGCAAATATGCCACAAAATAATATTAGTGGTTCAACTGGTATGTTTCCACAATATTATGTAGGAACATCTGGCAGATATGTAAATCTTCCAAGTTCAAGAAATTCTTGGACAAGACAAGGTTCTTGGCAAGCAAATGCAGAAGGAAATGTAATTTATTGTGCAGAACATGGATCATATGTAAGATATGGACATTATGACCCAGATATACATTATTTGGTACCAGGAGAAACCATAATACAAGGCACAGAAATAATACCAATGGTAGGAAGACCTGTAGGAAATATACTTAGAGATGTAGAAAGAGAATTTAAAGTATATGTAAGAGGATTAATAGGAGACAGTACATATTACACAGGAAGTAGGTATGATGGTACGGCAACTTCTTCATCCGCAGATGAAAATAGCTTAAAATATACAATAACTCCATACTTTCCAGGTGGGAGAGATGCAATAGGATATTATATAGGATCAAGAAATTCTCCAGAAAACATGATAAATATTTCAGGGTACTACATATGGGGAGGTGCTGAGGGAGAAAGTTTGTCAGATGCAAGAAATCAAAGTTATATGAATATGCAAAGATTGTTCGAGCGTTTATCAAAAGCTATTTGGCCAAGCAGATATAGCTCTGATATAGACCATGGTGGTTATACAGAAAAAGGAATAACAGAAACAGATGGTCCAGAATTTGTTGTACTAGAAACTTCACCAAGTGCAGATGATAGATATACACAAGTTGGTAGTGGAAGTTATTCAAATGATCAAAAAGCATATATACTAACTTCACTTGAAAATGCATATGGAGAAAGAACAGAATATGGTAAAAAATATAGTTTAAATGATATGCAAACAGCATATTGGTTAGCACTTGGGCAAACGCCAAGCAAAGGTACAGCAAATGGTAGAACACTATATGCAAATTCACAAAAATATGCTGAATTTGCATCTCAAAGATTTGATGCATCTATAAACTCAAGTTTAGCACAAGTAATAGCAGATAGAGCAAACCAACAATATATAGTAGGACCATTCTCTTTAAATTATCCAGACTATACAGCAGAAGACATAAGTTATGTAAAATCTTTAAGTATAAATAATGGTTCACTTATATATGATGAAACACATAGAGATTTTGAAATAATATTAGAGCAAGGTGGAACAGAAGTACCAGGTGCAAATGGAATGCAAAAACATTATCCAAAAGCAGGTGAAAAATTCTTTATTAAATTTTCTGCTTCAAGTATAGGCTATGCGACATCGGTAAATTTAGATGTACAATTTGAATATATAAATGGAACAAACATAGATTATACACAACTAGATACTTACGCAGACATATATAAATATTATGGATATTGTGATACAATGGGAGAATACAAAATGGCTGTAGGAACTGTATCTCTTTATGCTGAATATTTAAAAGGATATACGGATACAGAAGATGACCCAGATACTGCACATCCAGTTCCAGACTATGATGAAACTGGTAAATTAATAGGAACACATATAGAATATGATAAAAGAGATATATATTTAAATAGAACTATATCAATAAGATTTGACACAATAACAGTTTACCAACCATATATCAAACAAGGTGATGAGCCAGAAGAATCAGGATTAAGTGCTCAAACTTTAACAATTGCAAAAGATGGAAAAAGAAACTATGCAATAGAAAGTAGAGATGTAAGCATAAGCCTTTCAATGGAACTAGGTGGCTACACTTGGGAAGATGCTAAAGGTGGAAAAGAAAGTGTTTCAAATGGAATATATGGTGGAGAAAAAGAGGGAGACAAAAAGATTTCAAACATGCAAGTAACACTATATAGACAAGATGGCTCAGAAATAGGCTCAACAAGAACAGATAGTAATGGAGAATATCGTTTTTATGGACTAAATGCAATGTATCAATATTATGTAAAATTTACATATAATGGACAATATTATCAACCAACAACATTCTCTAGTGCAAATACTTGGGGTGGTAGTAACTGGCAAGTAAATTCAAATGCACAAGATAGAATATCAGATCCAAATAAAGATAATGTATTAAGAAAAGAATATAGAGAAAGCTACAATAAAGTGTTTGAAAGTATAGGTTCATCACCAGAAAACTACAAAATAACCCAAGGCAACAGTACTAGAACTAATAAAACATTTACAAAACTAGAGCTACAAGGTTATAGGTTACAACCAGATGGAACATACCAAAAAACAGAAAAACATGTAATAGATGAATTTGGAAACTTAAGTTTAGAAGATGGAATAAATACAAATGATAGTACAGTAAAAAGTATGATTCAATATGTACAAGATTGCATGATAGATGCATATACAATAAACTACAAAGAAAATTCAAAAACAGACTATTCAGTAGAATTATACCCAGTACCTGCTATATTCCTTATAGATAGTTACTATAAATGGGTAAATACACCTAGAATATTAGCAGTAAATGGAATAGGTGGAATTTCAATATTATATGATAATGCATATTATATAAATTTGGGTGTAGAAAGAAGAGAAGAATCTGACTTAGCAATTAAGAAAGACGTAGACAAAGTAACTCTAGAAATAAATGGACAAACACATACATATACATATGACACATTAGAAAACAAAGCAAATGCAGAAAATCAATGGGATATTAGTGTAAGACTTTCAGACGCATATTATAATACAAATTATTCAAGAGAGTTGTATAAATCAGATTATATTTATAAAGCAAGTATGTATGGAAGTAGAGTAGCAGAACTTGGAAAAACTAAAGACGATGAGTTGGAAGTATATATAACATACAAAATAATGGTACGTAACCAAGCTTTAAGTGTACAAACTAGATTAGATGAACTAGTAGATTACTATGACCAAGACTTAGAATATATAGATAATCGTTCATATATAGAAATAAAACGTGGAGAAAACCAAGGAAAATATACTACAAAAGCAAATGCTACAAGTAGGTACGGTAAAAATACAGAAACAAAAATAACAGGTTACGATAATCTATATGTAACAGGATTAAGTAATAATGCTCAAAAAATAACAAACCAAGGAGAAAACGAAGGACAACCAATAGAAAAAGGAATTTACTTAGAAGCGGGACAAACAGCATATGTATACCTAACATTTAAAGTAAAGAAAGATACAATGGACGGAGAAGATTGGGTGAGACTAGACGAAGAACTAGTATCTGGTACAGCGATAGGCGTAGGTAAAGAAAATATTGCAGAAGTAAATGGATACACAACAAGATATGCAAATGGAACAAAAGTACCAAATATAGGTGATGTAAGCCTAAAACCAGCCGGAATAGTAGATAGAGATTCAAATCCAGGTAACTTAAATGCAGCAGATGTGCCAAAAGACGGAACAATTAGATACGAAAACTTTGAAGATGATACAGATAAAGCACCAAATATTAGAATAATACTATATAGAAACGATGATGAAACAAGAGTAATTTCAGGTTCTGTATGGGAAGACGAAAGAAATAAAACAATAGAAGTAACAACAACAGGCGACGGCGAAAGAAAAGAAGAAACACTAATAAATGGTGTAACAGTGCAATTAGTAGAGTTAATGGAAAATGGTAAAGAATATGTATGGAGAGAATTTGGAGCACCAGCAACAAATTTAGGACAAGAAATTGGTGGAACAAACACAATAGGAAAAGGAACAGGTACAGGAACCATAAATTCAGAAACACCAATAATTAATTACAGAAACTTAATACCAAACTATGAATTTGCAGATTCACACGATGGAACATATGCATTCAAATCATTTATGCCAGGTAAATATGTAGTAAGGTTCATATATGGAGATACAGAAAAAACAGTACTAACAAAAGATGCAAATACATCTGTAAATAAAACTTTAGGAAAATCAGGTTTAAATAGTAAATCTTATAATGGACAAGATTATAAATCTACAACATATCAAACAGGTATAGAACAAACAAGAAAATACATATGGAGAGAAAAATCTACATGGGTACAAGGAAACGAAATATTAGGAAAAGTTTTAACAGAAGTTACAGCTTATGATAAAACTAATTCAGACCATAACGAAACAACTACAGTTCCAACTTTAGATACAAATGGAAATGTAGATACTTCAAAACAAAAAGGTTACTATTACGATATAACAGCATCAGATAAAGCAAATAATGTATCAGATGCAAAAGATATAGAATCTCGCAGAAACGAAGTAATAGACTATTCAGATGATAATGCAATAAACCATATAGCAGAAGTATTAGTTTCTCATAGAGAATTACCAGAATATTTAGGAAATAGCTATAATACAACACAATTGCAAAGCTTAATAGACGAACTAATAGATAGAACTAAAATGAAAGCAGAAACAGGTTTAATATCAGTAGAACTAGAATATGATCAAGTTGGAACAGATGGAAATAAAAAAGACAATAAATATAAAATAGAAAATGTAGATTTAGGACTAGAAGAAAGACCAAAAGCACAACTTGCAATAGACAAAGAAGTAACAAATGTAAAACTTACACTAGCAGATGGTTCAGTATTATTTGACGCAAAAGATACAGCACAAAATGTATTATGGAGAGAACATAACCAATATAAAGTAGGATATAAAGGTAACTTTATGGATAGCGATTTATTTGGAAATATAGTTAATATTAGAAATAAAAATTCAAGCAAGTTTGGTTTAATTCAATTAAGTATGGACGAAGAATTAATGCATGGTGCAACAATAAAAGTTACATATAAAATTACAGTTAGCAATGTAGGTGAGGTAGATTACAAAGATAATTGTTTCTATTATACAGGAATAGTTAAAGACAAAAACACAATAGTAACAACAAAAGCAAACCAAGTAATAGATTATGTAGCAAATAATTTACAATTTAATGTTTCAGAAAACAGTAATTGGAAAGTAATAGATAATGAAAAACTATTATCAGATGGATTAGTTAATAATGAACTAAAGGAAATAGTGGATAGGTACAATACAATAATAATAACAGAAAATTTAGGAACAGATTTAGTACCAACATTATATAAAGATAAAATTAATAAAAATGCTAAAGATAACGTAAGTGTACCACTAGTATTAACACAATTAATTACATCTGAAAATGATACAGACGACTTAACATACTCAAATGTTGTAGAGATTGTAAAAACAAGTAACATTGTAGGTAGAAGAAACGAATACTCTGTAGTAGGAAACCAAGATGCAACAAAATTACCACAAGAATTAGATGCAGATAAGGCAGAAGTAGTAAAAATATTACCACCATTTGGTAATGCAATAGATTACATTTTAATAGCAGTATTTGCAATTGGAGTAGTAGGAATAATAACAATAGGAATAATCTTTATTAAGAAAAAAGTATTAATAAAGTAGAAAAATAAAAAAATAGGCAATTTTTTAATTAAAATTGTCTATTTTTATTGACACAATTAGAAAAAAATGGTATTATGTTAAACATAAAGGTAAAATACCTAAAAAACTAATTCACACTTTAAATTAAGGAGGATTTATTATGAACACATTAAGAAAAACAAAAAGAATGCGGAAACACACATTAGCTCTGTTAACAGTTATGGTTATGCTTATGGCGACCTTGCTTACAGCTTGTGGTTCTAACCAGGCAGCAGCTCCTTCCACTGAAACAGAAACTACAAAAGTAGAAACTGCTAAAGCAGAAGAAACAGAGTCTGTAGCACCTGTAGAAACTGAAGAAATAGTAGAGTCGACGGCAGAAGAAACTACACCGACACCTGAACCTGTGGTATACGAAGGTATCGATATGGAGTCTACACTCCCTGGTACAGAATGGATTAAAACTTTTGATGGAGTCATAGAAGAGCCTAAAATGGTTATTTTCAATGACGAAACCAACAAAAAAGTTATTGTAGAAAATGGACAGAAAGTTGAATTTTCAGAAGGTGATAATTTACTGATATATACACCAGCAAAGATGCAGGTATATATAGAAAGTGCGCAGAATGATTATGAGACTTTTGATGAAGTTACAGGCTATGAAAATTATTATATGTTAAGCAAATTATCTGTAGAAGTACATGATGGTGATGAAGTAGCACTTGAGTACAACATTAAAGGAGAAGGGGAATATACATTAGATATTACCTTGATTGCTAAAAAAAGTAAGTAAGTTAGTCAGAACCTAACCCTACTCATTACTCCACATGGGCCAAACTTTTGTAATTCTCACCTTATTGTATAAGTGTTTTTCTAAACGTGAAAGCCCTATGAAACTTATTAAGTTTCATAGGGCTTTCGCCATGACTATCGAGACTTCATTTGAGATGTTGTCTATGCATATTTTATTCGTAACTTGCTTTTAGCTCGAACGACTAAAAAGTTTAGGTAAATCTGTCTCTTTTGGAACAATCATACAAAAAAATCCGCTATAGCGGAAAAATATATAAAATTTAAAAGCTTTTTAACAATATAACTACGGAAACACTTAATTAAAAGATAAAAATTTACTAAAAAGTATACAAAAAATAATTAAAATTTGCAGTTTTTTAGATCGAAAATTACATAAAATCGACCGAAAATATTATTTTGTAACATAAATTTAATATTTGATACCAAATATCTAGCTTCCGTAAAGCAAAAAGAGTAAATACATTTTCTGTAAAATATTAAACTATTGAAAAGGCACAGAAAATATGCAAAAATATAAAAAATGCAAAAAAGAAAATACTGAAAAGCACAGTGAAATGGAAAAAAGTGGAATTATACATAAAAACTTTAAAAATATCAGAAAAAACATTGAAAAATCATAGAAAATAAGGTATAATATAATATGATCGTACAATTATGTGCAAAAATAAATATTAAATATAAAATTTTTAGGAGGAAATTTCTATGTTCAAACAAAAAACAAAATGGTTAGCAAGTATATTAGTATTCATAATAATGTTTAGTTATATAAGCATTATTGGTGAAGTAATAGCAAGTAGTCAGACAGCAACAAACCAAGCAAATGTTGAATTTGATACATACCTTAAAGAAGGAGAAACAAAAACAAATGCAGCAATTAAAAAAATAGGAGAAGAAAATTATTTATATACTACCATAAAAGTAAATAACAAAGGTTACCTAAAAGATATAGTAGTAGATTTAAATAATCCAAACTTTAAAATATCAGATACATTTACTGCAAAAGAAGTATCAAAAATAGAAAATAATAAAATATATTTTAATCAAATAGTAAAGGGAGATGCCGTAGAACTAGCAATTCCAATCGAAATGATAACTACTACTAGTGAAAAAATTTCTTTATCTCAAATTTATAAAGAAAATAAAATAAAATTCACTGGTACATATGTAGATGGAGATGGAAACGAAAAACAAGCTAAAAAGGATGTTACGGTTAATTTAGCGTGGACAGCAGAAAAATATCCAGAGCTAAATATTAGCCTTTCAAAATTTATTCCAACTGAAGTAAATGGAGAAAAAGTTGTTGTTATACAAATGAATGTAGAATCATATTTAAAAGATAACAATTTACCAGTAAAAGAAAATAAAGTAGAAATTTCAATACCAACTATAGATGGTACAAAACCAGAAGAAGTAAAGGTAGTAGCTAATACTACTAAAGCAACTAATGGAGATGAAACAGGTGCAAGCTTCACTTCTTCAAACTACAATTATGATAAAGATGCAAATAAAGTAACTATTACAATAGAAAACGAAGCAAATGAACAAGGTGAGGTTTCTTGGAGTAAACAAGCTAAAGACGAATTTTTAGTAACTTGTATATACAAAAAAGAAATCACGAAGTCAGTTCCAGTAACATTAGAAGCAAATAGTGAAATATCAATTTATGAATCTAGCATTACAAAAGCAAGAAGAAGTAAATCAAGTCAAGAAAATATGAAAGACCAAATAGGTGAATTAGTAGAAGTAGAAGCAACCACTACAGAAAGTTTAAGTAAAGGTCAAATATATGCAAACTACGAAACAACAGCTAAAAAAGAAACAGAATATACAGAAAATATAATAACAAATGTAGGTCTTACAAAAATAGAAAACACAGAATTATTAGATAAATTAGAATTAAACTTAAAAGGTGAAAACTATACATATTTTAAAGAATTAAAAATATCAAAATCAAACTTTGATAAAATTTTATCTGAAGAAGGTAATATTAAAATTTATAATGGAAAAACTTTAGTTGCAACAATAGACAAAAACATGCAAGTAGATAATGAGCAAAACTATGTAGTAGA
>OIZO01001664.1_pt1 | contig 10819 bp, 9 predicted proteins | sample 1588551 | NCBI WGS metagenome assembly OIZO01 (sample SAMN03283271) | human gut metagenome | biome: human-associated habitat; material: feces | host: Homo sapiens | place: Peru | collected 2012 | reverse complement strand
TAGCAAAATAGTTGATGACGAAGTAATTTATATTATTCTTCAGGCTATAGAAAATAAAAAATCCCTCAAAATAAGCTATGGCAAGAACAAAAAGAGCATCCTGCTAGCGCCTGAAGCCTTAAGCACCGATTATCCCTATGGCCGCACCTACCTGCATACAACAGCGCACGAGGTCTATAAGGTGGAAAAAATCACCAAAATCCAAGTAACATCCCCCAATAAAGTCATAAAGCCTGCGACCAGTCAGAAAGTCAAGAAGCCTGCGGCCAAGAAGCTGGACCTGATTTTCACCTTTAAAGCCACTGACGACGAGCGAGAAGTAACAGCTATAAAGCACCGCCTGCAGCAAGAAGCTGCGTGGATGCATTGTACGGAATTGGATAAGGAGCATTATCGCTACACCGCAACCGTACAGGATGCCTTCTCCTTGGTTCCCTGGATTCGAACCTTCCATAAATATGTTTCCCTCGGAAGCGAGACAGATACAGTTGTTAAGGAGCGCTTAGAAAAAGATAAATTGGAGGCCTTGCAAAAATATGGAATTATTCAATGAGCTAAAAAATAATAGCCTGCAGGCTACTGTCAGAGCTATAAACACAATTCATAGAACTAATCAGTCAATCAGTAAGCCGGAGCTTGAAAAACGCATTACCAACAACTCTTCCCTCTCACCACAGGAGCAGAAGCTCATTGATAATCTGTTCGTCCCAGACACCGCTAACACGGAGCTGCTCCGGCCCTTTGCTAAACAAGCGGTTCCCATCATTCCCACCGTACCGGAAATAAAATGGCTGAAGGAAATGCTTCATGACCCCAGGATTGACTGCCTGATTTCTGCTTCGCTGAAGGAAAAGCTGCTGCAGGCCATGCCCCAGGATGGCAGCAGCAAGCAACATTGGCAGCAATCCAACTGGAACATTCCCATTCAAATAGACAAGCCCTGCTTTAGCTCCGCAGCTTATCAGGAGAAATTTAAAACTGCACTGGAGGCTCTAAACAGTAAGCATTATGTCTATTATGAAAGCTATGATATCTATGGCAATGAGTACAAGGGAGAAGCAGTGCCGTATAAAATAGAGTATTGCGCAAACAATAACAGCTTCAATTTTATTATGTGGAATGAGCAGAAGCAGTGGACATTTAAAAGTGATTTTGCCACTATAACCAAACTCCAGCTTCTTCCGCAAAGCTTTGACTGCAGCAAAATCGAGCTTGCAAATGCTTATGTAGAGATGCTCAAGACCAAGTCAGAGCCTATTGTTTTGCAGTTTGATGCTGCTCAATACAATGTGCTTGAACGCTGCTTTAATATTTTCTCTAACTATGACAAGGAAATAAGCCGCTTTGATGAAGACACCTACCAGTTAAAAATATTCGCTCGGGACCATTTTGATAATGCAGAAATCGTGCAAAATATTCTTTCCCTCGGCAGCAGTATTGTTGTTTCTTCACCACAAAAATTACGCCAGCAAATTATAGCTGCAATTCAGGAATCCTTTACAAGATAAAAATACACCTGCAAACATTAAACAAAACGCTCCGGTAACAGCGAAAGCTGTTTACCAGAGCGTTTTTTCGTATTATATTTTTACTTTTTCATTAATTATCACTATTTCTGATAATATAGCACGACACTCATTGCAAACTCTTGCGAACTTAACATCTTGACTCCAATGCTTCTAAATGCCTCATTTTATTCACCAACCCCTTTGCCTCCAAGATAATCTGCTTTCTTTTGCTCATATCTATATCGTCATCATCTTGTCCGACATAATTTTCATACTCTGCAATAAAGCGTTTTTTTGCATCTTCCTCAAATAAACACTTGCCATCAGAAATAACAAAATCACTTTCCGCAAACATCTTCAGGCTTATGCATCGCAAAACTAATTTATCGATAATCGTTGGGCGAAAAATCTCCATCAAATCATATACAAGGCTATCCTTACGATAGTTTAGCTCATGTAAAAAGCCTATAGAGCTTGCAAGACCTGCTGTTGCAATAGCTCGTCGAACGTCCTTTTCCAACATGGAATAGCCAAAACTCAGCATAGCATTTACAGGATCCGTCGCTGGCCTCTTATGTCTTCCATTCCATTTGAATGCACTGCCACTCAACAAAATAGCAAATGTATCAAAATACGCTTTCGCCGCAACGCCCTCTATACCCATAAGCTTTTCAATGCTTTTACTTCCTTCAGCCAATTTAGCCAAGGCGCTAAGCTTACCTATAACGCTTTTTATAGCGGAATTTTGCAGGCTTTTATTTTTGATACTTATTATATTACGTTGAGCTAAAATTTTCTTTTTGACAATATCAGCAGCAATTTCCTGTCTTTTGCTAACATCACTGTAACACTGCAGCTGCCTTACAAGCTGTCTGCTTTTACCCATTTTCTGCCCTAGCTCGCCCGCAATATCGCCATTATTATCTATATAAATGATACTGCCCTTATTTGCTAAAACAGCCATAATTGCCGCATAGGTTATCTGCACTGAAGCAGTTACAATCAGGCAATCTGCATAGCTCAACGGCACATATTTAACTTGGCCGTCTTTGCTCTTAATGGCAAGTCTGCCACCATCCTTGCTAACTTCTATTCCATGCTGATTAAGATAAATATCGCTCATCATCGTCACCTCATATTACAATAAAAGCTTCGGGCAAAAAATTTTGCTCGCTATTGGTAAATTCCTGCTCTACCTGATATATGAGTACATTGCCTTTTGCCCCATTATGCAGGAGCTTTTTAGCATACTTATCAAGCTTAGAAATCTCCGCAGGCTTCAGCTCTGCCTTAAAAACGCTCATCTGCACTCTAACAGCTATTTTTTCCAAATGCTTAACCAGCTTATATCTTAACTTGTTATCACTAACATCATAGCAAATTATAACTTGCATTTTTAGCTCCTTTCTAACATTTATACATGTTCCGAAATTGTATTGATATAGAATTTTCTGATAACATACAATAAGTTTTTATGCTTTGTATACTTAAAGTATAGCACGACATGAACCAAATAACTTTCCAAAACTACTGCGAACAAAAAGAGACATAACGACCATAAAAGTCGTTATGTCTTTTTCTTTATACCGCAAGCGGTAATCGCTGTTGCAACGTCAATAACTTTACTGTAATGCATTATGATCCAATGTTACAAAACCGCAAGCGGTAATCACTGTTGCAACGCGAGATGGCAGTATATCTTAAGAATGCAACAAACACATGTTACAAAACCGCAAGCGGTAATCGCTGTTGCAACCGATAACAGTCCTATTACTAAAAATGAGGACATGGCGTTACAAAACCGCAAGCGGTAATCACTGTTGCAACGATGATACTGCACCAGCTGACAATGCTGGTGGAGATGGTTACAAAACCGCAAGCGGTAATCGCTGTTGCAACAGCACCCCTTGAAACCCTTGCCTGGAGCGGCTCTTTAGGTGCACTTTGGCAAACCAAATTAATGTTTACCATGATTCATCTGAAAAACGTCTTTTTCAACGTCTTTCCCCAACGCCTGGCTCTCAAAACCCTTATCACGCAAGGACTTCATAAATTTGGCAAACCTCCGCAGCCGCTCTGCCTGCATACCCTGCAAAAGCGAACAACCTTGAAGCTGCAAAAAGCCCGCTCGCGGGACGTCTAACTCGCTTCTTCCAAACACGTTCGCCAAACAGCAGCGCTGCATTGCCTATTACGTCTCCATTATACAGCACGCATCTTCTCTTCGTCAAGAAGAAAAACAGACACATAAGAAAAGGCCGCCACTTACGTGGCAGCCCTGCGTCCTAGTCGACGCGTTTTACCTTGTAGACAGGAAGGTTATCCTTTTTAGCCAGCTCCAGGAGCTCAGCCAAGGCCTTGCCGGCACCGTACTTGCTAGCAAGCAGCTCGCGCATAGCTCCTTCAGAGTAGAAGGTGCTGCGACGAACAAGCGACGAGGTGTAGGAACCATCGGCGCAACGTCCGGGAATGGCGTAATCTGCGGTGATTTTCCGCTTCAATTTATCGTTGGTAATGTACAAGCCTGTGCAGGATTCCTCCGCCAGGTAGCAGGACCAGCTGCGCGGTGCGAACTTACGCACCAGCGCCTCCCAGAAAGCGGGCTGCGGGCCATCTGCAGATATATACTTGATAAAGAGCTGTCCTTTGCCGTCGAACTGGATTTTTTCAATGCCAGCGCGGAGTTCAAAGGCCTGGATGCCGGCACCCTCAGCGATGAAGCTGAGCCAGCCACAGCCAAAGGCAGTTTTCGGTTTACGCTCATCCTTGCGCGTCCAGCGCTTGAGCTTTTTAAAGAGGTTTGCCAGCTCCTCTTGAGGACCATAAACGTATAAATTTGTGTAACAATAATTTGCCATATAAGAATCATCCTTTCTTTAAAACACTGAATATGCGAAAAACGCAACAAAAAAAGCTATTATAATGAAATTTTCGCATAGGAAAATATCATTATAATAGCCTAAAATTCTTATATAAACAAATGCATACAGCTTGTCTAAGTGCTGTGTGGTTATTATATAGCGAATCAGTAAATCTGTCAAGGTAACACAAAAATTTTTTCTATCGCCCACCCACAACTAAATCCAATCCTTCACATCTGCAAAATAAATGTGAACGCCTTGACTTTATTATCTGCTCATATGATAATAATAGTGTGAGAAGAAATTGTTTATCTTTCAAGACTGCCGCGAAGGCAGCCAATTTACAGAAAGCGGTGATACCATGATTTTTAAATTTGAAGCACAAGCCCCCAAAATTGATGAAAAGGCCTATGCCTTTAATACTGCCACCCTGATTGGCAAGGTTGAGCTTAAAGAGTACGCCAGCGTTTGGCCCGGCGTTACTATCCGCGGCGACGTTAACCGCATCGAGGTTGGCCGCTACAGCAATATCCAGGACAACAGCGTACTGCACGTTGCCGATAAATACGCCTGCATTGTAGGCGATTATGTAACCGTAGGCCACTGTGCTCTGCTGCATGCCTGCACTGTTGAAGACCACTGCCTCATCGGTATGCATTCCACCGTACTTGACGGTGCTGTAATCGGTCACGGCTCTATCGTTGCTGCCGGCGCCGTTGTAACCAAAGGCACCATCGTACCGCCGTACTCCCTGGTTGCCGGCATTCCTGCCAAGGTTATCAAAACTTTGGACGAAAAAGGCATTGCTGCTATCCACGCTCAGGCACTGAAATACAAAACATTGTGGACCGAACGCTACGGCCTGCTGCCTGACAATGACGGTGAACGCTATCACGGCGAAAAAATCGTTTAATTTCCCCAAGCAAGGAAACATGACAATGTCCTCTGATTAATCAGGTCACGCTTCGCTATAATGTGCAAAACAAAATCCCGTTACCAGGTACAGGCCTGTTAACGGGATTTTTTGCTGCAAGTATGCGCTTACGCTGCTAAACAAGAAAGCCATCTCTGCAATTCTTCAGAAGAACAGAGATGGCTTTAATTATTGAATAAAATTTTTATCAGTTACCTTCAACAGCAACTGCTTTTTTGGCCGGGCAAACAATTGCAGCAATAGCATAAGCAGCAATGCATACCAGCCATTCCATATAGATTACGTTCGGGAAAATGCGTACTGCCGGAGTAAGCTGCCACAGCACCAGCAGCACCAAACCTGCCAGCAAAGTCCAGAAGCCTGCGGCTTTAGAAGCATACTGCGGGAAGAACAGCGCTACGATTACGATAACACTGAAGGCAGCAGTCAGGGACAAACCAATCATAATCGTACCCAAAATGCTGGATACGCTCATAGCAAGTCCCAAGGTAAGAATACCGCTGATAATGATGCAGGCACGTGTCATCAGCAGCTGACGCGCCTGGTCGCACTGCGGATTGATGAAGCGCTTATAGATATCGCTGGAGAACAGGGTACCGGCGCTAAGCAGCAGATTGCAGGCGGTAGATACATCCGCAGCCCACAAAGCTGCCAGCGTAACACCTGCCAATACCGGCTGCAGGCCAACGATAACCTGCGGCAGCGCCAATGCAGCCTGCGCATCAGGATACATAGCCTTGGCAACAAGACCAAGGAAGGCAGCCAGAACGCCTACCGGCAACATCAGAATGCCGCCCCAGACGAAGCCCTTCTTAGCAGTTGCAGCGTCTTTAGCGCCTAAAGAAATCTGCAGAATACTTTGCAGAGAAAGATTTACGGTAATAAGTGTTACAACCCAGCTGGTGATGGTTACAGGGCCAACACCGTCAATGAAGCTGAACCAGGGCACATTAGCCGGCAAAGCAGCAGCCAGATGATCCATACTGCCGATTTTTTTGAACTGGATAATCGTTGCCGCCAAGATACCTACGTAAATCAGAATAATATTCAATACATTAGATAAGGATGCAGACCACATACCACCGATAAAGGTAATACCGATAAAAGTGATAGCGCTGACAATCATACCTGTGTGGAAATCAAAGATATCCGGCAGGATAGCGTGCAGAATACTGCCACCCGCAATATATTGCAGACTTATGATTACCAACTGAATAACAATCTGGCAGAAAACGCCCAAGATTACCGCGCCCTTGGTGTGATGGCGTTCAATAAGCTCGGTGATAGTCGTAATGTTCTGCTCACGATACTTTTTCGCCATGAACAGGCCCATAACAATCGCGCCCAAAGCCCAGGCAATCGTATACCAGCCGGCACTCAGACCAACACGGAAGGCATGTTCGGAAACGCCGATAGTCGACGCACCGCCGACAGCCAGACCGATGATAGTAACACAAATCAAAGGCGCAGAAAGTCTGCGTCCCGCAAGAGCAAAGTTTTCGTTATTGCCTTCACTACGTTTTTTTGCATACCAACTGATAGCGAACAAAGCAACAATGTATAATATTAAGATGACTAAAGAAACAGGCACAAAAAATCCTCCTTTAAATTATACATGCCTGTTAAAGAAATACAACGTCATTGCTGGCAGTATCCCTATACTGCCTCACATCAGACCTAATCGTGCAGACTTCAACAACATATAATACAAAAACCATTTGTGCTGTCATTACAATTCCCCATCGCCCATACCGGCAAGCATCCCAATGCAGACCAAATATACGCCTCCTGATGCTTCATTGCAAAGCAGCCACATATATATTAGCTAAATTATATCCCGCCAGGAAAAAACAGTCAAGATTTTTTCACAAAAAAGTATTGACAAAATAGCCTCTTGCAGTTAAAATAAATATTGTTATTGGCCTCGTAGCTCAGCTGGATAGAGCGTTTGACTACGAATCAAAAGGTCGCAGGTTCGAGTCCTGCCGAGGTCACCATTTTGAGATCGACACCGCAAGAGATTGCGGTGTTTTTTGTTTTTCTGATTAAAATAATCTTTTCTAAGAAAAAAGAACCGGTCACTAAAACCAGTTCTGCACAAAAGAATATAAAGCATTGACGCCGAAAGCTGCCCCTGATACTGCTCACGCATTATCAGGGGTATTTTCATGCGTTATATATAAATATAAGTATGAGTAAAATTATCGTATCTTACAGACAACGGATTTTTTTGCGCAGCGGCAAAATGCTTGCCGGACTTACAGAAAGCTCGTCCATGCCCATGCGTACAAATTCCTTCGTCAGGCTCAAATCAGCGCCCAGCTCGCCACAGACGCCGCACCAGATGCCTGCTGCATGCGCTCCCTGTACCGTCATTTCAATCAGGCGCAAAATTGCAGGATGATGTGCATCAAAGAACGGCTCTAACCGCTGGTTCTGGCGATCTATCGCCAATGTGTACTGGCTCAAATCGTTCGTACCGATGCTGAAGAAATCAACCTCTTTCGCCAGCTCAGCACTAATTAGCGCTGCCGCCGGCGTTTCAATCATAATGCCTACTTCCATCTTCGGGTCAAATGGTACGCCTGCATATTTAAGCTCCGCCTGCACCTCGCACAAAATTTTGCGTGCCTTGCGCACCTCTTCTACGCTGATAATCATCGGGAACATCACTGCCAGCTTGCCATAAGCAGAAGCGCGGCAGATAGCACGCAGCTGCGTAGCAAACAGCTCCGGCCTTTCCAGACAGATACGGATTGCGCGATAACCCAGCGCCGGATTTTCCTCCTGCGGCAGCTCGAAGTAATCAGCCTGCTTATCGGCACCGATATCAAGCGTGCGGATAATTACGCGCTTGCCGGCCATTGCTTCCGCTGCCAGCTTATACTTTTCAAACTGCTGTTCCTCGGTCGGATAATCCTTGCTTTCCAGGTAAATGAACTCACTGCGGAAAAGGCCGATGCCCTCGGCATCGTTCGCCAGCACGCTGGCCAGGTCACCAGTACCGCCGATGTTTGCATATACATGCACCTGCTGACCGCCGCCGGTAATGCTCTTTTTACCCTTGAGCTCCTCCAACAGCTTTTTATGCTGTGCATCCTGCTCCATCTTAGCCTTGATGCGCTCCAGCGTTGCCTCATCAGGATCAACGAAAACCTCACCGGTATAGCCGTCAACCGCTATCAGCTTGCCGTCATATTCTTCACCGATGTTACTGCCTGTGTTGACAACCGCAGGAATACCAATCGTGCGCGCCAGAATTGCCGTATGCGAATTTACACTACCTGCTGCCGTCACGAAGCCCTGCACACGTGATTTATCAAGCTGCACGGTTTCGCTGGGTGCCAGGTCATCCGCTGCCAGAATGTAACTGCCGCTGCCGCTTTCCCAGCTGCTGCTGCCGTCTCCCAGACATACCAACACCTTATTGGAAATATCCTTAACGTCTGCAGCGCGTGCACGCATATAATCATCTTCCATCGAAGAAAAAATTTCTGCAAAATTAGCTGCGGTAGTCTGCACTGCATATTCCGCATTAACCTGCTGCGTGCGGATAATGCCTTCAACGGACTCAATATAATCAAGATCCTCCAGCATCATCTGATGGATTTCAAAAATAGCGGCATTATCCTTGCCTACATCCACAACAGCCTTTTCATAAAGCTGCGCCAGCTTAGCTATCGCTTCCTGACGCGCTGTCTGAAAGCGTGCAACCTCAGCCTCGGCATCCTGAACATTACGGCGTTTAACTGCTGCTGTATTACGGCGCAGTACAGCCAAGGTTCCCAGCGTTACGCCGCCGCAAACGCCCTTACCCTTTAATGAAAGCATCTTATCACCTCGCGAAAAATCACTCTTGCTGCGAAATTACAGGTTAGCTTGGAAGAAAGCCTCCAAAGCTGCTGCTGCTGCGTCCTCATCAGCACCCTCGCAGGTAACGGTAATCTCTTCGCCCTTTTTTACACCCAAGGCCATAACACCGAAGATACGCTTCAAATCGCCTTTTTTAGCACCCTTGGCAATAGTAGTGGTGCTGGCAAATTTTGCAGCCTCCTTCACGAGCAGTCCTGCCGGACGTGCATGGATACCGGCCTCATCGGTAATAATATAAGTAAATTGTTTCATTTGTTATTCCTCCGTTTTGCTAATAAAAATAACTTACAGCCCAATACTCGAAATTTTATTTTTTATATATTATTCGTTCACGTTCTTTTTAACAAACCCCATAAGCACAGCTGCCAGCACACTGCCTGCTGCCAAAGCTGCAAAATACATCGGCCAGTTCTGCACTACGCCGAAAACAAACACACCGCCATGCGGTGCCGGAACGCTACAGCCAAAAGCCATGGACAAAGCACCGGCCACACCGCTGCCCAAAGCGCAGGTAGGAATTACACGCAACGGGTCACTTGCTGCAAAGGGAATAGCGCCTTCGGTAATAAAGGACAGACCCATGATAAAGTTGGTCACGCCGGACTGACGCTCCTTAGAAGTAAATTTACTCTTAAACAGCATAGTACACAGTGCAATCGCCAGCGGCGGCACCATACCGCCAATCATAACCGCAGCCATAATCTCGCTGCTTACAGCGCTGCCGTCGGCAGCTGCCAAGGAAGCAGTACCGAAAACATAGGCTGCCTTGTTCAGAGGACCGCCGAAGTCAATGGACATCATAGCACCCAACACAAAGCCCATCAGCACCTTGCTTGTTGTGCTCATGCTTGCCAGCGCACCTGCCAGCCATTGGTTGAAGGCTGCAGTCGGCGGGTTGATAACGTAGGTCATCAAGATGCCCATAAGCAGCAGGCCGATAACAGGATACAGCAGAATCGGCTTCAGACCTTCCAAGCTGTCAGGCAGTACACTGAACACCTTGCGCAATGCCAGGATCAAATAACCGCCAATGAAGCCTGCAAACAACGCGCCGAAGAAGCCGCTGCCGCCGGAGGCTGCCAAAAAGCCGCCCACGATACCAAGCATCAGCGCCGGACGCTCACCGATACTCATAGCGATATAGCCTGCCAGAATCGGCATCATCATGCTGAATGCCAGACCGCCGATATTCTTGAAGAAGGCTGCCAGCGGCGTGCCGCTGCCAAACTTAGCCGTGCCGGCAAATTCCATATCGAACATAAATGCCAGCGCGATAAGAATACCACCGCCGATTACAAACGGCAACATGTGCGAAACGCCATTCATCAGATGCTTGTAAATTTGTCTCCCCAGACTTTCCTCCGCATCTGCCACGTCACTTGTCGCCTCGTTGCCGCCCTTGCCTGCGTAAGCAGGAACATTACCGCTCAAAATCTCCTCGATAAGCTCCTTCGGCTTGTTGATACCGTCAGCTACCTTAACGAAGATAACCGGTTTGCCTGCAAAGCGCTCCACAGGCACGTTCTTGTCTGCAGCCACAATAATGCCTTCGGCTTCTTCTATCTCTGCCGCCGTCAGCTTATTTTTTACGCCGCCGCTGCCATTGGTTTCAACCTTCATTGCAACGCCCATCTTACCGGCCA
>OIZO01001655.1_pt1 | contig 10872 bp, 9 predicted proteins | sample 1588551 | NCBI WGS metagenome assembly OIZO01 (sample SAMN03283271) | human gut metagenome | biome: human-associated habitat; material: feces | host: Homo sapiens | place: Peru | collected 2012 | reverse complement strand
CCAATCCCCACACCCATCCGGATGCTACCCTGATCCCGCGGGTGGAGGAGATCACCCCCGAAATCATGGCTCTGGCCGACGGCGCAGGCTCTGCCCTCGGCACCGGCGGAATGTCCACCAAGCTCCGCGCTGCCCGGATGGTCACCGCACAGGGGGCAGACATGGTGATCGCCAATGGCTCCCACCCGGAACTGCTCTATGACATCGCCGTCGGCAAACCCGCCGGTACCCGCTTTGTCGGCCACAAGGAGGTTTAAGATGACCACACAGGAAATTCTCGAGGCAGCCCGCAGCGCGAAAAAAGCACTGGCTCTGGCCGACTCTTCCACCCGAGAGAACACACTTCTGGCCATGGCCGATGCGCTCACCGCACCGGACGCCCAGCGTGCCATCCTCGCAGCCAACGCCGCCGATCTGGAGGCCGCACGGGGGCACATCTCCGAGGTCATGCTGGATCGGCTTGCTCTGACTGCCGACCGGATCCACGCGATGGCCAAGGGCATCCGGGATGTCGCCGCCCTTCCCGACCCAGTGGGGCAGGTGCTCCGCCGGATCGAACGCCCCAACGGACTTGTGATTGAAAAAACGGCCGTTCCCATGGGCGTGGTCGCCATCATTTACGAGAGCCGTCCCAACGTCACCAGCGACGCCACCGCCCTCGCCCTCAAAAGCGGCAATGCCTGCATCCTTCGCTGCGGCAAAGAGGCGTGGCGATCCAGCCACGCCATCGTCGAGACTCTGCGGCAGGGGATCCGCGCCGTCGGCCTGCCTGAGACGGCCGTCTGCCTCATCGAGGACACCACCCACGCCTCGGCCAATGCGCTGATGACGGCTGCGGGCTACGTCGATCTGCTGATCCCCCGCGGCGGGGCCGGGCTGATCCGTGCCTGCGTCGAAAACGCCAAGGTGCCCTGCATCCAGACCGGCACCGGCATCTGCCACATTTTTGTGGATGACACCGCCGACCAGGATAAGGCGCTGGACATCATTGAGAACGCCAAGGCCAGCCGCCCCAGCGTGTGCAATGCCGAGGAAGTATGTCTGGTGCACTCTGCCATTGCGGCAGAGTTTCTGCCCAAGCTGGCTCAGCGCCTCGGCCCGGACCGCACGGCAAAGGGCCTGCATCCGGTGGAACTGCGGCTGGACGAGCGCACCGCGGCCATCATCCCCGGCACCCCGGCAGGCCCGCAGGACTTTGACACCGAGTTTCTGGATTACATTCTGGCCGTCAAGGTCGTGGACAGCGTGGACGAGGCCATTGCCCACATCGCTGCTCACTCCACCGGCCACAGCGAAGCCATCCTGACCCGGACACAGGCCCACGCCGACCGGTTCACGGCAGCTGTGGACAGTGCCGCCGTGTATGTGAACTGTTCCACCCGCTTCACCGATGGCGGAGAGTTCGGGCTGGGCTGCGAGATGGGCATCTCCACCCAGAAGCTGCACGCCCGCGGCCCGATGGGGCTGGAAGAGCTTTGCAGCTACAAGTACATCATCCACGGAGATGGGCAGATTCGCTGAGTTCCCCACCTCCCCAGTGTGAAAATAATTTTCTCGTGCAGGCCGACGTCCGACGTCCCGGCCTGCATTTTTGTTTTATCGGCATGGAGCGTTTTTTCTTCAGCAACAATTTTTGAAGATTGTTTTCACTTTTGATGGTTTTTCCGTGTTTTGGGGCAGACTATTGTATCCAAATTTTTTCTGTTTCTCACAAATAAAAAGTGCTACTTTCTCCGTTTTTTCTTGCAAAATCTTCAAAAAAACTCTTGACACCCCTGTTTTCGCGCGGTAAAACTATATTGGAAACTTTGATAACGATTTCAGTGCATTTCATCATTCCGCCTCAAAACTGTCCGCCACCCACAACACTATACTGAGAACAAAGGAGAGAACACTATGACGATTGCCATTCTTGCACACGATTCCCGCAAGGAACTCGCGCTTCAGTTCTGCACTGCCTACAGCGCGATCCTTTCCAAAAATGTAGTCATTGCCACCGGTACTACCGGACGGATGCTGGCGCAGACCACCGGTCTGCCTGTGCATTGTTACCTCTCCGGCAAGCTGGGCGGCGTACAGCAGATCACTTCCCGCGTTGCCTGCGACGAAGTGGATCTGGTGCTGTTCTTCCGCGACCCGCTCAAGGTGGATGCTTCCAGCCTGAACGAGCAGAACCTGCTGCGCCTGTGCGATATGCACGGCGTGCCCATTGCCACCAACATTGCCACTGCCGAGGTGCTGCTGCGCGGTCTGGATCAGGGCGATCTGGACTACCGCGAGGGCATGCACCCGCCGGTTGTGGAGCCCGTGCCCGTGCTGGAGCACCGTGCCGTGTGCTGAGACAGACTTTGTGTATAGAGGGAAACAGCGCCGCAGAAATGTTCTGCGGCGCTGTTGTTTTGTTTACTCCTGTTTGCCTTCCGGGCGGAACACATAGCCCTTGCCCCACACATTGCACAGGTACACCGGCTTTGCGGGGTCCGGCTCGATCTTGCTGCGCAGGTTGTGGATGTGCACCTGCACGGTGCGCACATCGCCAAGGCTGTCCTTGCCCCAGATCTTCTGGTAGAGCTCATTGGCCGTAAAAAAGGTGTTGGGGTTGCGCACGAACAGGCTGAGGATGCGGTATTCCATATCGGCCAGATGGATGTCCTCGCCCTGGCAGTGCACACTGCGGTTGTCGGCATCCAGCCGGAAAGCCGGGCAGGTGTAGCCCCGGAGACTGGGCTCGGCGGCATCCATCTGCACCCGGCGCACGTTGGCCAGAATGCGGGCCACCAGCACCTTGTTGTCGTAGGGCTTGGTGAGGAAATCGTCACCGCCCAATTCCAGCGCATGCACGATGGTGTCCACATCGTCCAGGCAGGAGGTAAAGATGATGGGGCAGTGATGCCCGCTGCGCAGGGTCTGACACAGCTGCATGCCGTTGGTGTCCGGCAGCAGGATGTCCAGCAGGATCACGTCAAAGGGGTCTTTTGCGTGGGCCAGTGCTTCCTCGCCGGAGGCTGCACACACCACCTCAAATCGCTTCTGACTTTCCAGAAAGATCCGGGTCATTTCCCGGATCATTGCATCATCCTCCACCAACAGGACACGAATCATGCCGCCGCTCTCCCTTTTTTGCCAAAATTCTGGTATACTGAAACTACCTTTACAGTTCAGTATACCTTATTTACGATACCCTGACAACCGCTTTTAGCGAGATTCATGCTTGTATTTCTGAGGAAGGTGTGTTTATGCGGCACAAAACATCCGGCTATTTTCTGCTCTCGGCCCTGCTGGTGAGCCTGATCCTGGGGCTGTGCATCCTGCTCAACCTGCGCTGTCCGCAGGCGGTCAGCGACGATGCTCTGACCCAGGAGCAGCTGACCCGGGGCGTCACCCTGACCGGCTGGCAGCAGACCGGCCCCGGGCACTGGCGTTTTGCCTTTGAAGCGCCTGCCGACGTCCCGGAACTGGTGCTCTGCCTTTCCACCCGGTCGCTGGACGCCGTGCCGGAAGGGCTGGAGCCCACCGACCAGCGTGGTGAGGCTTTCTGGGTGCGGCCGGTGCCCGGCCGGACGTCCGAGATCACTGTGACCAGCACCACGGTCCCACAGATGTGGTTGATGCTGCCCGACACTCTGTGGCACTGGCGCGAACTGCGCAGCAGCCTGCAGATGATGGCGCTTGTGGCTTTTGCCAGCATGGGTGCGGGCATTCTGGCGCTGTTCTGCTTCAAGCCCCAGCATGAACTGGGAGTTTTCCTGCTGTATCTGGGCGTCATGTTCGGTTGGGGGTTGGCTGTGCTGCTCCCGGCCGGGCAGACCGGCGCACTGCTCGGGTTCCTGATGGGGCTGTACTTTCCCTTTGCGGTGCTCACGCCCCTCTGGCTGTGCTGTTCCCTGCTCCATGTGGCCCTTCCCCGGCGCGGCAGCCGACACTTTGCGCTCTCGGTCTTGGGCGTCCTGCTGTTTCTGGTGCTGGGTACATCCACCCAGGCGGTACTGCGCAGCGTCACCCTGCTGGCCGGCATGGCGGCGGTACTGGTGGTGCTGGCCCGGGCACTGGCGAAAAAAGAGCGCCCGGCCTGGTATCTGCTGGCAGGCTACATCCTGACCTTTGGCCTGCGTCTGACGGTCGTACTGCCATCCTTCCGGTTCTGGTTTTACCGGGAAAGTTTCCCCTTCTACATGGTGCGCTGTGCCCGGCTGTACGACATTCCCTTTACGCTGGGGTGTCTGGTGTTTGTCAGCCGCCGCTACGCACTGCAATTTGACCGCACCGAGCAGCTGGCGCAGGAGCTGGAAGCCCGGGTGACACAGCGCACCCAGGCCCTGCAGAACGAGACGGACGCCCGCAAGAGCATGATGCTGAACATCTTCCACGACCTGCGCAGCCCGCTGTTCGTCATCGGCAGCGGGCTGGACACGCTGGCCGCCGCGCCGGACGCTCTGCCTGCCCTGCTGCCGATACTGCAGGAGCGAGTGGGCTTTGTGCGCAGGCTGACCGAGGACCTGTTTCTGGCGGCTAAGTTGGAGCAGAAGCAGGTCCTGCTCAACGAGGACCGCGCCCGGCTGGAAGCCCTGACTGCAGCGGTGTGCAGCGCCTGTCAGGCCGAAGCCGCCCACAAAGGAGTGGAGCTGCGGACCGATACCGGCACTCCCCTGCCCGTGTGGGGCGACGCTGTGCGGCTGGAGCAGATCTTGCAGAACCTTGTGACCAACGCCATCCACTACACCCCCTCCGGCGGACGGGTCACCGTGGTGTGTGCTGCCGAGAACGGGCAGGCCTGCGTAAAGGTCACGGACACCGGCTGCGGCATCGCGCCGGAGGATCAGCCCGCCGTGTTTGACCGCTACTTCCACACCACCGCCGACACCAAGCACGATTCCACCGGCCTCGGTCTGACCATTGCGCAGGAGCTGGCGCACCTGCACCGGGGCGAGATCCTGCTGCAGAGTGAGCCGGGCAAGGGCAGCTGTTTTGCCCTCTGCCTGCCGCTGTTGGACGCTGAATGACACAAAAAGCCCTGTGGCTTCCCGTTTTGAGAAGCCACAGGGCTTTTCTGTTACAGTGCTCAGGCAAGCAGAGCGGACAATTTTTCCAGCCGACGGATGGCCTCGTCCAGCAGCTGCTTCGGCGGGTCAAAATCCGGGAAGCCCTGGGACAGATTGATGGAGTCATACTGGTTGTTGATGCGGGTCATGCGGCGGATGACGGAATCCGTAAACGTGCCCACGCGGTCGCTGAGCTGCGGCATATCTTCCTCTTTCTGGGACCCTCTCCGTCACAGCTGCGCTGTGCCAGCTCTCCCGAAGGGCGAGCTTTTTTTCTGCCGGCCAAAAAGGATCTCCTTTTTGACGTTATTTTTTCAATGACCCAATCAGTCCTTGAAATAAGCCTTTTGGATGGCCAGCAGCACACCGGCACGGCTGGCGGCAAAGTTCAGGCCGCCCTGCAGGTAGCAGGTGTAGGGCTCACGCAGCGGGCCGTCGCAGGACAGCTCGATGGTGCTGCCCTGGGTAAAGCTGCCGCTTGCCATGACCACCTCATCGGTGTAGCCCGGTTCCGGGCTGGGTTCCGGGGCCGCATAGCTGTCCACCGGGCTGGCAGCCTGGATGCCCTGACAGAAACCGATCAGGGCATCGGCGGTGCCGGCATCAAAGCAGGTCACGATGTCGTTGTGGTCATCACAGTAGCGCGGCACCGGGTTCTTGCCCAGCAGCTCCAGCATGCACTGCGCATAAATGGCGGTCTTGATGGCCTCACACACCACGCCGGGGGCATAGTAGAAGCCCAGATACATGTCGCGGGGCGTTTCCAGCGTGCAGCCCAGTTCCTTGCCCAGGCCGGGCGCGTTCAGGCGGTAGGCGCACAGCTCCACCAGATCCTTCCGGCCGGCAATGTAGCCGCCGGTGGGCGCAATACCGCCGCCGGGGTTCTTGATGAGACTGCCCACCACAAGGTCGGCACCCACCTGGCAGGGCTCCTGCGTCTGGGTGAACTCGCCGTAGCAGTTGTCCACAAAGATGATGATCTCCGGGTTTGCGGCGCGGGCGGTATCGGCAATTTTGCGGATGGTGGCCAGATCAAAGGCGTTGCGCTGTAAATAGCCGCGGCTGCGCTGGATGTGGCATACCTTTGCGCCGGGGGCTTTCTGGGCGATCAGGTCGTAGTCCGGGGTGAAGTCGGCCTTGAGGGGAGCTTCATCATAGTTTACGCCGTAGTCCATCAGGGTGCCGGTGCCCTTGCCCTTGCCGTCCAGACCGATGACGCCCTCCAGCGTATCGTAGGGGCGGCCGGTGGCGGCCAGCAGGGTGTCCCCTGCCCGCAGCAGGCCGAACAAGGCCACCGCCAGCGTATGGGTGCCGCTCTGGAACTGGCTGCGCACCAGTGCATCCTCTGCGCCCATCACCTCAGCAAAGATCTGTTCCAGCTTTGCGCGGCCGGTGTCCCACAGGCCGTAGCCGGTGGTGCCCAGCATATCGGTGGAGGACATCTGGGTGTCGGCAAAGGCCTTGAGCATCTTGAGCTGGTTGAAATCGCGGATTTCCTCCATATGGCGGAAATAGGGCTGGCACAGCTCCATGGCCTTTTCGTCCAGTGCCAGCACTTCGGGTTTGTAATCAAAAAAGTGGTTGAGAATCGACATATCTGTTTCCTTAATTTAATGTTCTTGTATTTTCAGAAGCATGGACGCTCCGCTGGGCCAGAGGACAAACGCCAATATAAAATAGTTCTTCCTCTGAATATGCCCAGCGTGAAACGGAGGGCATTCAAATCGTCCGGCTCACGGCGCGGCAAAACGTACATACTCCCCCAGCTTTGCAAAGCCGAGGCGGGTGTAAAAATGCACCCGTTCCGGGGCGCAGAGGAACACCGGGTGCTCCCCTTCTGCTGCAAGGGCGTTGGCCATCTGCACGATGAGCCGCCCGCCGATGCCTTTGCCGCGCAAGGGCTCTGCAGTCTGGCCGCAGGCCATGTAGGCCTGTCCGTTTGCGACCGCATAGGCGCCCACGGTGCACACCGTCTGCCCGCCCTGCTGCAGCGCCCAGACCACGGCCCGGCCCCGGCTGCGCTTGGAGCACAGCTCTGAATAGGCATCGTCCCGCCGGGCGGGGTCCGTTGGATAAAGCGCCTGCGCCACCGTCATGGCGGGCGGCTGGACGTTAAGAGTCAGGCTGCTCCAAAGAGCATCCTCTACAGCAGGCAGGGGCAGCATTTTGCCGGGAGCAAGGCCGAACACCGTCAGCGTTTCGGCCCGGTGCCAGCCTGTGGGCGGCGGGCAGACGCCCTCGTCCAGAATGACGCTCCCACAGCCGCAGAAGGCCAGAAAGCTTGCCAGCTCCTCCGGGTTTGCATGCCCGGCCGCCCGTGCCGTGCGGCCGCTGAGTTCCAGCGCCAGTGTGGGGCCAGCATAGAACCGGCCGGGCTGGCTTTTGCCGAAGATCTGCTGATCCAGCGGCAGCAAGGCGTCCAGCACCCAGCGACCCCGGCAAGCGTTCCGGAAGCGGGCGCAGCGTGCCGGGGTGTTGACCCGTGCGATCACTTGAGCGCGTTGACGATCTTCTTGAATTCGCGGCCACGCACCTCAAAGTTGGGGTACAGGTCAAAGGAGGCGCTGGCCGGGGACAGGATGATGATGTCGCCGGGCTTTGCGGCGGCACGGGCCAGCTCCACAGCGTGCTGCATGTTGTCGGCGTGCTGGATGGGCAGAGCTGCTTCGTCAAAGCCTTCGCATTCGCGCACAGCCTTCTCGATACGGGGGCCGGTGGCACCCATCAGCACCAGGTTCTTGACGTGGGCAATGACTTCCGGTGCCAGCGGCTCATACGGGATGTGCTTGTCGTAGCCGCCCGCAATGAGGATGACCTTCTGGTTGAAGCTGCGCAGGCCCGCAATGGTGCGGGTGGGGCTGGTACCGATGGAGTCGTTGTAGTACAGCACGCCGTCCAGGGTGCGCACCGGCTCAATGCGGTGCTCTACACCGGTAAAGGTGCTGCCCACCTGCTGGATGGCTTCCACCGGCACGAGGCCCCACACGGCAGCCGCAGCGGCCAGCAGGTTTTCGATGTTGTGCAGGCCGCGCAGCTTCACGTCCTTCTGAGCCAGGAACGGGGTCACCACACCGTCCTCGGCCATGCAGAGCATGCCGTCCTTGCGCAGGAAGGCACCGTTGTCGGTGTCGTGCAGGCGGGTGAACCACACCTGCTTGCCCTTGCAGTCCTTCTGCATGGAGCGGCTGATCTCGTTCTCATAGCCCAGCACGGCACGGCAGGGCGGGGTCTGGTACAGCAGGATGTTGCGCTTGGCGTCGATGTACTCCTGCATATCCTTGTGGTGGTCCAGATGGTTGGGGGTGACGTTGGTCACCACGGCCACATTGGGGCTGGAATGCATGCTGATGAGCTGGAAGCTGGACAGCTCTACCACGGCCACATCGTCGGGGCTCACCTCGGGCAGCATGGGCAGCAGCGCTGCGCCGATGTTGCCGCCCAGATGTACCTTGCGGCCAGCGGCCTCGAAGAACTTGGCGATCAGGGTCGTGGTGGTGGTCTTGCCGTCGGAGCCGGTCACAGCCACGATGGGGCAGGGGCAGAAATCAAAGAACAGTTCCACCTCGCTGGTGACCATGGTACCGGCCGCCATGGCATCCTGCAGGGGTTTCTCAAAGTAGCCTACAAAGCCGGGGGTGCGCATAATGATATCCTGGCCCTTGAAGCCGTCCAGATAGTTCTCGCCCAGGCTCAGGTCGATGCCCAGCTCCCGGATGGTGGCGGCGTAATCTCCGAAGTCCTCCACGCTCTTTTTCTGGTCGCACAGGGTAACGTGTGCCCCCAGCTCCACAAATTCTTTGATCAGGGTCTTGTGGCTGACGCCCGCGCCGATAAAGGCCACCTTTTTGCCCTTGATGAGCTGTTCGAGCTTCTGTTGATCCTTCTGCATAAAAACAGATCCTCCTTCGTACAGTATCGTATTCTGAACACGCCGGAACTGCCCGGCATTTGTGAGTTTCGCTGTACTATTATAGTCCATTTGGCCGCGCTTGGCAACGGAAAACCGTGCACTCGGCACCAAAAAGCGCGGTAAATTCACAAAAAGGCAATTGTTTTTTATCTGTGTTTCTGCTACACTTGTCGATGCAGAGCCGTTTTTGAGGGTTTCTGCACCATGATGAACGGAATGAGGGTTTCTTTTTTGAATCGTTTTTTGCGCATGACCGCAGTGGTGCTTGCCGCTGCGTTTGCTTTTCTGCTTACGGGCTGCGGCGGCAGCTCCGCCAGCACCAGCTTTACCTGGTTTGTGGACAATATCCCCGCAAACCTTGACCCGCAGGTAGCCACCAAGGCCGAGGATGTGATCGCCTGCGAGAACCTGTATGGCGGACTCGTGCGCCGCAATGCCAGCGGCGAGCTGGTGCCGGACCTGTGTGAGCGGTGGGAGATTTCCTCCGACGGGCTCACCTATACCTTTTATTTAAAGAGCGGCCTGACCTACACCGGCACAAAAGGTGCCGCCACGGACTACGCCATCACCGCGGAAGATTTCGTGTATGCGTTCCGCCGGATATTCGATGCCCAGACGGCTTCTCCCTACGCGGTGGAGTTTTCTGCCATCCAGAACAGTGCCGCCGTGCTGGCTGGCACTGCCGACCCCGGCACGCTGGGCGTGTCGGCCATCGGAGAACTGACGCTGGTGTTCCGCCTGAGCGAGCGGGACGACACCTTCCTTTCCAAACTCACCCTGCCGGGTGCCATGCCCTGTGACGAAGCCTTTTTTGAGAGCACCCGCGGCACCTACGGTCTGAGCAGTACATCCACTCTGTCCAGCGGCAGCTTTTACATCTACAACTGGACGGCCAGCGGCCTGTTCCTGCGCCGCAGTGCCGCGTCCCCGCTGGTGAACAACCTGCGCCTTGTGCAGAACACCAGCAACACCGACAAGAGTGCCGCCCAGCTCATTGCAGACGAAAAGTGCTCGGCCGCCCTGGATGACACCGCCGAAGCCACTTCCCTGCAGAGCGTGGAATACTCCGACACCACCTGGGCCCTGCTGTTCAACGCATCGGAAGGCTCGGTGTTCGCGGTTGCATCCCTGCGGCAGGCGCTGGCCGGCATCGCCCTGCAGAACCTGTCGGTGCCCTCCTCGGGGCTGTTCACGGAGGTGACCGGCCTTGTTCCGGACGGCCTGACCGTGGACGGCATCGACTACCGCGATGCTGCCGGGGACCTGCTGCCCACCATCCCGGATGCAAAGGCACTGTACATGCAGGCCCGGCAGGGCATGGCCAGCTCCGACTTCAACGGGGTGACCATTCTGCTGCCCCAGGGCTCCGGCCTGACCGAGACGGTGGAGCAGATCAACGGTGCCTGGCAGAAAGACTGTTCCCTCTTCTTCTCGGTGGAAGAGGTGCCGCAGGAGGAGTTCGACGCCCGCCTTGCCAGCGGCAAATACACCATCGCACTGGCTCCCATCCGGGCCGAGGGCGGCAGCGTATACCAGATGCTGCAGCAATTTGCCGGAGACAACAATCTGACCGGTCTCACCGACCCGCTCTATGCCGGGACCCTGTCTGAAAGCATCCAGCGCACCGGCACTGCTCGCTGCCAGCTGCTGCGCGATTGTGAACGCCAGCTGCTGGAGGGCTGCACCGTGGTGCCGCTGGCCGCCCAGCAGAAGCGTCTGCTGGTGGCCGACGGCGTGGAAGGACTGGTGTTCGACCCCTTCACCCCGGTGCTGGACCTGACCTACACCACGAAAAACTGACCCGACCGTTTTCGGCACGATCCGCTCTTGACATTTGTCCCCTGCTTTGCTACAATGATTAAGCAGTGTGCAGGGTTAGCTCATCCGGTAGAGCGACTGCTTCCCAAGCAGTAGGCGGCGGGT
>OIZO01001654.1_pt1 | contig 10879 bp, 10 predicted proteins | sample 1588551 | NCBI WGS metagenome assembly OIZO01 (sample SAMN03283271) | human gut metagenome | biome: human-associated habitat; material: feces | host: Homo sapiens | place: Peru | collected 2012 | reverse complement strand
CGCGTCGCGGCTGAGGGTGAGCGCAAGGCGGACTTTGGCGTTCATGCCGGAGGAGAGCGTGCGAATCTTGTCCTTCGGGTTCAGCTCCATGCGCTGAAGGGCTTCCTCGTACCGCCTTTCATCGAAGTCCTCGAAGAAATCCGCATAGTACTTGCCCGCGTCCGCGATGCTCATGTAGGAGTAAAAATAGCTTTCCGTCGGCATGTAGGCGATGTGCTTCTTCGTTTCCGGCCCGACCGGGATGCCATCGAGCGTGATTTCGCCGCTGGTCTGCTTCGTCAGTCCGGCAATCATCTTCATCAGCGTCGTCTTGCCGCTCCCGTTCGGGCCCAGCAGCGCATACGTTTTCCCCGTCTCGAAGGTCAGGGACAAATCCGACACCGCCAGCTTATTCTGATACCGGCGCGTCAGGTGCTGAATATCCAGCATGGGGATTCCTCCTTTTTCTTTTGGAACTTACTCTGCGGCCGCGTTGACGGTCACAGGGACTACGATGAGAATGGCACCGTCCACGGCCACGACCTTGCAGCGCTCGCCTTTTGGCAGCGGCGTTTCGGCGCGGGCCTGCCAATCCAGGCCGTCCACCCGCACGCGGCCGAGGGTGCCCGGCTCAATATCCACCAGCACAACGCCCTGTTTGCCGATGGTCAGCGGGGAACCGTTGGTGACAGGGGCTTTGTGCTCACCTCGGCGGCTGGCAAGGGTGGGAATCATCAGCGCCAGCGTAATGGCCGATACGACGGCAAAAACAAGCGCCTGCCAGCCGAAGCCAATGTTGAAAAAGCTCGCTGCCATGGCCGCTGACGTAGGCAGAAAGATACCGGATGACCCAGCCGCCAATGACCGAATAATACGGTACGATCAGAATGGGAATGACTGCATTGATCCAGCCGCCGAATTTCAGCCTGCCGCTTTTGCCGAATGTGCCAAATGCCCCCACCGGGCTCTTTTTGGTCATGCGGCCAAGCGCTGTTTCGGCCACGATCATGGTATAGCCAAACGTAACGGCCAGCACGATGTACACCAACAGAAAAATTCCACCGCCATATTTTGCGGCGAGATACGGGAAACGCCAGATGTTGCCCAGACCCACCGAAGCGCCTGCGGCACTCAGCACAAAGCCGATCTTGCCGGAAAAGGCACTTCGTTTGCTGTGTTTTTTATCCATAAATCCTTCTTCTCCTATTCTGTGATTCGGTCGGAACGTGGTTCCAGTGTAGCACGGTTCATGAAAAAACTCAATCATTTTCCGGTCTTTATCAAAAATGTTGATATACTTGTTCTGCAAATGAGAGAGGGCCTCCCCCGGCTTGCGCCGGAGAAGGCCCTCTCTCATTTGGCTAACGATGCATATATGGAAGAAGGAGAATCACATAACCAGATAGCCGCCATCCACAGGGATGATGGCACCGCCCAGGTAGTCGCTGGCATGAGAAGCCAGGAAGATGCAGCAGCCCTTCATGTCATCGGGGGTGCCCCAGCGGTGAGCGGGAATGCGCTGGGTCAGCTCGTCGTAACGCTGCTGGGTGAACTTGGGGTTCTTCGGGTCGGTCAGGGCCACGTTCATTTCGGTGTCCATGTAGCCCGGAGCGATGGCGTTGACGTTGATGCCGTACTGCAGCAGGTCGTTGCTGAAGGCCTTGCACAGCTGCATCACGCCGCCCTTTGCAGCGGAGTAAGCGGGCACGGTCTTGCCGCCAAACCAGGAGCACATGGAGGCGATCATGATGATCTTGCCGTAGCCTTTGGCCTTGAAGATGTTGGAAGCAGCACGGGACAGCCAGAACACAGAGTTCAGGTTGGTGTTGATCACATCATCCCAATCCTGGTCCGGGAACTCGTTGGAGGGGTGACGGCGCTGGATGCCGTGGGCCGGCACCAGGATGTCCAGGTCGCCCAGCAGCTCGACGCACTTGTTGAATGCTTCGTTGCACTGGTCACGGTCGGACAGGTCCGCCTTGACGCCGTAGCACACAAAGCCGCGTGCCTTGAACTCGTCGGCAACCTGATAGACCTTGTCGGAAGTGCCGATGATTGCCACTTCTGCGCCGGACTCCATCAGGCCCTCTGCCATGCCCTTGCCCAGGCCGCGGGTGCCACCGGTAACGATTGCTTTCTTGCCGGTGATATCAAACAGACTATTAACCATTTTTATGCCTCCAAAACAAGATGTTCTTTACAGTTTCTTACGGAGTCTGCAGCGCGCCGTCCATGCGGCGGGTCTGCGTCCAGGTCGTTACGGTATTTTCGCAGGGGTACTTCTCGGCTTCCTTCTCGATCAGGTCCACGCCAAGGCCGGGCTTGTCGTTTGCGTAAACGTAGCCGTCCTTGTACTCGGGCAGACCGGGGAACACCTCCAGCAGAGCACCATGGGGTCCCTTCAGCTTCTGGATGACGAAGTTGGGCGGCTCAATGCCGGACCACTCCTGCACACCGAAGTTCGGGGCAGCCAGGTCGATGTGAACGTTGGCTGCATGAGCCAGCGGGGACATATCACCGGGGCCATGCCATGCGGTGCGCACGCCGAACTGCTCTGCAAAGATCTGCAGCTTGCGGGCAGGAGTGATGCCGCCCACCTGGGTGATGTGCACACGGATGTAGTCGATCAGGCGCTCGGTGATGAGGGTGCGGTACTCGTAGGGGTTGTTGAACAGCTCGCCTTCCGCGATGGGAATGGAAGAAGCGTTCTTGATCTGGCGGATGTACTCCACCTGTTCCAGAGAAACGGGGTCCTCCAGGAAGGTCAGGTGGTAGGGCTCCAGCTCCTTGGCCAGACGAACGGCATCGGCCGGAGCGATGCGCTCGTGCACATCGTGCACCAGGCCGATCTCATCGCCCATCTTGCTGCGGATGCCGTCGAACAGTTTGACGGTATCACGGATGTAGGCATTGCCGTCCAGATACACGCCGGGCTTTGCGCCCACCGGTGCACCGGCCGGGGTATGGCCGTACTCGCTGCCGCCGTAACCGCCGCACTGGCAGCGGATGGTCTTGACGCCGATCTCACGGTACTTGGCGATGTTCTCGCAGATCTCGGACAGGTCGCGGCCATCGACGTGGCGGTACACCGGCACGCCCTCGCGGCACTTGCCGCCGAACAGCTGGTACAGGGGCATGTTGGCCATTTTGCCTTTGATGTCCCACAGGGCCATGTCCACACCGGAGATCGCATTGTTCTCGATGGGGCCATTGCGCCAGTAGCCGTTCTGGTGCATGAGCTGCCAGATGTCGTTGATGTCCGAAACATCACGGCCGATCAGCAGCGGGCGCAGATATTCTTCCACGACCAGCTTGACGGCCAGATGCCGGTAAGCGAAGGTACCGCAGCCCAGGCCATACAGGCCCGGCTCGCTGGTTTCCACCTTCACCACCAGAAGGTTGATGCCTTCCGGCGCGGTGCAGATGGTTTTGATGTCTCTGATGGTTACCATAGGTTTCTCTCCTTAGCGGATCAGGAAGGTGCAGAAGGTCTCGGAGAACACGCACAGGAAGAACACTGCAACGTAGCCGATGAAGAAGGGGATCTCAGCCTTGGAGATCTCGCCGATTTTCAGTTCACGCACAGAACGGGTAACCTGCACAGCGGAGAAGATGTTGACAGCCACAGGGGGAGTCATGGTGCCGATGACGTTGGAGATGCACAGGATCATACCAAAGTGAATGACGTTGACGCCCATGCTCTCGGCGATGGGCCACAGAACGGGGACCAGCAGAACTGCGATGGCGGTGCCTTCCATGAAGGTGCCGAAGATCAGCAGGATGATGGCCACGACCAGGCAGAACAGGGTCTTGTTCAGGTTCATGGAGACGACCAGCTGCACCAGAGCAGCGGAAGCACCGGAGAAGGTGAACACCCAGGAGAATGCGGTGGAAGCTGCGATGATGAACAGGATCATGGCAGCGCTCTTAGCAGACTTCATCAGGATGGGGATCAGGTCGGCGATCTTGATCTCCTTGTAGATGAACACACCGGCGATGAAAGCCCACACGCAGGCCACAGCAGCGGACTCGGTAGCGGTCAGCAGGCCGGAGTAGATGCCGCCCAGGATGATGACGGGGGTCAGAAGAGCAGGCACAGCCTCCAGGAAGATCTTGCCGATCTCACCGGCGGTATGCTTGGTCTCAGCCTTGGGCCACTTTTCCTTGTGGGCAAAATACAGGGCTTCCAGGATCAGGACGATCATGATCAGGACGCCGATGACCATGCCCTGGCTGAACATGTTGGTGACGGACGCACCGGTCAGGGTGCAGTACAGCACCATGATGATGGACGGGGGAATGACCGGGCCCAGGCCGCCGGCGATGACCAGCAGACCGGCGGTGCGGTCCTCCGGGTAGCCCTGCTTGACCATGTCAGCGTACAGCATGGAGCCGATAGCAACGACGGTTGCGGGAGCGGAACCGGACAGAGCAGCGAAGAAGGCACAGGCGATGACCAGAGCCACGCTCATGCCGCCGCGGATGTTGCCGATGAGGCAGTTTGCAAAGTTGACGATACGGCGAGAGATGCCGCCGCCGGCCATCAGGTTGCCGGCTAGGATGAAGAAGGCAATGGCCATGATGGAGGTGGACTGCAGGCCGCCGAACACGCGCTGTGCGATAACGGCAGGCGAAACGCCCAGGTTGCCCAGAGCCACAGCGGCCAGAGAACCGATGCCCAGGGACATGGAAATGGGGACTCCGATCAGAACGCAGACTGCGAAGATCAGAAACAGGATAACGCCAGCATTCATGATCACTTCGCCTCCTTCTTCTTGATGATGCCGTCGATGATGGCATCAATGTTGGTGATGTCGCTCATGTCGATGTGCATCATCTCACCCACCAGCATCAGGATCTGGTTGATGACGATCAGTGCAAAGGAGATGACCAGCGAGATGTAGATGACGTACATAGGCACCTTCATGACCGGGGTGGTCTGGCCGGCACTCATCTGCTTGGCCACCAGGGCCACGCTGAAGCGCAGCATGGTGCAGGAGAACACGATCAGGGCCACTTTGGCGATGAAGTTGATGACCTTGCCGACCATGGTGCCCTTGAGCTTTTCCGTCAGGGCGGTCACGCTCACCTGCGTGCCGTCGCGCAGACCCAGCTCGGTGCCGATCAGGGCCATATAAACCATGCAGTACAGGGCCAGTTCCTCGGTCCAGGGCATGGATCCCTTGATAAAGTTGCGGTTCACCACCGAGATAAAGTAGCACACGACCATGATCACAAAGGTCAGGGCCGTTGCCCACAACTCGGCCAGGGTGACACCACGAACCACTTTTTTCAGTGCTTTCATGGAAGCTCCTCCTGTGTATGACAGCAATCCGCGGATGCAGCCTCAGAGGCTGCATCCGTGAACTGCGGCACAGATAGGCGTTCTATCTATGCAATTTGTTTACGTTTTTGCGTGTTTTTCGATCAGGCCTGGGCTGCCTTGGCGGCATCCACAGCGGCCTGCCAGGTCTCGTCGTAGGTCACGCCGTTGGCACTCTTCTTAGCCTCGTAAGCAGACTTCAGCTCGTCGGTGTCGATGTCGTACATGGTGACGCCCACGCCTTCCAGCAGGCCGATGGCCTCGTCGTTGGCCTCGTTCAGGTACTGCCACTGCTTCTCGCAGCCAGCCCAGACAGCCTCCACGAAGGTGTCCTTCATGTCGTCGGGGATCTTGTTCCAAGCGTTATCGCTCATGCACAGGGGGATGTAAACGAAGCAGTGATGGGTCTTGGTGACAGAGGTGACACCAGCCTCATAGAACTTGTTGACCCAGCAGTTGGACACAGCGTTCTCGCAGGCGTCGATGGTGTTCTGCTGCAGAGCGGTGAACTGGTCGCCGGCTGCCAGAGCAACGGGGTTTGCACCGAAGGAGGTGAAGGCCAGCAGCTGACCATCATTCTGCATGGTGCGGATCTTGACGCCGTTGAAGTCTGCCATGGTCTGGATGGGCTTCTTGCTGAACACATCACGGAAGCCGGACTCCATGTAGCCGATGACGTGGATGCCCTGAGCGTTTGCCTTCTCCTGGATCAGATCGCCCAGCTCATTGCGCACAGCGTAGTTGGCCTGATCCTGGCTGTCCCACAGGAAAGCCTGGTCCAGGATGCTCATCTCGGGGATGTAGTTTGCCAGCACGGAGTTTGCGCAGCTTGCGATATCCAGGTCGCCCTGAATGGCCATGTCCAGAGTATCCGACTCGCCGCCCAGAGTGCCGCCTGCAACGACCTTGATCTGGAACTGGCCGTTGGTGGCCTCGTTCACGCTGTCCGCGATGGCCTGAGCGCCCTTGTAGTAGTTGGACTGCTCGTTATCGACCATGGACAGGGTGAAGGTGACGGACTCACCGGAAGCTGCAGCGCCAGCGGTGGAGCCAGCCGTGCTGCCGGCGGTGGAGGCAGAAGAGCCGCCGCAGGCTGCCAGAGCAGCAGATGCGCCGATGATGCCGGCTGCCTTCAGGAAAGAACGACGAGAAATAACGTTTTTCATGGTAAGATCTCCTTCTTCGCTTGTGTATATGCTTCGCTTTCTTCCAAGACATGCATCGTCATGTGACGTATGACGTCTTATGTTGGATAAAATATAACACCGTCAACAGAGCTTGTCAACGGTGTCCGACTCAATTCTCCATATTTTACAAACGGAAAATTCATATTTTGTTAATTATCACGATTCTGGCTCTGCTCCATGCTCATGCGCCGCACGATCTCGATGCTCTCGCGGTTTTCGGACACATGCTCATACATGCTATCGTAAGCTTTTTGGGGGTCGTTGGCGCAGATGGCCTCCGTGATCTGCCAGTGGGTGCGGATGGTGTCCTCCAGCAGGCGGGGTGCCTTGAACTTGGTGAACATCTCAATACTATAGGTGATCACGGGCATGATCTCGGTGATCACACTGTTGTGGGTGCAGCGGGCCACATAGGCGTGGAATTCCTTGTCGGCCGGGCCGTGGTCCTCGCCGGAACGGATCTTGTGCTCCACCTGCTCACACAGCTGGCGCAGAGTGTCCTTTTCGGTTTCCTCAATGCGCTGGGCGGCCAGCTGAGCCACCCACGGCTCCAGCTGCAGGCGCAGCTCCATCAGGTCCACCGCCAGCGTAATCTTATCCTTTACATAGGCAAAGCCCAGCGGGTCCTCGATCTGACCCGGCTTTTCCACCACAAAGGTGCCCTTGCCCCGGCGGATCTCCAGACAGTTGCGTGCCACCAGCAGCTTGACCGCTTCGCGAATGGTGCCGCGCCCCACGTTCAGGCGGGCAGCCAGCTCAAACTCGTTGGGCAGCTTCTCGCCTGCATTGATGTTCTGGTCGATGATGACCTGATTGATCTGATCCGCCACCTGCTCTGCAAGGGAGGAAGTGCGGTTGTCCTGGATATTGCTGAATACGCTATGATCCTGTGCCATCGTATCTGTACTCCATTCTGCTCCGCTTCCTTACAACTTCTATAAGTAAGACGTATGCCTTTTGTAGACGTCATGACGTCGGACGTCGTTCCTTTACTTTATTATAGACGTATTTTGTTTGACATGCAAGTAGATTTTCCTGGTTTTTGTTGATATATCACCGACATTCGTTTTTTCTTTTGTTTGATTGCACAAATTCCATACAGATTTTTTAGCAGAATATTCACATCCTAGCCGCTCGGTTGGATGAACCGGATTGTTCTGTGCGGTTTCAGGCATGAAAAAACAGCAGGCCGCAGCCCCTTGACGCAGAGCCTGCAAAGGGGTATACTCCGTGTCAGTGAAATATTCGGCTATGACGAGAACAAGTACCCGGGTGGAGTGCTTCAGAGAGCTGCCGGTGGATGCAAGGCAGTGCATGAACCCCGTGGGAAGATCCTCTCCGAGCTTTCGGGCTGAAACAGCGGCTGCTGTGTGTAGGCCCGGACGGCAGGCTTCCGTTATCAGAAGCCGCGCATTGTTGGATGCGCACTGAGGGGTCGGCCCGGTTCTGGGTCGGCAAGTAAGAGTGGTACCGCAGAGGATGTACACGCCTTTGTCTCTTATGATGGGAGACAAAGGCGTTTTTTATTGCGGCACCGGGCCATTCCGGATGTTTCATGCAAGAACAGCCTGTAAAACAGAAAGGACGAAACAACATGAAAACTCTGGAAAAAGTAAGCGATTTTGTGGGCAAGTACATGGCCGCCATCGTCATCGTGGTGGCAGCCGGTGCCCTGTTCTTCCCCGGCCCGTTCAGCGTGGTCAAAACCAGCTGGGTGAACACCCTGCTGGGCATCGTGATGTTCGGCATGGGCCTGACGCTGAAGCCCAATGACTTCAAGGTGGTGTTCAGCCGCCCGAAGGACGTCATCGTAGGCTGCGTGGCACAGTTCACCCTCATGCCCTTCCTGGCATGGGTGTTGACCATGGTGTTCCACCTGCCCACCGAGCTGGCCATCGGCGTCATTCTGGTGGGCACCTGCCCCGGCGGCACCTCTTCCAACGTGATGACCTACCTGTCCAAGGGCGATGTTGCTCTGTCCGTCGGCATGACCGCCGTTTCCACCGTGCTGGCTCCTGTGCTCACCCCGCTGCTCACCCTGCTGTACGCCGGTCAGCGCGTGGACGTGAACCCCGTGAACATGTTCCTCTCCATCGTCAAGGTGGTGCTGGTGCCCATCGCACTGGGCTTTGTGGTCAACCACTTCTTCCATGAGTTCACCCAGCAGGCCGTGCGCGTGCTGCCGCTGGTGTCCACCACCGCCATCGTGCTGATCATCTGCGCCGTGGTCTCCGCCAACAGTGCCAAGATCATGACCAGCGGCCTGCTGATCCTGGTCGTGGTCGTCCTGCACAACCTGCTGGGCTACCTGACCGGCTACGCCGTGGGCAAGGCCCTGAAGCTGGATTCCACCAAGTGCCGCGCCATCTCCATCGAGGTCGGTATGCAGAACTCCGGCCTGGCCACCAGCCTGGCTGCCGCCCACTTTGCCCAGTACCCGCTGGCCACCATCCCCGGTGCCGTGTTCTCGGTGTGGCACAACATCTCCGGTGCCGTGCTGGCCAACTTCTTTGCCCGTACCGCTGATAAGCAGTAAGCCAACAGCGGTTTTACTCCAAAAGGAGCGGCTGTATGCGGAAAGTTCCGTGTACAGCCGCTCCTTTTTTATGGTTTTGCAAAGCAAAAGACCAGAGCCCAGCCGTAAACGGCCTTCTGGCTCTGGTCTTTTGTCGGGGCTTTTCTATCAGCTCCTATTGTGGGTCAATGCCTTTTCAGTAAGCTGTCTTACTTCTTGTAAACGTAGACAGTGGCAACGCCGTTGGCCACAGCACCGTTCACCAGGCCCTCAGTGGTGGGCATGTGAGCAGCATCACAGATGGCCAGGGTGCTGTTTGCAGGCAGCAGGTTTGCGGTATCGATCTTGGTGGTGCCAGCATCAACGGACACCTTCAGTTTTGCGCCGTACTTCTCGCTGGCCTCAGTAGACGGCAGATCGGATACCTCACCGAAATCGACCAGCTTATACTCGACATTCACTTCATCCTTGGGAGACTGCTTCTTGACCATGTTGATGGTAACGATACCCTGGGCATCAATGGCCTTGTCCTCGGTGCTGACAAAGTCGTAGCCCTCAGCAGCTGCAGGCTTGTTCTGCAGGATGGTGGCAAAGCTCACAGTATCTGCCAGAGCAGGGACCTGGATGGCCACATCGCCAAAGACCTTGCCGTCGCTGGTGCTGAGATACTTCAGCTTCACTTCACGCTTTGCGCCGGTATCAGGGGTCTCATGGTCAGAGCAGCCGGTCAGAACACCAGCAGCAGCCACAGCCAGAGCCGCAACACCTGCACCCTTCAGAAAGCTACGACGAGAGATGTTAGACATAAAAATCAACCTCACAATCTTTTTTTGCAAACCCCAAACCGTATCTCGGGGCCGCTTACCACTATATAATACCCCCCCCTGTATTATTTGTCAATGGATTTTGCAAACTTCGCCGGGTGGCCCTGCACTTTTTCTGTGATGCCCCCTAAGGGCCTGCCGGGCGCCTTATTTTCGCAGCATAAGCTCTCTAAAATTCAAAAAAGGGCCGCTGCACCTCAACTGGTGCAGCGGCCCTTTACAGGTCTGATTCTTTACTGCTTGTGATACTTGCGGTCCTCTTCCTCGTAGACGGGGTCACAGGTCAGGTACATGCCCAGACGATTCAGGGTGCCGGTATCCACGCCGGACAGCAGCACGGTGGAGTGCACGTCGCAGCCCTTGAGGTTGGGCAGCTGGTGCAGGGCAGCCGCTGCCAGCTCGTTGGTGGCGGCGCTGCTGGACAGGGCGATCAGGATCTCGTCGGTGTGCAGACGGGGGTTCTTGCCGCCCAGATAGTTGGTCTTGAGCGTCTGGATGGGCTCGATGGCGGCAGCGCTGACCAGGTCGGTCTCCTGCGGGATGCCGGCCAGTGCCTTGAGGGCATTGATCAGGGCGCTGGCCGTCGCGCCCAGCAAGGGGCCGGTCTTGCCGGTGATCACAGTGCCGTCGCTCAGCTCAATGGCAGTTGCAGGCGCGCCGCCGGTGGCGGCACTGCGGGCATGGGCCTGCTGCTCCACGGCACGGCTGCCCACATTCAGGCCCGCCTGATTCATCAGCAGTTCCAGCTTGTAGCGCTCGCTCTCATGCACAGTGCCGGTGATCTTCTGCTGGCACAGGCACTTGAAGTAGCGGCGCACGATCTCCTTGCGGGAGGCCTCACGGCAGACCTCATCGTCCACGATGCAGTTGCCTGCCATGTTCACGCCCATGTCCGTGGGGCTCTTGTAGGGGCTCTTCCCGGCGATCAGCTCAAACATGGCGTTCACCACCGGGAAGATCTCAATGTCTCGGTTGTAGTTGACGGTGGTGACCCCATAGGCTTCCAGATGGAAGGGGTCGATCATGTTCACATCGTTCAGGTCGGCGGTGG
>OIZO01001652.1_pt1 | contig 10886 bp, 10 predicted proteins | sample 1588551 | NCBI WGS metagenome assembly OIZO01 (sample SAMN03283271) | human gut metagenome | biome: human-associated habitat; material: feces | host: Homo sapiens | place: Peru | collected 2012 | reverse complement strand
ATGCCGTCGAGAATGCGTTCCCCGTCGAACTCCATGGTAAGATCCCGGAGCCTGATGAGTTCTTTGGACATTATCCTCCCCCGTTTCTTTCGTAAAGAATCAGCGCCGAAACCGGCGCCGGTCTTTTTCGAATTCTGTCGAAAAAAGACAGTACTACTATATCGCATTTTTCCCGGTTGTCAAATAAAATTTTTATCTTTTTGGTAAAATATATTTTTCTTTCAGGAAAAGGTTTATTCCCGGAAAAAAGCGGCAATACTCAGGCTCGGAGGTGCTTATATGCGCAATGAAAAATCTGGCGGCAGAAGCGGCAAGGGCTACTACATAGCCCTGGTCCTCTGCGCCGCCGCAATCGGGATCACAAGCTATGTAACTCGTCCCAGCAAGGACAAACAGCCGGATACTCCTCCCCTTCTGCAGGCGGAGTCCGCGGAAACAGCCTCTTCTCAGCAGACCCAGGCTCTGGAGGCTCTGGCAACGGAAGCCCCGGAAGAGTCCCCTGTCCCCTCCTCCGCTCCCCAGCAGACCCAGCCGGAGAAGCTGCGGACCGCTCCGCCGCTTTCCGGCTCGGTGACCACCCTCTACGCCATGGATAGCCTGAGCTATAACGAGACCACACGGGACTGGCGGGTCCACAACGGCGTGGACTACCCCGGCGAGCTGGGAGACCCGGTTTCCGCCGCCGCCGACGGCACGGTGATCTCCGTCCGGGAGGATGACTCTCTGGGCACCACGGTGGTCCTGCGCCACACAGGCGGCTACGAGACCACCTACCAAAACCTGGAGGAATCGGTTCCGGTGCAGCTGGGGGACAAGGTGGTACTGGGCCAGACCATCGGCAGCGTTGGGGCAACCGCCCTGACAGAGTCTGCCATCGGCCCCCACGTTCACTTCTCCGTAGCCTATCAGGATATGCCCATGGATCCGGCGGATTTCCTGAATATGGCATAGATACGCTCCCCTCCGGGACACCCCGGAGGGGAAACAGCTATTAGCTCTGCTTATATCCAGTCATGTCTTTTGCCGTGTTGACTTCTCGGCAGAATTGGGTATAATAGCCCCATCAGCTCCCGCAGAGCATTTGAATTTTACAGAAACGAGGTACATACCCATGTCTGATTACCGTTTTGAGACCCTGCAGCTCCACGTTGGCCAGGAGCAGGCCGATCCCGCATCCGATGCCCGTGCCGTTCCCATTTACGCCACCACCTCCTACGTATTCCACAACTGCCAGCACGCCTCCGACCGGTTCAGCCTGGCGGATGCCGGCAACATCTATGGCCGTCTGACCAATTCCACCCAGGATGTGTTTGAAAAGCGCATCGCGGCTCTGGAGGGCGGCACCGCGGGCCTGGCCGTAGCCTCCGGCGCGGCTTCCATTACCTACGCCATCCAGGCCCTGTGCAAGCAGAGCGAGCACATCGTGGCTCAGAAGACCATCTACGGCGGCACCAGCAACCTGCTGGCCCACACCCTCCCCACCTGGGGCATTACCGCCACCTTCGTGGATGCCCACGACCTGGCAGAGGTGGAAGGCGCTATCCAGCCCAACACCAAGGCCATCTACATTGAGACCCTGGGCAACCCCAACTCCGACATTCCCGATATCGATGCCATTGCCGCCATTGCCCACCGTCACGGTCTGCCCCTGGTCATCGACAACACCTTCGGCACCCCCTACCTGATCCGTCCCATTGCGCACGGTGCCGACATTGTTGTCCATTCCGCCACCAAGTTCATCGGCGGCCATGGCACCACTCTGGGCGGCATCATCATCGATGCCGGCACCTTCGACTGGGCCAAGAGCGGCCGGTATCCCTGGATCTCCGAGCCCAACCCCAGCTACCACGGCGTAAGGTTCAGCCAGGCTGCCCCCGCCGCTCCCTTCGTCACCTACATTCGGGCCATCCTGCTGCGGGACGAGGGTGCCTGCATCAGCCCCTTCGCCGCCTTCCTGCTGCTCCAGGGCACCGAGACCCTGAGCCTGCGGCTGGAGCGCCATGCCGAGAACACCAAAAAGGTCGTGGAGTACCTTGTGAAGCATCCCAAGGTGGAGAAGGTCAACCATCCCTCCCTGCCGGACCATCCGGACCATGCCTTGTACGAGAAGTACTTCCCCAAGGGCGGCGCTTCCATCTTCACCTTCCGGATCAAGGGCGGCCGGGACGAGGCCTTCCAATTCATCGATCACCTGAAAATCTTCTCTCTCCTGGCCAACGTGGCCGACGTGAAGAGCCTGGTGATCCATCCTGCCTCCACCACCCACTCCCAGCTGACCGATGAGGAGCTGGCCAATGTGGGCATCTACCAGAACACCATCCGGCTGTCTATCGGCACCGAGCACATTGACGACATTCTGGAGGACCTGGAGCAGGCCTTCAGCGCCGTGAAGGAATCGAAATGACCCTCCAACAGATCCGCTACTGCCTGACCATTGCCGAAACCGGCTCCATGAACCGGTCGGCAGAAAAGCTCTATGTGACGCAGCCCGCCCTGACCGGGGCCATTCAGGAGCTGGAAACGGAGCTGGCCATTACCATCTTCAACCGGACGAACCGGGGCGTGACACTGACCAACGAGGGGCGGCGGTTCCTCCATTACGCCCGGCAGATCTACCAGCAGTACGAGCTCATGGAGCAGGAGTATCTGCGGCCCAAGAAGCGTGTTTTCGGTGTCTCCACCCAGCACTACTCCTTCGTGACCAAGGCCTTTGTGGATACCGCCCGGCAGTTTGATGCCAGCCGGTTTGAGTATGCCATCCGGGAGACCCGGACTGTGGACGTGATCCACGATGTGGCCCAGGGCCGCAGTGCCATCGGTGTTCTCTTCCGGTCCAGGCACAACCGAATGGTGCTGAACAAGATGCTGTCGGAAAACCGGCTGGAATTCCATCCGCTCATCCAGTGCAGCGCCTATGTCTACCTCTGGCGGGGCCACCCTTTGGCAAAGAACGCATCGATCTCTATGGAGGAGCTCCAGGATTACCCCTGCCTGTGCTTTGAGCAGGGAGACCAGTCCTCCTCCTACTTTGCCGAGGAAATTCTCTCCGAGCGGGAATATCCCCAGATGATCCGGGCCACAGACCGGGCCACCATGCTGAACCTGATGGTGGGCCTCAACGGCTTCACCCTTTGCTGCGGCATCATCTGCCAGGAGCTCAACGGCACCGAATATCTGGCCGTCCCCTACAAAGAGGACCGGGACAATCAGAACAGCCGGATGGAAATCGGGTATATTACCCAAAAGAACAGCCAGCCGGACGACATCACCCAGGTGTTTGTCCGGGAGATGGAAAAATATCTGAAAGACGCGCAAACCGGGGCAGCCCAATAAAGGGCTGTCCCGGTTTTGTACAAATTACGCCTGAACCTCCTGCATTTCCTTGGCTTCTTCCGCATTCTGGTTCACTTCTTCCGGATTCCGGAATGTTTCCACCGTCTCCTTCAGCGCCTGGCGGCACAGCGCGTCATCCTCTGTGGCCACGGCCCGGGAGAGAATGGCCAGCTTCCGATCGATCTCCTCCGGGGCCAGCTTCCGGTCCCGCTCCACAAAAATCTGGTCATTGTCGGTTTTGGTCAGGTCCTCGGTTTTTACCAGCAGCTCCTCGTAGAGCTTTTCACCCGGGCGCAGACCGGTCTCTACAATGTCGATGTCCTTATAGGGCTCGTAGCCGCTGAGCCGGATCATATTTTCCGCCAGCTCCAGAATATGGACGGGCTTGCCCATATCCAGCACAAAGAGCTCCCCATGCTTTGCCATGGCTCCGGAGGTCAGCACCAGCTGGGCGGCCTCGGGGATGGTCATAAAGTAGCGGATGATCCGCCGGTCCGTCAGAGTCACCGGGCCGCCATACATGATCTGCCGCTTGAAAAGAGGGATCACGCTGCCGTTGCTTCCCAGGACGTTGCCGAACCGCGTGGCAGAGCAATTCATACTCCCCCGGTGGTTCAGTACCTCCATCTCACACATCCGCTTGGTGGCGCCCATGACATTGGTGGGGTTCACCGCCTTGTCGGTGGAGACCATGATAAACTTCTGGCAGCCGCAGCTCTCTGCTACATCCAGCAGATTCCGGGTGCCGAAGACGTTGTTCTTCACCGCCTCACAGCAGTTATCCTCCATCAGCGGCACGTGCTTATGGGCCGCCGCATGGATGACCACATCGGGCCGGTGAGTCCGAAAGACCCGCTCCAGCTGCCCCTTGTCCGTAATGGTGACGATCTCCACACACAGGTCCAGATCCTTCCCATGCTTGATCTTCAGCTCCTGCTGGACATCGTAGGCTCCGTTTTCATATACATCCAGAACCACCAGCCGCTTGGGGCCGATCTTGGCGATCTGGCGGCACAGCTCCGAGCCGATGGATCCGCCGCCGCCGGAAATCAGTACGGTCTTTCCCCGGTAATAAGCCTTGGTATCCTCACTGAGGATCTCCGTAGCCTGACGGAACAGCAGCTCCTCCGCGTCAAAGTCCCGCAGGCTTCGCTTGCCGTTGACGGACTGGGTGGTGGGATAGTCATAGGTTTTCAGCTTGCAGCCGGTTTGCTTGTAGTAGGTATAGAGTTCCTTTTTCCGCTCGGCAGTGGCTCCGGGAATGGCAAAGACGATCTCCTGGATATTGTAGTCCCGGAAGGCTTCGGAATTGGCCTCCTCCTCGGAAAACACCGGCACGCCGTTGATGCTGCGGCCAATCTTATTCCGGTCGATATCCACAAAGAATCTGGCGGTATAGGCCGCGTCCGGATTGCTGGCCAGGTCCGCTGCCAGACCTGCCCCCACCCGGCCCGCGCCGATGATGGCAATGTTGATCCGCCGGTCCCGCTTGGCCTTGTCCTCAGGCTCCACCTGGATACCGGTCAGCTTCTGGGTCACCACCCGCAAAAAGTCTGCTGCCCTAGAGCCCCGGCTGTTGGCATCGTACAGGTATTGATATATCTGCCGCATAAGGATGTCCCCCAGCAGATTCAGGGCAAACAGGGTCACCGCCCGCAGGAATTCCACATCCCGCAGGGGCAGCACCTTCTGGATCACATAGTAGACGGCTCCCGCCAGGGCATCGTAGCAGATCAGGTTCACATACAGGTTGTTGCCGCCGTAGCGCCACACATTGTTGTAGGAATCTCCGATGGCCCGGCAGCCCAGCATACAGGCCGCCGCCAGAAGGTAGTGCATCAGGGCCTCCACCCTGGTAATGGGATAGTAGCTGCTGGGGTAAAAAACCAGCAGCAGAATGGATACGATGGCCAGCATCACCAGATCATAGCCCATGAGCATGATCGCATGGACCGATACGGTGGACGGCGCTTTTTTCTTCTGCATTCTTCTTATCTCCTTACGGATCACAGGCCCAGCAGGATCCGGATATAGGGGGTCAGGCTGCTTCTGATGGCTGTAAACAGGCCAAAATGCTTACGCAGGTAGTAAAACCAGGGGCCCGCCGGGTCACCCTTGACGGTCTCCTTCTTTTTGATCCGGGCAATGGGGCCCAGGCTCTTGTCATGCCAGGTCCCCGCCACAGGGTTGTCGCAGCATATGCCAACGTAGTCCCGGGATACATGAAGCTTGGCCCCCGCATCCCGCAGCGCCAGGCCATAGTCAAAGTCTCCCAGGCTGTGCCGATAGTGCCTGTCCATGACCCCCGCCCGGCGGAACCAGTAGAAGGGGATGAGGACGCAGTTCGCGTTCATGGTGTCGGCGTCCACGCCGGTCTCCCCGGGAGGCAGCTGCCGGTAGTGGATCCCTTTTTCATACTTGATGGCGCTGTAGCTCAGCTGGCCCCCATGGTCGCAGGTGGCTCCTATGATGACGGCATTTCCCTGGGCCTTGCTCTGGGCAATGAGCCTGCGGATACAGCCGGGATCAAATTCCACATCGTCATTCATCATCAGCAGGTACTGAGCCTCCTGGCCGCTTTTCAGGATCTTTTCCATGCCAAGGGCCATGCCGCCGGAGTAAAAGAGGCCGCCGGTGCCCTGAATCACCTGGATGGGTGCCCCAAAGTCCTCTGTTTTCAGCATCTCCGGTGTACCGTCGGTGCTGGCGTCATCCACGATCACAAAGGAAAATTGGACCTCCGGATTTCCCTCCACCAGCCCCCTCACCGCCTGACGGGTCTTTTCTTTTCGGTTAAAGCAGGTAAACAGTGCCAGTACAGAATCCAAATCGTTCTCTCCCTTTCAGTATTCCCAATTTACAGTCGAAACATTTCTCTGGTCGCCTCTTCCACGGAAAGCCGGGGATAGGCGTAGGGGCCTAAGTCGAATTGCCTGTTGAGAGGCCGTCCGGCTACGGCGCAGGCGGCCTTGTAGCCCGCCTCCCGCATCATAGCAAGGATTTCCTCATCATAGCGCCCATTGGAATAGGCGTAAATGCTCACTTCTTTTCCCAGAAGCTGCTGGAGGGCATCCTTGGACCCAAAGATTTCCTCCCGGCGCTCCGCCTCCCCCACCTGGGTCAGGACCCGGTGCCGGGTGCCGTGGGCTCCGACGGTGCACAGAGGGTCCGCCGCCAGCTCCAGAAGCTGATTCTTGCTGAGATACCCCGGCTCTCCCACAAAGGCAGAGCTGACGAAGAGGGTAAAGGGGATCTTCCGCTCCTTCAGGGCCGGGTAGGCAACGGTATAGGCATCCTGAAGTCCGTCGTCAAAGGTGATGGCGCAGAGTCCCGGATAATCCTTATCTTCCATGGTCTGGGCCAATGAAGCGTAGGTATGGGGCCGGTCCAGGAACCGCAAAAAAGCATCGGTTTCCAGAGTCAGGCTCAAAAGTTTCTCCGGCTGGGTGGTCACATGGTGGAACATATAGATATCGCTGCACTTCCCCAGGTGCCAGAGCTTATTCAGCACCCGCTTCACTTCCATTTTCGCCTTCATGTCCGCTTCCTCCTACATGCTGCCTTCCTTTTTCAGAACGGAGCCAACGGTTTTCACCAATATTTTCAGGTCCAGTCCCAGGGACCACTCGTCGATATACTTGGTGTCCAGCTTGACCACTTCCTCAAAGTCTGTGATATTGCTCCGACCGGAGACCTGCCACATGCCGGTGATACCGGGGCGCATCGCCATCCGGGCCCGGTGGTGATCTTCGTAGAGCACCCACTCGTCCTTCGTTGGGGGCCGGGTTCCCACCAGACTCATGTCTCCCTTCAGCACGTTGAGGAACTGGGGAAATTCGTCCAGGCTGGTCCTGCGGATAAATTCACCGATGCCGGTCTTTTTGGTGCCGTCCGGCAGCAGCTTGTTGCCGATGACCCGGGGATCCCACTCCAGCTTGAACATGAAGCCGCCGGAGACCCGATTTTCCTGCATATATTTCTTTTTCAGCTCGTCGGCGTTGGGATACATACTGCGGAATTTGTACATCCGGAACACCTTGCCGTTCCGGCCGATCCGCTCCTGGCTGTAAAAAATCGGGCCGGGAGAGGCGATATAGATGGCAGGGCCGATAAAAACAGTCAAGACCGCCGTGATTAGGCAGCCTACCAGTCCGCCTACCAGATCCAGCCCCCGCTTTAAGGCGGCGGACAGGAAGCTGATGCGGTTCCAATAGACGGTGAGCACATTATAGCCCCCGATTTCCTCCAGAGTCTTCTTTCCGGCGCCGACCATATTGCGGATGTAGTCAATACCGATGTGCACCGTTACGCCCATAGAGGCCACCGCGCTGGCCAGAGCCAGCACTTCCTTCTGAGGCGGCAGCAGGATCAGCACCTCGTCTACCCAGTTCTGCCGGATCCAGTCATCGGCTCCGGCATAATCCGCAACGATCTGCAAAGGAGCCTTGACCCCTTCGGGCAGAGTATCCGACAGGATCAGCCCCGCCATCCGGTAGCTATTCCAGTATCCGTCTTCGATCCGCTTGCGCAGCTCTGCCATATCCGAGGCAGCGGCAATGACCAGCAGAGAGCGTCCGTTTTTCGGAATGATCCGCTTCTGGTAATACCACTTGTAGCCCACACGCATCAAATAGCTGAGGCAAAAGTAGGTCACACAGGCATAGCCGAAATTCTTCCGGGAATAGAAGTCCGCCATCTTCACCACAAACAGCACCACAGCCTCTGTGGAGAACACAGCCGCCGTATTCTTGACCGTGGCATAGAGCTCCCGCAAAAGTCCCCGCTGCAGCACCCCATCCATGGTACTGAACAGGACGATCACTACAAAATCCACCAGAGGCAAGCCAAACAGCAGCACCAGATACTCCGGGCTTCCGGAAAGCTGAAAGTCCGTGGGAATATAGATATAGTAGGCGATGATCTGTGACAGGAACATGGACAGCATATCCAGCAGGATAAAGTCCCAGTGCCTGGTCCAGGGAAGCCCGGATTTGTGGTACATTTCGTTTCCTCCCCGCCCTGACGGCGCAAAAACCCTTATAATCTTTGGTATTATACCAGAGAATGCAGGAAATTACAAGACAGAAAAGGAACGGGGGGCCGCTCCATAAAAAGCGGTCCCCCCTGCGTCTTCTGAAAACTAGGCGACTTTCGCCTTTCCTTTTGTCCGGATCATCTCAACAGCTTTGGATAATCCATTGCGCCATTCACAATGCGGTAAATATACACCGTATCCCCGATCATTTTATAAACCGCAACATAAGTCTTATTCAGCACCAGTTTCCGGTATCCTTGCGCCGCAAGAATCGGGTCCGGATGGATTTGTCCCAGTAATGGGTAGCTTGCCAGTCTGTTGATCTCTGTTTCCATCAGCCGATAGATATTCCGTGCCGCGGCGACACCAACCTGTGTAATATGATATTTTACGATTTCCTCAAAATCCTGGCTTGCAAGTGGAAGATACTGGAGCTTAACCTTCGTAGGCACGCAGCAGCGCCTCCATTCTCTCATGGAGCTCCTCCGGCGTAACGGTTGGTTCTCCGTTCAGGCGGCTGAATTCAGCAGCATAAACGGCATCCCGGTGCCGATACATTTTTTCTCGTTCCTCAAAGGTCTCCATGCTCATATATACCCCATCGTCTTCCCCATTTCTGGTGATAAAGATGGGCTCCCCCGAAGCCTTCGCCAGGTCGGAGATTTGCGTGTAGTCATTGCGCAATGCGGAAGATGGCCGAATAACCATATCGATACCTCCATTTCGGTTTGTCCTCATTGTGATAATATTATATCAGAATTATACAGGTGCTGCAACTGGAATTATTGGACCCAGAGCCAAAAACCAGGAGCCACCTCTTCGCAAGAAGGGTGGCTCCTGGCAAGCTTTCAGGACAGCAGCAGCTTATCATCCGCCTCATCGGAGCCGGAGGCCTTGCTGAAGAGATCCAGCAGCTGCTCTACGGTGAGGTTTTTCTTCTGTTCCCCGGATACGTCTACCGCCACATGGCCGTTGTACATCATGATCAGCCGGTTGCCGTAGGCAATGGCGTCACGCATATTGTGGGTGATCATCATGGTGGTCAGGTGGTCCTTTTCCACGATCCGCTGGGTGGCTTCCAGCACCTTTGCGGCGGTCTTTGGGTCCAGGGCAGCGGTGTGCTCGTCCAGCAGCAGCAGCTTCGGCTTTTGCAGGGTGGCCATCAGCAGCGTCAGGGCCTGACGCTGGCCGCCGGAGAGCAGGCCCACCTTGGCGGTCATCCGGTTCTCCAGCCCCAGGTCCAGGATCTTCAGCTGCTCCACGTACCGCTCCCGGTCAGCGCTCGTAATGCCCTTTTTCAGGGTCCGGCGCTTGCCCCGGCGGTCCGCCAAGGCCAGATTCTCTTCGATCCACATGGAGGCGGCCGTACCCATCATGGGGTCCTGGAAAACACGGCCCAGGTCCACCGCCCGCTTGAATTCGGGAAGTCGGGTGATGTCCTTGCCGTCCAGGATGATGGAGCCCGTGTCCACCTGGATGGTACCGGCTACGGCGTTCAGCATAGTGGACTTGCCTGCGCCGTTGCCGCCGATGACGGTAACAAAGTCTCCGTCGTTCAATGTCAGATTCAGCCCCTTCAGCGCCGTCTTCGCGTTGACGGTGCCCGGATTGAAGGTCTTGGATACATTCTTGATTTCCAGCATTACTTGTCCCCTCCTGCCGTCTTGGCTGCTTTCTTGGCCGTACCCTTCCAGTGGGGAATAGACAGGAACAGGGCAACGATCAGTGCGGTGAAGAGCTTCAGGTCATTGGTGTTCAGGCCCATCTGGAGGACGATCTGCAGCACCATGTAGTAGACCACAGCGCCAATCACCACGGCGCATAGCTTCAGGGCAAAGTTGCGGAAGATCTTATCCAGCAGCACCTCGCCAATAATGACGGCGGCCAGGCCGATGACAATGGCGCCCCGGCCCATGTTCACATCCACAGCGCCCTGATACTGGGCCAGAAGCGCTCCCGCCATGGCGACCAGGCCGTTGGAAAGCATCAGGCCTACGGTAACGGTGACCCGGGTGTCAATGCCCTGGGCGCTGGCCATGCGCCCATTCGCGCCGGTGGCCCGGAGGGCAGAGCCATACTCCGTGCCGAAGAACCAGTAGAGAATGGCAATGAGCACCACCAGCGTCACAATGGCAGGCACCAGCGGATTGCGGAAGGACAGCTCCTTTACAAACCGCTGGGAGACGATCAGATTGTACTTATCCACAGAGATGGGCTGGTTTGACTTGCTGCCCATGATCCGCAGATTTACGGAGTACAGCGCCAGCTGGGTCAGGATACCGGCCAGAATGGCAGGGATCCCACAGCGGGTGTGGAGCAGTCCCGTGACCATGCCCGCCAGCATACCCACCAGGAAGGCGGCAGCCAGAGCCAGCCAGGGATTGCAGCCGGAGCGCATCAGCATAATGCACACCGCGCCGCCGGTAGCCAGGCTGCCGTCTACGGTCAGGTCAGCCACATCCAGAATTTTGTAGGTGATATACACGCCGATGGCCATAATGCCCCAGAGCATACCCTG
>OIZO01001650.1_pt1 | contig 10902 bp, 4 predicted proteins | sample 1588551 | NCBI WGS metagenome assembly OIZO01 (sample SAMN03283271) | human gut metagenome | biome: human-associated habitat; material: feces | host: Homo sapiens | place: Peru | collected 2012 | reverse complement strand
TACAGCGTACCCACTATTTTTCAGTGGGTTAATTGCATTAGTATTTTGAATAAAGTACATAATTCGATGTTTAAAATTCAGCAGCGAAGTTACTTCTTTCTAATTTAAGCCCTAATATGAGTGCTTACGGGGCGCAGTGCACGTCTTGTAAAAAAAATTCGTTATCGCTTCTTTCTCTTTCCAAATAATTCAGAATGCGATCCAAGACGAACAAGTCTTACGATGTTTTCTTCTTTATCGTACCAAATAAGGAGATAATCATCCTCAACGTGACATTCCATATAGTCTTTCCACTCACCCTTTAGTTGATGAGGTTTAAACTCTGATGGGATGTCTTCTCCATTTGCAAGTTTTCCACAATCGAGAATAGCAACTTAACCTTGTTTAGGTCTTTACTAAAACGCTTGTAGTCTTTCTTGAATTGGGAGGTTTTACGAATTTCCTTCATACTCAGCTCATTGAAGACATGAAACTTTCTAAGCTGTCCATACAAACAACTCCTGCATCGTTGCCTTCTTTAGCTTCTTTCATAGCAGCTATGGTTACAGCATTCGGCTGTTCAGAATCAACGTCATCATCGGATGCAGCGTTGCTAACATTTAAGATCTTAACTCCAGGAATAGCCTTTAACACAGCTTTCAGATGTGTTAGAATGGAAGGATTCTCTATTTCTAATGTTAATGTTGTCATAATCAAAGCATTCTATATATGCAAAGATATAGTATATTTTCCATCTTTACAAGAATTTTGACACTATTTTCCAAATGTTTGAGATTCATTCCCCATACAGATTCTTCATAAACGCCATCATTCTTAAGTCTTTTACTGATGGTCCTTTCTTGCCTTGCGAAGCAGAATGTTGTCATCGGCTGTGCCGCAATTTGAGTGCTTACTGCTATTCTGCTATTTCGAAATCCTCACGATGCACATTGCTGATGGCTACGGCATAGCCTCCGAATTCCATTACGAGCTGACGGTCGCGCAGGATGCGCACTATATAACCTTCCTGACCTTTTAATACTCCTGTGAGTACACGCAGCTTGACATGGTCTTTGGCAAACTTCTCGAACGGATCGCGTAGGAATGTGACACGCTCGGGAGCCTCTTTCATGATTCTCATGAAAGGGCGCATCTGCCTGTCGGCTATAACGGCAGGTCTGCCTGTACTGCAGTCGTTTACCAAATAATAATGTGGGAAATTGTGTATCAGGAAAGTCCTCAACTGATTTGTCTCGCCTTGCAAAAACACAAGACCGCTTACAGTGGGCTTTTCTTCTTTCATCACGCCCTTTCCATTAGGCTTCTGTTTGTATCGTACGGTTCGATGGATAAAACACTTGGGTCGGAAAGTTCCTTCAAGCTTCAATGATTCAAGTTTCTTCTCGAAACTGCCAGCCGACATATGTTGAATAAAAATATATCCCCAAGGTGCCCCTTCCTCTTCATTTTTGGACATTCCTCTCACTTTCGAATCCGATGCATCATCAGCTTCGACTATGTGGATGCCCTTTGGTAAACGCTTGTTGTTGTACTTATCGTTCACATCGGCTGCAGAAGAAGAAAGCGAGCTGACCAGCGTCATTTTCTTTATCTACTTTATGTCTTTGTTAACTGCCATCAACGTGGATGACTTTGTAGGTTTTATATTGACAATGTTCATAAAATAATGGCTTTATGCCTCCATCTGTTATACTTATCTAATAGTAAGATTAGTATCAAGATGCAAAGGTAGTGTTTTTCCTGCATTTATTATCATCTTCATCCCGAAAACCTTTGACTTCATGCGAATTTGTGCATAAATTGTTTACAGATCCGACATTTCCACCGTCGAAACTGTACAATATTTGTATTTCTAACCGCTCAAAACTATGAGTTGAGCGCACTAAGAAATCTTTGGCTCGAAATTCGCGAGTTTTGAGCAGCAAACGTTATACTACTGACACACAGCGTGTTATAACATTAGAGACTAAAATCAGCAAATCGCAGATACAAAAAAAACGTCCCTTTCATCGCAAAAGGACTACTTTTACCTTCCATTAGTTGCCCTTTTGCTATACAATAAGGGCTTCTTTGCTCTCCAAATGTAGTACATTTGGAGAGCAAAGAAGCCCAGAATGAAGTGTAGGGTGATATCGCACCCTACGAAAAGCTATAAAATCGGCTTCTGAAATCTCTAGAATCGATTTTTGTTTTGTAACACTTTTTTACCGCTTGTCTTATATTTGCACACATTTTCGACTACCCAAACTGAGCCAACCGTTTACCTCGTCAGCGAGAATTTCATGCTCAATCCGAAGTCTTGCGTCGTAGTGGGATAACTGCTCGACGACAGCAACGGAGTGTTGGTCTGACGGTCGTAGTAGAAGCTCATGGTGAGCATACGCGACAAGGTGTAGTCGGCTGAGAACGACAGCTTGAATGCTGTGTTGCCACTGTTGGCTGCCGAGGTCATCGTGGCGATGTCGCGACTTATCGATGCCTGCTTGCGCAGACTGAGGTCGAGACGCAGCTTGAGATCGTTGTTTATTCCCGCAGACGAAGTGTTGCGACTGTTAGAGCCTGACTTCAGCTGTGATGCACCAGCTGCCGTAGAACGACCATGCTGACGCACACGACGATGACGATTGCCACCGAACGGATTGAAGTTGTTGAGCGTATAGGCAGCACCTATAACCCAGTCGTGCGACGACGCCTCATTGATCTGTACCGAAGTCATGCTAAGGCTCATGACGCGTGTAGTGCGATACTCTGCCTTGATGGTCATGTTGTTCTGCAGCGTCACATCGATGCCGAGCAATGGCGAGAACGCTTCGTTGATGCTGACGGTCGACACGTTGAACATCGAGTTGGGCACGGGCATTCCGGTTGTAGCATCGTTGATGAATCCCAATCCGTTCATATACTCCATATATGTGCTGTACGAAGCATACGAGCCTACGGCGTAGATGCTCTTGTAGGCGTGGCTTATGTTGACGCTCTTGAACACGTCGCGCAGCCATGGCAGCTTCGACAGTCCGCTGTATCTTAATGTCCAGTTGGGCAGCAGATGCGAGAGCGACGGGAATATCGACAGTCCGCCGTCGCCCATCTCGGTGTAAGCAGAGAGGAATGCCGGCACCATGACGTCGGCGCTGTAACGGCTCACTCCACCGTTCTCGGCACTGAAGGGCTTGCCAGCCAATGCTGTTCCGGCAGGATAGACGGCACCTGCATAACGAGCCTCAACACGGTCGCGTATCTTATCGAGCGACGAGCAGAAGCGTTCGAACGACTTTGAACGATAGCCGTTATTGGCATTGCCCGAACCCTCAAACGCACTGCGCAGCGACGTTGTAGTCATTGTGAACGTTCCGCTCTGCGTTGTGGGGTTGCCCTCGTACATATACTGCACAGAGCGAGCCATGGTGACGGTGCGTGTGGCAGTAAGGTCGATCTTCAGATTGCGCACCGGCTCAAGCGTAGCACGCAGTTGCAACTCCTCGGTGCGGTTGGTAGTGGCTGGAGTGGCGAGCGAGTCGTTCATCAAGAGCCATCCGTTGCTACGCGCCTTGTCGATGTATCCGTCGCCGATGAATCCGAAGGCGAAGTCGAGACCTGGCGAGAGGGCTCCCATGCCCGAGCGCTGACCAAACACATCGCCTATCATAGGCTTGAATCCCGGCAGCGACATGGCATACTGGTTGCGATAGCTCAGACTGACATTGCGCACCATCATGAGCACACGTGCCACCGACTGTGCTGTGCGATACCAGCGTTTCTCGTCAAGCGGTTCCTTAGCCGACACGGCTATCTTGAGCTTCAACGCCGAGTCTACCTTATTCATTATGCGTATGCTGTTGTCGTCGAGACGACGATAGCGCAGGTGGAACGGCTTGCCGTCTTCGGTCTTGGCGCTGACTATCAGTCGGCGTGTCTTACGGCTATGCGTCACCTTGAGCGTGGTGTCGGGCATGAGGGTTATCTCCTTCTCGTAAGCCCGCTTGTTCTTAGGCAACTGTCGGCGCAACTGTTCGTCGCGTGCCGTCTGACGATTATTCTTGGCATCCTTGCCCGATGTCTTGTTGCGGCTCTGAGCCGTGTTCTTCGTCCGCGACTGCTTGGTATTGCTACGCGAACTGTCGCGACGGAAACGTTCGTTGGTCTTCTTGAGGAACGGTATGTGGTTGTACAGTTTCTCCATGTTGAACTGGGCGTTGATGTTAGCCTGACGGTTGTTGGAGATGTTGTTGCCAAGCGACGTGCCGTCCTCAAGGTCGGTGCCGCGCACCCAATTGTACGATGCTGTATAGCTGGCATCGGACGTAATCCAGTCGAACACGGGCAGCAGATTGATAGGCAACTTGTAAGAAGCCTGGAACTGCTGATTGTAGTTGAGCGGTGTACCCATATGCTTTATCGAAGTCCATACTGAATCCTTCCACACCTCATAGCGGTCGGGATACAAATCCTTGTTGACGGGCATGTAGGGCTCTTCTATCTCGGCATTGGTGGCACTCTGGAAGTTCATGTGCAGATTCTTCGTAAGGTCCCAACGCAGATTGAACTCACGGTTCCACAAGAACTGCGACGCAAACGTCAGCGGCAGGTTCTGATTCTCAGTAGCCTCCATGTCGCGCTCCTGCAATTCGTAGTAGTTGCGTGTTATCTCGGTATTGAAGCCTACGTTCTGCGGCAACCAGTTGAATCCGAATCGGCGCGGCAGGTCGAGCCACTTCGATTTCGACTTGATCTTCTTGAACGGTTCGAGCGGTTTGTACACCGGACTCCACTGATAGTTCATAGCACCACGCCAGTTGTCCTCACGCTCATAAACCGTTGTCTCGCCCGTAGTGTAGCTGTGGCTATGCGAGTAGGAGAACGAGAAGTTGGCAGGGTCGTAAGGCATCGGATGGCGCTTAGTCTGTATGCCCACCCTCACGTTCGACAGCGAGAGATTGGTCTGCGTAACCTTGGTCACGGCTATGCTCTCTATGGAGTCGCGCTCGTGCTTGTTGGCAGCGGCATCGAGAGCCTCGTCGAGCAGCATGTCGTTGTCGAGCGGATTGTACTTGGGCGACGTCTTCTCCTTAGTCACCGAGTAGTAGAGCGGAGCCGACACCTTAGCCTTGTCGGGGAAGAACTTGCCAAGCTCTACGTTTGTCGTAACCGAATAGTTGGAATAGTCGTCGGTGGAGCGTTGTGCCACACCGTCCTCAAGTCCGCCGAAGCCAGCCGAAGTATAGCGTCCCTGAACATTGACATTGCCAAGGTCGGACAGCTGAACATTGAGGTTGCCCTGCGCAGCCCAACCACCCGAACTGTTGTAGTCCTTAAGGCGCAGCTCGTTGACCCACACCTCGCCACTCTTAGCACTTGCCGAATTGTTGCGCACACCGATTATCATCGTCTTCACATCGCCAAGCGTCGGGTTGCCCACGATGGTGATGCGGTTTTGCGGATTGTCGGTGTCGTAAGCCGAGTACGGACGATTGTACGATGCCTGACCTATCGCCTTCGCCTTGTTGCGCTCGCGCTTCAGTCCGGTTAGGAGCGACAGCGGGATGTCGAGCATATTGTCCTTGGGCCACACCTGCATACGGTCGGCTGTAGAGTATTTGTTGTAGTCGCTACGATGAGGTGTGAGCTTCAGCGGAATCTCGTACTCATAGAAGTTGTTCTTGTAGTCGGAACCGAGGCGCACGAATACCGAAAGCTGTCCGTTTTCAAGATTCGTAGTGTTCTGCTCGAACGAGTTGGCATGCACATACATCTGCAATCGCTTATACTGACGCATATCGATAGACGTATTCTTATACACAGCCTTCGACTCGCCCGAAGCAAGATTGTTGACTGTCATCGACAGCGCCTGCTCGTTGTTCTCTACAAGCTGCGGCTGTGTGGGGTCCTGCTCGCGCGATATGCCAGGAGGCAAAACGTAGTTGACCGGTGTCTTGTCGTTGTTCTCCTCGATGTTGACGGCACTCACCTGAAGACTTCCGGTAGAAGCAGACGAGTTGTCGAGGTTCTGCTCGTAGACACGCCACTCGCCTCGAACAAGGTCGAGCGTACCGAAGCGCAGCACTATGGGGTGCTTGAATCCAGTGAGGAACATACGCATGAAGCGAACCGATGTGAGGTCGGTGATGCCTCCTACCCTACGCTCGTACTCGCGCAATGGGATGCGGAACTGATACCAGTCGACCGACTCCTTCTGGTCGTTGCGCAATCGGCGTGTTGTAGTGCGCTTGTCGACGATGTAGTTGCGGCCTATCTCAAGGTCTTCGGGACGTATCGACACCTTATACTGGAAGTACTTCTCGTATTCGCCCAGTGTGTAGTCCTGGTTGATGTCCTCAACGTCGGGTGTCGACTTGTATGAAGTGTCGTAGCCCTCGGTGCGCGAATCGTTGTCGGGCGAGTTGCCCTGAGGGTTGTTGATGTATTTGTAGCGGCGCAGGATGGGTGCCTGGATACGGTCGAGGTCCGATCCACGGTAGTAGTGGTAGTTGTCGCCGGCGGGGTCTGCCCATATCGAGTCGAACACGGCTGGGCTGACTTTGCCCTGAATCTCGCGCAAGAACTGCTGATACGGTTCCCACTTCTGCTCCTCGGCATCGTTGAGTCCGTTCATACCTACGTCCTGCAAGGCACGTGCGCCCTTAGATGTGGCAAAGGCATAGGTGGTAGTGGCCTGATTGGGCACCTTGCCCCACTGAGTTGTGGTGTAAGCCTGCGATCCGTCGATAGGCATTCCGCTCTCGTAGAACTTCTTGCCGTCGCGAAGGATGTCCTCGCTCACCTCGCCAAGATTGATGTAAAAGTCGCCTCCATATTCAGAAGCCTTGCCCTCGCGACGTGTATAGATGAAGGGGTCGAGCATCCAGAACTCTATGTACTCCACGTTGGCAGCCTCGAAGTCGTTGGTGTCGAGCTTGCGCATCATGCCACCCCAATGCTGCTGCGGATTGTTGAGCGTTCCGTCCTGAGCCAGATCGGGATTGAAGTTGTACGGTCCGCGCTCGTTGGGATAGTAGGCAAGATTGAGTATGGAGAGCGTCGACGTGGCTCCGTTGTACGAACTCTGGTCGCGTAGCGGGAACAGCTCGTTGACGTAAAACTCGCGAACGTAATGGTTGCTGAGCTGTTCGAGGTCGCTCTTGATGTGGCTTGGCGTGAGCGACGACGAGCGGCGTGTGAACAAGGGGTCGATAGTGTACCACGCCAGTCGCGAGCGGTTAAAGCCCGAGCGCAGAGTGGTCATGTCCGCCTGTTCGGGGAACATCGACGGAACTGACGAGATAACCCACGACGTAGGTGTAGACACGTCAATGGTGTTCTTGGCGTTCTCGAAGTCGTCGATATACGACGCATTGTCCTGCGTGCCTCGGCTCTGTCCGGCTATGAGTTGGGCAAACTCGCCCGTGAACGATATGTGCGACGGCTGCGTAAGGTGGAGCAACGGCAACTTGTCGAGCATATTGGTTAGCCACTGGCTCTCGCGCTTCCAGTTGACGTTGATGCCCCAAAGGGTGTTGTTGAGCGGTTCGGCTCCCATAGCCACCTTATTGGTAAGCGACTGTTCGGAGAGGTGCTGTATGGTACCCGACAGCTGGAAGTTCTTGGAGATGTCGTACTCCCAGTTCATTCCGAACATCGTCTTGCGCTGCATGCCATAGTCGGTGTTGCTCTCAAGCGACACATTCACCTGCGTGCCGGCATCGATGATGCTCTGATTGAGAATGGTCACCTCGCCAGCATAATAGTCTACCGAGTAGTCGGTGCCCTCAGCCAGCACTATGCCACCAGCCGTCACCACAACAGAGCCTTGCGGAATGTTGTAGGCACCGGTCTGTATCACGTTGGCTGACGTGCCGCGGAACTGTCCTGTAAGCATATACTTGTCCTTCTCGGCTATCTGCCGCGCCACGGTCTTGGTAGAGTCGTAAAGCTCGGTGAAGGCGTATTTGGCGGCACGGTCGGCTGCCACGCCATTCTGCACGAGATAGTTGTACATATACTTGCCGAAGGGTTCGGCTACGGGGAAGAACACACGACCGTTGGTGACGGTATAGCCTTCAACGTAGTCGAAGAATCCGTTGGAGTGTGCCTTGTTGTTATTGTCGAGGCGGTCGGCACCGAGCATCTTTATGATGGTCTGGCTCTTCACCTGGGGTTCGGGGATATAGGAGAGGTACACGCCAGCCGTATCGCTCTGGAACTTGACGTCGAGGCGGAACTTGTCGCGCTCTACCGACGAAGCCAGATAGTAGACGTTCTTCATCATAAGTCCCCAGTTGGCTTGCTGCGGATTGTTGCTCGTGTTCTTGAGCGACTTCACGAACAGCGCCTTCGAAGCGTCGGTGTTGTCAGCGGCAAACTCGCCCACCTGATAGGTCACGCCGCCGTATGTGTACTCATAGGCAACGGCAAGCACCTGGTCGGTCTGCAACTGTGTCTTGAGCGAGATGTAGCCGAGGGCAGTGTTGACGGTATACTCCGACGAATTGAGCAGACGCGCCTTCTCAAGTTTCTCGTAGTCGGCACCGCCTTCAAATCCCGGTATGGCGTCGAGCGTGGCTGATGTCTGGTCGATGTCGCGCGCGGCTGCATACTGATTCACCATGCTCTGATACTCGGTATTGGCAGCGTTCGAGGGCACGGGCTGTCCGGTCACCGCCCATGACGTATTCGACACACTGGTGTTCTCGCCGAGGTCGGCAAGGGCTATGATGTTGCGCGTGTTGGCTGTAGTTCCGGTCTTGTTGGTTGCCCACACCTCAATGCGGTTGATCTTTATGCCCGACGTGAGATTGGGCAGCGAACGCATCCAATCGTCGTATTTGTCGTGGAAGAACTGAGCAAGGAAGAAGTGGCGGTTCTCCTCATAGTTGTCGGCACCTATCTCGAACGGTGTGAGCTGCTTGCCTCCCTTCGACGATACGCTCGTAGTAGACGACTTCTTCTGCGAAGCTACAAGTTGCAGTTTCAGTCGGCCGAACTGCAAGTCGGTACGCAATCCGAATAGCGACGAGGCTCCCTTCACCAACGACGAATTGGATGGAAACGACACGTTGCCAGCCTCAACGAGCTTAACTATCTCGTCTTCCTTGCCCTCATACTTCAGCTTCATGTTCTGGGCGTCGAAGTCGAACGTAGCGTCGGTGTTGTAGTTGAGGTTCATGTTCACCTTGTCGCCCACACGTCCGTTGACGTTGACATTTATCTTCTCGTCGAAGTCCATGGTCGTGGTCTTGCGGTTGCGGATGGGAAGCGACGGATTGTCGATATTCTTCATCGTGGCTCCGAACTTCAGCTCGGCTGTACCTTGTGTACGTATGCGCACACCGCCGGGACCGAATATCTTCTCAGCCGGACCCAGGTCGAAGTGCATGTCGCTGAAGTCGAACTTCTCCTTGCCTTTGGCCTGATATATCTCGTCGTTCTTCTTGCGGAAGAAGTTGCGCATAAGCAGGCGCTCGCTCCATTGCATATACTCCTGAGCGGTCATCACCACGGGCGCAGCTATATATGTTCCGCCTATCTTCTGGCCTACCACATACTGTCCAAGCGAGTCGTCGTACTCCACCTGCTGCTTCATGTTGTCGGGGCGTTGCAGGTCGGCGGCACCCTGATGGAGGTCGTCGAGCGTGATGGGCAGCGTGCGCTGTATTCGCCAGCGCGGATGCAGAAGCGAGTCGGGTATGGTGTCGTCGTCGGCAAGCAGCGGCTGAGCCTTGATGGCGAGCGTGTCGGGACGCGCCTGCTTGATGTTGCGACGCTGCGGACGTTGCGACATGGCAAAAGCAGCCATAGCCGCCATAACGAGTAAGACGACTACCGTTCGGGCGGACAAGGTCAATATCAGCCCTTTGCGTAAGAATGGTAATATGGTGTTAAGAATTTTCAAAAGTCGCGTGATGTTACTTTATCTGTTTCAGAGCCAGCTTCACCACCTGCTCAACAGGCAATGAGGGGTCGTCGGTAAGAATGGCTGTGACAACCTTGGCTGTAGGAGCTGGCGAGAATCCAAGCATAGTGAGCGCTGCAACAGCCTCGTCGCGCACGTCGGAAGGTATGGTTGAGTCGGCAGCTGTGCCAGCCGATACTTCCTGTGCAATACCGAGCGACAGTATCTTGTCTTTAAGGTCGACAATGATTCGCTGAGCCGTCTTCAGTCCGATGCCCTTAACACCCTTAAGCAGACGCTCGTTGCCCGACGATATGGCGCCAGCAAGTTCGGCAGGAGGAGCTGCCGAAAGTATCATACGAGCCGTATTGGCTCCAACGCCCGACACGGTGATGAGCAGACGATAGAGGTCGCGCTCCTGCTTTGTGGCAAAGCCGAAGAACGTATAGGAGTCGTCGCGACCACCCGTCACAAGGCTCTCGTGTACATACAGCTTCACGTCCTTCTTGCCCTGTATGTTCTCGTAAGTGTTGAGCGATATATTGAGCGCATAACCCACGCCATAGGCTTCTACAATAGCCTGTGCTGGGGTGAGCTCGGCAAGCTCACCCTTTATATAATCAATCATTTCAGTTTAAACGTTATATAATTATGTAATATTACAACTTTTATAACGCAAATGAGGGGTGTTTATTGTATTAATATAAAAAATCCCGAAGACATTCCTACATGGAACATCTTCGGGATTGGTATTTCGTAATAATAAGTTTTTTACTTTACTGCAATCTTGATGGTCTGATTGCCCATTTTTGCAATGACAATAGATTCTGACACGGCTTGCGATGCTGCGCCATTGACAGCCTTGGCAGCACCCAGCTGCTTGCCGTCAACAGTATAGAAGCGCACAGTCTCGTCATTGTTGAGACCTGAGAGCATTACGATACCGTCGTTTGAAGTAACAATGATGCCACGAGTGGCTGTCTGATTGATATTGGTGGGGTTGTTCTGCAGATTGG
>OIZO01001648.1_pt1 | contig 10915 bp, 8 predicted proteins | sample 1588551 | NCBI WGS metagenome assembly OIZO01 (sample SAMN03283271) | human gut metagenome | biome: human-associated habitat; material: feces | host: Homo sapiens | place: Peru | collected 2012 | reverse complement strand
ACCGCTTGGTTTCTTCAAAGGTTTGTTTATTGTTTACTTTTCAATGTACTTCTAACATATAAATGTTGTACGTCCGAAGACAATTTTTATTTTAGCATAAATATATATTTAATGTCAACACTTTTTTACAATTTTTTTAAATATTTTTATTAGTAATTTTTTCTATCATTTTTTACTAATATTTTTTGTCAAAAAAATAAAAAAGCGAAGTAGTATTTATGCTTTTTTCCGTAGCTCTTTTTCAAAAGCTGATACTTATATTAACACCTTTTATTTTGTTTGTCAACACTTTTTTTATTTTATTTTTTATTTTTTTATAAATTGCAATTATATATCGCTATTTTACTATTATATAATAAAACAAGAATCCCTAATATTTTATACTATATATAGAGATTCTTATTTCTTTCTTATAATATTTCTTTTACTTTTGTTAATGAATCAACTTCATATGTTGGCTTATATGGTGTTGTATTTTCTTTTCCTTTTGGATTGTACCATATACTCCTTACTCCTAATCTTTCTGCAAAACGTATGTCTGAAATTAATGAATCGCCAATCAAGATTATTTCGGATTTTTCTTTGCCTGTCAACTCTCTTTCTAATTCAGTTATTTTTCCCTTAGAATTTTTAAAGTAGCTATTGTCGCATGCATAAATTCTTTCAAAATACTCTAAACCACCTATTCCTTTTAATGTTATTTTTTGACATTCTTCGAACCAATCTGTTACTGCTAAATTTTGTATTTTATTTTCTCTAGCATAATCTAATACTTCTTTTGCTTCTTTATTAAGTCTTACAATATTTTGTTTTTCTTGTTTAATCGTTTCTAATAATCTCTCTGGCTTTACTGAATAGGCACTTAAAATTGGCATTTGTTCTTCTATAAAATGTGACATACCTTCACAAGTTACTACTTTTTCTTCAAAATAATCTAATAGATTTCCCCACATTTTATAGTATTCATCCTTAAATGTCTTTTGGTCTCCAATTTTAAGTTTTTGGCTCAGCACTATGGGTTCATTTTCATTATATAACCACACTGTGCAATCTAAATCCCATAAAACTGTCCGTATATTCATTTTTTATACCTCCATTATTTGATATAAATACATATAATTTAATTTACAGAAAAATTTTATCATCATTTTTATTTTATGTCAATGTCTATTTTTTCTTATTTTATTATTTCATTTTTAAAACTTTTTCCTGTGCTTAGTAATGGCATTTGTAAAATATCTAGTATTGTTGCACCTATATCTGCATAAGTTTCTCTTGTTCCTATGTTTACATTTTCTTTTATTTGTTTTCCATATATTACAATAGGAATATATTCTCTTGAATGATCTGTACTTGGTGTTGATGGGTCATTTCCATGATCTGCTGTTATTATTAATATATCTGTGTCTTTCATATTTTCTATTATAATAGGAAGTTTGCTGTCAAAGTATTCTAATGCTTTTGCATATCCTTCTATATTATTTCTATGTCCATATAACATGTCAAAATCTACTAAGTTTGTGAAAATTAATCCTTCTGTATCATTTTTTATTTCTTCTATTGTCTTTTCTATTCCATCTGCGTTTCCATTTGTGTGAATTGCTTTTGTTATTCCACGTCCAGAAAATAAGTCTTCTATTTTTCCTATTGCTATGACTTCTTTTCCATTTTCTGATATGACATCTAGCATCGTTTTTCCAAATGTGTTTGATTCAAAGTCTTTTCTGTTATATGTTCTTGTAAAGTCTTCTGCACAAGTACCTACAAAAGGTCTTGCTATTACTGTTCCTACATTGTATTCTTTTTTATCTAGCATCTTTCTCGCTATTCTACATATTTCATATAATTTTTCTACTGGAATTATATCTTCATGTGCTGCTATTTGGAATACGCTATCTGCAGATGTATAAACTATTGGATATCCTGTTTTCATGTGTTCTTCGCCAAAGCGTTTTAATATTTCTGTTCCTGATCCGACTTCATTGCATAGTATTCCTTTTACTCCTGTTTTTTCTATGAATTCATATATCATTTCTTTTGGAAATGCATGTGGATATGTTTTAAATCCCGGATTTGTAATATGTCCTGATATTTCCCAGTGACCTACTGGACTATTTTTTCCAACTGATTGTTCTTGTGCTTTTCCATATGCTCCTATTGGATTTTCCTCTTCATTATTTATTCCTATTTCTTTTATATTATATAGTCCTATTTTTTTAAGATTTGGCAAATTTAATTTTGTATTATTATATATTCCTGCAATAGTATTGCTTCCTTCGTCTCCATAAACATATGCATCTGGAGATTCTCCTACTCCAAACCCATCTAACACAATTGTAATTACTCTATTTATCATTTTTATTTCCTTTCTTCTATATCATATTCATACACTTGTATTGTTTTTATTTCATTTTGAAATTCGTTTTCTAAAAAATTCATATTGAAATCTTTTCTTGAAACCAATTTAAATTCATATTCTTTCATATTAAATAGCATTTGTGTACTTATATCCATTCCAAGTGGTAATGTTTGATTTAAATTATCATAAAACATTATATTACTATAGAAAATTGCATTCATTCCTTCTTTTATATTTATTCTATTTAATATAAGTGTTTCTCCTTCTAAATTTTTCACTTCTTCTTTAGGATTTAAGTTTAATATAACCCATTTTTCATTTTCTATAGTTTTATTTTCTAATTTATATGCTGAAATATCATAAGGTGTTGTTACTTTATTATAACTTTCTTCTAATATTTTTTCATAATGACTTATATTATCTTTGTATTCTTCTAAGGTAGTATCTAAATGTATATCTAATATTTTGTATTGATCTTTACCTATTTCTCTATGTTTATGATTTTTTAATATCTTTATTTTTGTTTTGTCTTCTACTACACTTCCAAATATATCATAGTCTTTTTGTCTTATTTGCTCATATTCTTCTTGGTATTGTTCTTGTTTATCCAATAATATACTTTGTATTTGTTTGTCATCTTTTTTTAGTAATTTTTCTTTTAATAATAAGTTAAATGTTTCTATATCTTGATATATAGCAAATATAGAATCTGTCTCTTTTTGTGTTAATATTCTTCTTTGCTTTTCATCTATTTTTTCTCCAAATTCCTCTAAATCTTCTTCATATGAAAATGATTTTTTTATTTTAGGATGATTTTCTTCATTTTGTTTTGTTTCTCCTTCTTGTAATAAACTTACTTCATCTTTGTTTGTATATTTCCAAAAATCAAAAATACTCTTTTTATGACTTTCTATTTCATTTATATATAATGTAGCATTTTTTATTTTGTTTTCTAAGTTTTCTTTTCTTGTTTCTAAAGCGCTAATATCCATTTTTTTGTTTTTAGCTTCTTTTTCTTTTTCTTGTAATACCTTTCCTACTTTTAATAAATCTTCAATTGTATAAAATTCCTTTTCTTCTAATATAAATGGCTTTTGTATTATTTCTTCTTGTTTTTCCTCTTTTGATTCTTGTATTATTTCCTGTTTTAATTTCGATTTTTTCTTTTTACTTTTAAAGAAATAAGAAACTCTTCCAAATAGACTCTTTTTGCATTCTAAAAATGTTACTATTTGCTTTTCTTTTGCTAAATATTCTATGTTTTGTTTTTGAATAGATTGTTTTATAAGCTCATACTTTTCTTCGTCTATTAAGTTTTGCTTTTCTAATTCACTTATTTTTTCTTTTTTATTCAATATTTGTACTCTTATAAATTCTGTTAATGTTTCATATTTAATTTGATTATGATTATAATAAAAATTTAAACTTGCTTCTTTACTTAATCCAGCTTGAAAATTATATTCTTGTTCCATGTTTGATTGTATAATAAAAAGTGCTTTTATTAGTTTAAATTCTTCTTGTGCTTCTTCTTTTGTATTAAATACTATTTTATATAAACTCTTTACTTTTTCATATACTGGTGTTTTTCCTACAACTTGTATATTAGTTTTTCCTTCTTTATCTTTTAGTTCATATATTGTTGGCCAGTTGCCTGTAAAATACCATAAGTAATTTTCTAAATCTGCAATTTCTGACCTTTTTAAAAAATTATAATCTATTTCTTTATTATTTATAGGTACATATACATATTCGCTTTTTGAGTTTTTCTTTAATTCTAGTTTTTTCTTTATTAAATAAAATAATGGTTCTACTTCTTGTTCTTCTGTCGGAAACATCATAAAATATTTGTCTTCTGCCTCTGAATAGTAAATATCCCATATAAAATTGTCTTTATATTTTACTTCAAATGGTACTTGTTTTTGAAATTGCTTTTGTCTCTTTTCTATTTCATTCATTGCTTCAAAATCTAGTTTTTCAAGCAATTCTATAAACTTAAGATAATCTTCTATATATTCCTCATTATTTGAATTTAGAAATTCTGATAATGGTTTTGCAAATTTGTATTTTTTTTCTGTATCTTCAAGTCTTGTAGTTGGAGTAAGATATATGTCTATGTCTTTTACATCAACAAATTGATATACCTTATATGACGTATTATCATAATCTTTTAATGGTTTATACTTAATTTTAGTAGTTACTTTTAATGTATCTGGCACATTTTCAATATCTAGCTTAATTTTTTTAAGTTTTTCTAAAATTATTTTTTTCTCTTCTTTTGTTATTTTTTCCACCTGCTTTTTGCTCCTTTATTTTGTTTTTTCTTTTTGAAGTATATCATAACAATAAAAAAAAAGGAAGATAAAAATCCCCTTTTTTTATGTTTTACATTATAATGTTATTTCTATTTTTTGAAGCCAGAAATCTTTTGTACTTTGCCATGTTATTTCATGTAATAACACATTTTTAACATCTTGACCAGTGATTTCTTGATGCCAGAAATCATGAACTTCTTTAAATACTTTTTCTTGCTTTGGTGTTAATTCTACTTTGATTTCATAAAATAAAACATTTTTAATTTTTGTCCAAGCATCAACTTTTCTTGGTAATGCTGCTCCTTCTTTTGTCATTGGTTCTGCACTATTTACTTTATTTTCGTCCATATCTATATTTCCTCCTTTGTATTTTTTCATAGTTATCATCATTATTTTTATACTATATTTTAAAGGGAAAATCAATAGATTTTTAAATTTGTAATCTAATTGTTATATTTGTAATATTTTTGTAATTTTATATTATTAAACTTCCATTTGTGTCCCTAAAAAACTTGCTGCTGATTGTGCAACTTTCTTTTCTATTTCTGTCATTTTTGTATTACTATCTTTTGAAATTAGTATAACACTTCCTATAGAATCTCCATCTGATATTATTGGATAAATTACTTGCGCATTTCTTATTCTTTCCATGCTATCTGTTTGTGTTATAGGTATTGATTTATCATTATTTTCTTTACTCGTATAAATCTCTTTGTCATCTATAATTCTTTCTAAGTCTTTGCTTATTCCTTGCTCTAAAAATTCTTTTTTTGAACCACCTGATATCGCAATTACTGTATCCTTATCTGTTATGCATGCAATATGTCCTGTTGTTTTCGCTAAAGTTTCAGCATATTCTGTTGCAAATTCTGAAAGTTCTCCTATTGGTGAGTATTTTTTTAGTATTACTTGACCTTCTCTGTCTGTAAATATTTCTAACGGATCTCCTTCTTTTATTCTTAATGTCTTTCTTATTTCTTTTGGAATAACTATTCTTCCCAGGTCATCTATTCTTCTTACAACACCTGTTGCTTTCATATTCTTCCTCCTTTATTTTTCTTAACATTTTATATTTATAATGTTATTGTTTCTAAAAAAGGAAAAATTATACGAAAAAACACCAAATTATCTTTATTTATAATTTAGTGTTTTTTATTAATTTATTTTTTGCTCAATCTAAGAAATCTTGTTTTTAATCTTTTTTACTTAGAAAATTTGGTTTGTATAAATCTATTATGTTTTCTAATTCTTTAGAAAATTCTTCTAACATAACAATTTTTATTGTTGGTTCTTTTCCTTCGATATATTCATCTACAATTTGTTTTAATTTCTTAATATTCTTAATTTCTGGTTCTATTTCTTTAGTATGTTTTTTTGCTCTATCTGTAAGCATTTCTTTTATTGTTACTATATCTTCGTTGCTTGCACATGAAATTCTTTGGAACATTTGGAATACATCATAATATTTAAAAATTGGAACATCCATACATTCTTTAGCAAATTTATCATAAAATACTTCCATTTTCATAGGTATATTTTTGAATATTTCTTCTGCTTTTTCAGCATACATTTTATCTTTTAATTTTTCGTTTACCTCGTTAAAGTATTTTACTACTTCTTCCATATCTGTTCCAACTTCTTCAACAGAAATTTGATCTAGTTCTTCTTCTACATTATCACAATATTCTGCTGTAAGTGATGAAATGTTTATGCCATTTAAGAATGTAGTTTTAATTGATTTTATATCATAATCTATTAAATTTCTTTTTATAAAATAGCTAAAATATGCAAATATTTTTACTATTTCTATTGGTTTTATTTTACCATTTTTTACATCTTCTATAATTTCTTCTATTATACCATTAAACTGGTCATCTGCTATTTTCCAATATTCTTCTGTAAGTAATCTTTTATATGCTGGAAGTTTATCTGTATCTATTGTATTTATAATTACTTCCATATTATCCTTAAATACTCTCATATCAAATATACGTGTACGAATGTATATTTCAATGAATTTGAAGAAACGATATTCAGCTTTAAAGTTATAATAATAATTGTTATCAAATTCTTTTATATAGAATTGTCTATTGTCCATAAATACTCTTGATGAAACAAGTATTGCCTTATATTCTTCATTGCTGTTAATGTTTATAAATTTATCTTTTGTTACTTTACCAGCTTTTATTTCAAATGAAATAGCTATTGTAAATATAAGCATTGTTTGCATTACTCTATGGTTTGTATTTGGATAAGATTTATTTACCATATCAAATATTTTTTTGAAATCATTTAATGCATGTTTTAAAATTCTTAAATTTCTAGTTCCACTTTTATTAAATGTTGAAATTATAAGGTTTGTGTTTTCTCTTAAAAATCTAATTAGTTCTGGATATTTTTCATATCTCATTAATATACCATTTATAATGTAGTTAAATTCTGGTGCATATTCAAAAGTTTCACCTATTAATTTTTCTTTAATTCTTTCATAATCATTTGCTTTGTCGAAAACATATTCTATTGTATCTTGAATTCTTTCTACCATTGGTTTATCTGTTTTCTTTACTAAATCTCCCTCTTTGTCTAGAAGGTATGTAGCAATAAATGTTTTCATCTCTAGGTTGCTACTTTTTAGTTTTGTAGATAATTCTTTTTCATTACAAATAATTATTGTTTTTATATGGTCATGTTCTACGAAATTGTTAATATACCCCAATATATCTATAACATCTACATTGGCTCTCTCTAAGTCGTCAAAGCATAATACTTTATCATCTGTTGCAAAAAAGTCTGAATAGTCTAGTTTATCTCCATTTTGTGTAACTCCAAAAAGATTTGCCATATCTAGTCCAGTTTTTGCATATTCTGGAATGTTTACTTGACCTTTCGAATCCATATATTTTTTTAGATTTTTATCCATTAATTGTGTAGTTTCAATAAATATCTTTTTACTTATTTCTTCTAAGTTAGATATTCCATATAAAGACATGTATATTGTTTTATATCTTTTTCCATTTAATTGCATAGACTCTATTTTATTACGTATTTTATTATTCCAAAAGTAAGTTTTTCCGCTTCCCCACTCTCCATTAATCATAACCGCATAATCTGTATAATCTGCTCTAATATAATCTAATATGCTTTCAACTAAATCTTCCATTTTACTCCACCTTCTTTAATCTTTTGCTATTGTTAAAACTAAAATTTTATTTGCTCCATTTTGTTTTAATATTTTTGATATTTCATTTACAGTGTTACCTGTTGTGTATATATCGTCAAATAACACTATATTTTTATTTTCTATTTTTTCTTTATTTATAATTTTATATACATTTTTTACATTTTGTTTTCGTTGTTCTTTACTTAAAGAACTTTGTTCTATATTGTGTCTTATTTTTTGAATTGCCTTATTTTCGTGTACTAAACTTGGTATTTTGTTGCTTATTTGCCTTGTTATTAGTTCACTTTGGTTGTATCCTCTTTTTTGTTTTCTTTTTTTATGTATTGGAACTGGAATTATTATATCATACTTTTTCAAAATTCCACATATTTTTTTATTTTTTATAATAATTTTTGAAAATAATTTGTAAAGATATGATTTATCGTTAAATTTATAGTCTAATATCAAGTTTCTTATTTCATCTTTGTAGGTAAATAAATACATATGTTTTTCAAAATAATAGTCTTTTTTGCTTTTACTTTCTATTTTTAAATTTAACTTATCATATATACGTTTTTCACAATCCTTGCAACATATTTCACTTAATAGTTTTCCACATATTAAACAACATGGTGGAAATACTAGTCTTTCTAGTCTTTTCAATAAAAAAATAGAAGCTTTTATTAAAATTTTCATTTTTTTCCTTCCTTTTAAGCCCCTATTTTATATTTATAATATATTTCTTAATTTTTCTTCTAAACCTGTGTTCCTCTTTTTTATGTCTGCATTTTTTATCATAAAGTCTATGATATTGCTATTTCCTATTACTATTAGCATTTTTTTAGCTCTTGTCATTCCTGTATATAGTAAGTTTCTTGTAAGCAGCATTGGTGATGATTGTGGAACTATCATTATTACAACATCAAACTCACTTCCGTTGTGCTTTGTGAATCGTTATTGCATATGAGTGCTCTATTTGGTCCAAATCTTGATAACTATACCATGCTTCTTTTTCATCATCAAATTTAATTTTTACTGACTTTTCTATATCATCTATTTTTATTATAGTACCTAACTCTCCGTTAAACACACCAGAACCTGTTTCATATTCAGGATTTGTTCTTTCCCAAAAGATATCATAATTGTTCTTTATTTGCATTACTCTATCTTGTTCTCTATATATAGTGTCCCCTATTTGTTTTTCAAGTAAACCTTCTTGTAATGGATTTAAATATTTTTGCAGTGTTTTGTTTAGTTCTTTTGTTCCAAGCATTCCTTTTTTGGTAGGAGTAATTACTTGTATGTTTTTGAAAAAATCATAATCTCCGTAGTTCTTTAATCTACCATTACATAGTGTTATTACTTGATGTAGTATCTTTTCTTGGTTTATTTCATTTATGTAGAAAAAATCTTCATTTAACTCTTCATTTTCTATATCTTCTTTTTTTAAGAAGTTTTCTCCTTCGTTTACTCTGTGTGAATTTAGTATTATTTTACTTTTTGCAGCTTGTCTAAAGATTTTATTTAATGTAATTGTAGTTATTTTTTCAGAATTTATCATATCTTTTAGTATGCTTCCCGGTCCAACTGAAGGTAGCTGGTCTACGTCTCCTACTAATACTAATTTTGTTCCTTGGTACAATGCTTTTACTAAATAATTCATAATAAAGATATCTACCATTGACATTTCATCTGCAATTACAACATCTGCATCTAGCGGTGCTAATTCTCTATCTACTGTTTCTAGTTTATTTTCTTCATCTTGTTTTCCTATTTCTAACAATCTGTGCAAAGTTTTTGCTTCTTTTCCAGTAGTTTCTGTCATACGCTTTGCTGCCCTTCCTGTTGGAGCACAAAGTACAACTTTCTTGCCTTGTTTTTCATATAGTTCTATTACAGTTTTTATAATTGTTGTTTTTCCTGTACCTGGTCCACCAGTAATAATGCATACATTGTTTTCATTGATTGCTTCTACCGCTTCTTTTTGTTTTTCAGATAATTCTATATCTGATTTTTTTTCTATAGTTTTTAGTTCTTTTTTTATATTTTCTATTTTTTTAATGTTTTTGGATTGTATTAATACTTGTATTTTTTCTGCTATATTTTGTTCTGCTGTATAAAATGCTGTTAAATATAGCCAATCATTTTCTTCTACTATTTGATTTAATACTTTCAATGTTATTATATTTTCTTCTATTTCTTCTTCAGTTACATTTAATAATTCTTTACAAAAAGTAATCAAATTTTGTTTTTGAACTCTGCAATGGCCATTGGTACATGCTATATTTATTGCATACTTTATACCGCATTTTATTCTTTCTGCATAATCTAAACTTGTACCATTTTCTATTGCAATTTTATCTATTTTTTTGAAATCCACATTGTTTGCAACATCTATTAAAATATATGGATTTTTTTCTATTTCATCTATCGCATTTGAGCCTAATTTTTTATATACATTTTTAGCATTTTGTACCCCTATTCCAAACTTTTCTAAATACCCTACAATTTGCCACAATTCCCAATTTTCTAAAAAAGTTTCTGATATAGCTATTGCTTTTTCTTTGTTTATTCCCTTTATATTTGAAAGTTTTTCTGGTTCAAACTTTAACACATGAAGTGTTTCTTCTCCAAATGTATCTACTATTTTCTTAGCAGTTGCAGGTCCAACTCCTTTTATTGTTCCATTTGCTAAATATCTTTCTAAAGAACTTAAACTTTTTGGCATCGTCTTTTCAAATGTATCTACTTTAAACTGCTCTCCATAATCTTGATGAGTAACTATTTTGCCAACTAATTTTAGGGTATCTCCAACATTTATAAATGGAAGGTACCCTACTATTGTTATTTCTTCTTCGTCAGTTTCAAATTCTGCTACTGTATAACTATTTACTTCATTTTGATAAATAATTTCTTTTACTTCTCCTGTTAGTTCCAAAATAGTCCTCTTTTCTTTTCAAATCTTTTCTTATTCTATCAAAAAAGAAAGGCTTTTACAACCTTTCTCACACATTTATTAAAAATGACGCTGTAGGTTTGTCAAACATATGTCACACTTTATTGGTATGACTATGTTTGATAAGC
>OIZO01001644.1_pt1 | contig 10945 bp, 10 predicted proteins | sample 1588551 | NCBI WGS metagenome assembly OIZO01 (sample SAMN03283271) | human gut metagenome | biome: human-associated habitat; material: feces | host: Homo sapiens | place: Peru | collected 2012 | reverse complement strand
TTGATGAGCCTTTGCGCGGAATGGACTGTTCGCCTAGAACAGCCTTCCCCAATGCCTTTGTTTCGTTTTTATGCGAAGCTTACGAAGAAATACTCTTCACTCTTCACCTTTCGCTCGGAATCCCTTGTGTTTATCGGCATTCCAGGCGGTGAAGAGTATTCGGGCACTCTTCACCTACTCTTCGCCACTCTTCACCTTTCTGTTTCGGCGGATTTGCGTTTCTTCTTACGCCTCGATGCCTCGTGCCTAGGTGAAGAGTGGTGAAGAGTGGGTGAAGAGTCGCTGATAACTCTTCACCCCTTGAAACGCCCTGTTTATGGGCGTTTCAGGGCATAAGGTGAAGAGTGAAGAGTTCAAATGTATATGTATAGAAAACGCTCCTGTTGCAATATGGTAACAGGAGCGTTTTTGTTTTTTTTTTATTTAAACTTTTCTGCTTCTTGCTTCATCACATTCTCTACATCGATGGCATCGAAAGGAACGGGACCGTGGCTCAACTCCGGTATGTTGAAACTCTTCAGGCAATCATCATAGAAGGTTGGTTCCCTCTGTGGAAGAACAAAAGGCTTGTGAGCCTTGCCCTGGCGGTCTACATAGCAGAAGTAAGGCTTGCCGTAAAGTCCGTCATCGCGCTTGCTGGCAAAGACAAACCATCTGCCGGTATGCGACCAGCTGTGATAGGTATCGCTCTTGTTGCTGTTCACGATGCTGAGGCTGTCTATCTTACCCGTCTGCAGGTCCAACATGCATAGATCTGCTTCTGGATGCCAGATAGGGAAGGTGCCGTAATCGGCTACGGTAAAGAGGCAGTATCTGCCATCAGGACTTATCTTAGGATGGCAAACGGAACGGGCAGAATAGAGGGTATCTACCTTTTCGCCAAACCTGCCGTTTTCTTCATTGAAAGGAATGCGTACCAGAGAATATTTCAGTCCCTTGAGATTCTTTGTATTCAGACCTTTCCGGTCGGCTACACAATAATATATATAGGCGCCATTAGGCGAGAAGGTCGGAAAAGTCTCCAGCTTCGTGCTGTCGCTCGTCAGGGGCGATGAGATGATGTTGTTGTTGTCGAGGTCGGCAACATAGATATCGCTCTTCGAATCATATACTTCCAGACGTTTGTCGGGATCGGCATGGAAGGCCGGAATGATGATATTGGTTGAGAACGTAACGTATTTGCCCGATGGACTGAAACCGTAATATACACTTGAAGAAATCATGTCGTCGTTCTTCAGGTTCAGCTTGCGCAACTTGCCGTTGCGGTTGAGGATGGCTCCACCGCCTTCTCCTCTTACGTATAGCATGCTGAGGTTCGGGTTCTGATTGCCAAAGGCATGACAGTTCATGCAGCGGTTCTCCTGCAGATTATGGTCGGCGAGTATCTTCTCCTCCCAGTTCTCGATGCAGCGCTGCTTAATCTGGATTTTGTTCCATACCTCGTAATCGGGCTCTATGAGTCGGTAGGTGAGGTATGAGTCGATGCTGTCACCTACTACCTGCCAGGTGAAAGGCTTGAATGCGGTCCAGTCTCCTTCATCACTCTTGGAATAGATCTGTACCTTGATGTTCTTGTTTACAGCCTTTTGGAGAAAGGCTTTCCACTCTTTTATGTCAAACTTCAGATTCTGACTGTTGCTGGTTGCTGTCAATGTGTTGGCTGCATCATTGGCATCTGCTCCTTCAATGGTGAGAACGGTCTCGATGTTGGTAAGATGCTTGTCGCGTATCTCGAAGTTGAGTGGTGCGATGTTTACCGGAATGGTTACATCGGCATAGTCGGGATACATGTTGGGCAGATGGCTAACCTGCTCTGCGTTCTCATGTGTCTGGGCGCATGAAGCGAAAAGGAGGAGACCCGCCAGGGAGCTATATAGAATGTTTCTGTATTTCATTGTTCTTGTTTTTGATGCTGATAGAGTCTTCCAGGCTCTTTAGTTGTTGTTCAACTTAGGTGTCTTTGCCTTGTCAAAGTAATACCAGTAGGTATCTTTGAAGGCAGGGTTGCCGCGTTGTTCATTATACTGGCTGAACTCTTGCAGCACATCCTGTCGCTTGATATACTTGGCCCATTCGCTTGGTGGCGCCTTGGTTCCTGCCAGATATATCGTGAGCGCTTCCTGATACAATTCGTCGTATTGCACATGCTTCTGCTTGAGATAGTAAGCATCGTAGTCATGCTTGAAGGTATCCATGTCCTTCAGGAGAAGGTCGCTGCATAGCATGTAATTGATGGCGTTATTGTTTGCCGGATTGCTTTCCACCAGCTCTTTCATGATGATATAGCTGTTGTCGCTGAGGCGAAGGGTATCCTGGGTGTTGACAAACGGGCGCTTGTCAAGATAGGTCTGAAGGAGGGCTTTCTCATCGGGCAGGGCATGAATGCCCAGGGATGCAAAAACGCGGTCGGCCCATCTTTGCCATACGAATGTCTTCTGCAGGATGCGCAGATATTTGCGGGTTGCCTGGTAGTCGCCTTTGACGAGATTGACTTCTGCCAGTCGCTTGATCATGCGGATGTTGCGGTTGTTGGGAGAGCATACATTTGCCAGCATGGCTGCTCTTTCGCAGAAGGTCATGTCGCCCAATACCCAGTACAACTCATTGAGTGTCTTGATGGTGAGTGTTGGAGTGTTGGGACCAAGGGTCTCAAAGGTGCCGAGGTTGTTGTCGGGGAATTTGAGAAGGTTGGCAGAAAGACAGTGGTTTTGTGCCATGACGAGATTATAGTAGAACTTCATGTATTGGTTCGGATTCTCTTCTTTCTCTACGATGTGCATCACCTTGTTGTAGTTGCCGAAATAATATTCGCAGTCTACAGCCAGTGTCTTTTCCAGATCCATCTGTGGGGCAACCAGTTTGCCGATGCCAGGATAAGTGTAGATGGTCTGGAAATCGCAATAGTAGAGTCGCTTGGTGAGCATGAGGAGGAAAAATGGGATGATCAGGGCGGCAAGACGATAGTAGGTGCCTGCCATCATGATATTGGCAATGCAGCCGGCAAATGTCAAGGCGCCATATACCCATACACCGTATCCGAAGAACCAATGGCAGACGAATACGGAGACGAAGATGCTGATGACGGATACCCAGTTGGCAATTCCTGAACCATTGAGGAAGAGACCCTGCTCGTTCCTTCTTTCTATCTTCTTGATAAACATTCGGGTAGAGATGAGCAGCGAGGTGCTGACACGGAACACGCTGGCTCCACCTGCCACGGCAAGGATGCTGCTCAGACGGTAGTCGTAATGGAAACTGAAACAAATCAGCAGAATCATCACGATGAAGGCGACGGAATGTGCCACCCATCTTCCCTTGATGTCTGCCATTTCTACAGCACATCTGATGTTGTATCCTGTCAGGAGGATACAAAGGGTAAGGATGATAGGACCTGCATAACGGAAATAGTAGAATTGGGTCAGGAAATCGCCTGCCAGACAAGCCAGCCATCCCGGTTTGTCAAGGTAGGTGGTTACATGATCCCACGACATCAGAAACAGCTGATTCTGCTCCTGATAGAACAGGTGATAGGGATAGCAGAATTGGAAGAATGCAAAACATGCTACCGCTCCCAGCACGTATAATGTGTATATGCCTATGCTAGGTTTGTTTGTTTTTTGTTTATTCATGTCTGTCAGTTTATTTCTGCAAAGGTAACAAAAATATATTAGAAAGACACATAAAAAATGCAGAAACTTACTCTTTGAAAGTAAATTTCTGCATTTATTGCTGTTATTGCTTTTCTGCAATACATTCCATCTCTATCAGCCAGCCTGGTCTGCATACTTTTGCCTCTACGATGATATGCGGTATCTGGGGATAGAACTGATTCATCAGCATTTCTACGGTATGATAATCAGATATGTCGCGCAGATAGATGATGAAGTATTGGATATCATTCATCGTGGCATCGCCATTCTTCAGTAAGGCTCCTATGTTTTCAAGGAGTCTGCCGGTCTGTCTTACTACATCGCCTTCGTATACCACCTGTCCGTGCTTGTCAATACTGGCAGTTCCGGAGATGAAGTATTGCTGCTGGCTGGGTAGGGTAAGACGGGTTCCGCGCTCAAAGGCTACTCCATATTCGTGGGTAGGATTCAGATGTTCGAGTGCCTGCAGATACTTCTTGTCTGATTCCTGTATGTCAGGATAGGTCAGGAAGTCGATGGCTACAGTGGCATGGCGAACGGGAGTTGCTCCTCCGATACCTGTGCTGGCTATGTAGTGGGTATCTGCTGTAAGACCTTCTTCATCGAAGACATCGTTGCGTGCTTCTACTACGCCTTGGTAGTTCACGTCAATATGGGCTACATATATCCAGGTGCGGACGAGGTTGCGCTCCATTGTCATACCTGTCTTGCTGATAGCCTGCTGGTATCTGTCGAAAATCATACGGGTTTGTTCGTATGAATTCTTATCCTTCGCTTCCTCCTCGGTGAGGCGGATACTATGAAACAGCATGGGGGTATGAACATCTGTGGTTTTTACAAGAAGACTTATCTTACTGCCATTCAGTGGAGTCTGTTCCACGATAGTAAGATTCGTATCCTTGAGAAATTCTTGATAGAGAAGAGATTCCTGCAGTTCTTTTATCTGGTTCTGGGAATCGCTGAGAAACACCTTACAATATTGCAAGGTGCGATGTTCTATCTTCTCTATATCGAGATGATTACCTAGTTTTAGATACAGAAAGTTCAAGCGGTCGTTGAACGAACCCTTGGCTTCCGGTGATAGTATTATGTATTTGTCCATCTTGTTCTTCTTTTTTTCGTCGGCAAAGGTACGGATAAAATATGAGATATAAGAATATAGACTGGATGAAAAGATAAAAATACCTAGATATGGGGATTGGATCAGGCTGGATAGAACGAAAAAGAGGGAAATACAGGCTTGTTTTCCTTTACTTCCCCCTATCTTTTTCTTATTTCCTGCTTTAGAGTGATTCGAGCATACGCTTGATAACAACCTCGGCTGAAATCTCACGGTTGGCTGCCTCTGGAATCACCAGACTGTTCTTGCTCTCGATGACATCATCGGTAACAATCAAGCCACGGCGAACAGGCAGGCAGTGCATGAAGCAACCGTCATTGGTCCAGCTCATGTGCTCCTCGTCGATGGTCCAGCTCATATCCTTGCTCAATATCTCGCCATACTGCGCTGGGTCTTTCACACCCGGACAGCTCCAGTTCTTGGCATAAACGAAGTCTGCACCTTCCAGCGCCTTCTTCTGGTCGTACTCCACTTTGGCATTGCCTACGAACTTAGGGTCGAGTTCATAGCCCTCAGGATGAGTAACCACGAAATCAACATCGGCTGCGTTCATCCACTGGGCGAATGAGTTAGGTACAGCCTGAGGCAGGGCACGGCAGTGAGGAGCCCAGGTCAGGACTACCTTAGGACGAGCCACCTTCTTATGCTCCTCGATGGTGATGAGGTCGGCGAATGCCTGGAGTGGGTGAACGGTAGCTGTCTCCATAGCGAAGACTGGGCGGCCGCTGTACTTTACGAACTGGTTGACGATGGTCTCGGCATAATCGTAGTCACGGTCTTTCAGACCGGCAAAGCTGCGCACACCGATAAGATCGCAGAAGCTACCCATCACAGGGATAGCCTCCAGCAGGTGCTCGCTCTTGTCGCCATCCATGATGACGCCACGTTCTGTCTCTAATTTCCATGCGCCAGCATTTACGTCGAGCACGATTACATTCATGCCCAGGTTCATTGCTGCCTTCTGTGTACTCAAACGGGTACGGAGACTGTTGTTGAAAAATATCATCAGCAAGGTTTTGTTCTTGCCCAACTCTTGATAACCGAAACGGTTTGCTTTCACTTCCTGTGCCTCGGCGAGTGCTGCTTTCAGGTCGCCAAGGTCTTCAACATTAAAGAATGTCTTCATTGTTATTTTGTTTTTATTTGTTATTTCTAATATAAAGCTATTGAATTCTTCACTCTTCACTCTTCGTTCTTCACTTCCTTGTCTGTCCATTTCCTGTAATCAACCACTTGTAGGTGGTAATCTCTTCGAGTGCCATAGGTCCGCGGGCTCCAAGTTTTTGAGTACTGATACCAATTTCAGCTCCCAGTCCAAATTGTGCGCCATCGGTGAAACTGGTAGGGGCGTTCACATAGACGCAGGCTGCATCTACCATCATCTGGAATTTCTTTAGGGCTGCTTCGTCATTAGATACGATACTTTCGCTGTGTCCGCTTCCGTAAGTAGCGATATGGTCGAGTGCTTCGTCTTCAGAAGCTACAGTCTTGATACCCATCTGCATACTGAGCCATTCGGTGTTCCAGATGCTCTTCACGTTGGCATCGGCTTCCTTCATCTTTGCCTCACTTTCCTCTGCCTTATATAATAAGGTATCAGGATAGTGTCCCTTTAATGCCTCGTAAGCTTGGGCATCAGCATGAATCTTGGTCTCATGTTTGGCAAGTTCTTCGCACAGCGTTCTAAGGTCGTTCAAACGGCTTTCGTGAATCAACAGACAGTCGAGTGCATTGCATACGCTTACTCTTCGGCACTTGGCATTGGTGATGATGCGCTTGCCCATCTCCAAGTCGCCATCCTTGTCGAAGTAACAATGTACCACGCCTGCTCCTGTCTCAATTACCGGTACTTTGGCAGTATCACGAACGAAGTTGATGAGTTTCTTTCCGCCACGAGGAATGCAGAGGTCGATATAGCCAACGGCATTCAGCATTTCTCCCGTAGCTTCATGGGTAGCAGGTAGGAGCGTACATACGTCAGGATTCACTCCATACTTTATCAACACCCTGTGGATAAGTTCAACACCCGCTGAGTTAGAGGCATTTGCATCCTTTCCTCCTTTCAGTACGCAGGCATTGCCGCTTTTGAAGCAGAGAGAGAAAACATCGTAGGTTACGTTAGGACGAGCCTCATAAATCATACCGATGACTCCGAAAGGAACGGCAACTCTCTGCAGGTGCAATCCGTTTTCGAGTGTCTTGTCTTTGAGAACTCTTCCAAGCGGTGAGGGCAACGTGCTGACGTGTCTCATATCCGAAGCAATATCCTGGAGTCGCTGCTCTGTAAGTTGCAGTCGGTCATAGAGCGGGTTCGCTTTGTTCATCTTTGCCAGGTCTTCTGCATTTGCTGCAAGGAGCGCAGGAGTTTCGGCGATGATGGCGTCAGCCACCGCCTGCAGGATTTCATTACGTTGTTCATCAGTTAGCAACCCAAGTGTCTTGCTGGCTGTCTTTACTTTTTGGAAAGTCTCTCTTAGTTCCATTGGCTATTTCCTTTCTTATTTTATGATAAGATATTTTGTAATGTGTTACGAGTTTCCTCTTAACAACGGCAAAGGTAAGCATAAATATCGGAAATTGCAAACCTTATGCAAGAAAAAGTAATGATTTTATAGATAAATGGATAGTTATACAGAAAATGAGATAAAAAAGGTCAGGCACTGCCTGACCTTTTTGAAATGGTGCCTTCTAATTATTTTGATACTGCCAGAAGAATTACTCTTTATCTTCAGGATGAGCCATTAGATACAGTTCTTTCTGTCGTTCTATTTCTCTTCTCAAGTCTTCCTTGTCTGGCAGATATAACTTGTATTTAGCAGCGAACATCTGGTCGTTTTTGGCGAGGGTTGAGTATCGTGCCACATCCGAATCTGTTTCGGTACAAAGGATGATGCCGATGGTAGGGTTGTCGTCTGGTCCTTTTTTCATCTTATCGTACATCTGGAGATACATGTCCATTTGTCCTACATCCTGGTAAGTGATGCGATTTACCTTCAAATCGACCAAGATAAAGGATTTGATGAGGTAATTGTAAAACACCAAGTCGATGTAGTAGTCATTTTCCTCGGTTCGGATATGTTGCTGGCGAGCCACGAGTGCATATCCCTTTCCCATTTCCATCAAGAATTTCTCTAGGTTGTTGATGATGGCAGTCTCTAATTTTGATTCTGCAAGGGATGTGTCTTCTGGCAATCCGAGAAATTCTAAGACAACGGGTGATTTGATATATTCGAGTTTGTCTTGCTGATAAGCCTTTGTCTTGTCCTTCATCTCATCGATCACAGGCTCCTTGACTTTTGACATAAGGAGACGCTCGTAGTATAAGGTGTTGATATTGCGATTCAGAGTGCGATAACTCCAACCTTGTTCAAAAGCTTCCTTTGCATACCATTCACGAGCCTTCTTGTCTTCTACACGAATGAGACGCTCGTAATGAGACCAAGGAAGAAGGCGTAACTCGAATTGGGCAGGCGGTGTCTGCCCTTTTTGAAAGTGCGGAGATAATTCAGTAGGCAGTGTCTGCTGTTTTTGCTTTTTGAATTCCTCAGACAGTGTCTGATGAATTGCTAACTCTTTGAATTTCAGGTAGAACTTCTTGAAATTCATGATGTTTGTCTCCGAGAATCCTTTTCCGAATTCCTTGGTCAAAGCAGCCGAAGCGACCTCTATTACATGCTTTCCGTATTCAGCACGTGATGCTCCGTTCTGTTCTTGTTCTACGATACGTTGTCCTATTCTCCAGTTTCTTTCCACCAGAGAATAATTGACGGCAGCAAATGCTTTGCTGCGAGCCTTGCTGACGATGGAGCGCAAGTCGTTGACGAGCATATTGTCTTCATCGTTATATTTCTTGTTGAGTTGCTTCATGATGTTTAGTTGTCTGCTGTTACTCCATGCTCATAGAGATATTCTGGTGCAATATCGGCACCATTAGCCCAAAATATTGTCTGGTCTAATCCGAATTGAATGAACTTGTTTTTGTCTTTCAACTCGCTGAATGCTGGGTATTTTAAGAGCGAGGTTAAGTCAACCTTTTTCTTTACTCCGTCATTAAAAGTACAAAGAAGAGTATAATCTCCTAAGTAATCTACGTCTGTAATCGTTAAAATCATAGTCTTTTGTTTTTATCGTTGTACTTTCTTTATTGTTTCTCCTCTTTGGGCTTTACCCCAAAGTTCCATGATTTCATCTTCATGTTCGTCGATGAAGTCATTAATCAGACGAATCGTCTTTGATTTAGCACGTCCTTCTACGATTCTGTCTTTGATAGTAATCGTAAAAGAACCTTCTCCACTTCGTACATGAATGTGCGGTGGGTTGTGGTCAAAGGCGTAAATGTAAATCAGTATTCCTTGTATTACATATACTGCTCCCATATAGTTCGTTTTTATATAATTATGGTGCAAAGATAGTGCTTTCTTTTGAAAAAAGCAATCTTTCTCTTCACTTTTTTCGATAAAAGTTTGGAGGTTTCGATATTATTTCTTATTTTTGCAACCGACTCAGTTAGCCCGTTTGTATGGGTGAGTGGGTTATTTACTGGTAAAGGACGTTACGGAACGTTATCTTTGAGTCTCAAATCTCGCAAATTTGAATATGCTCAAGAAGAGAACGACAACCTGGAACGTCCACGAAGGGTGTATTGTAACCTGACGTATAGGGGCAGATTGTTGCTTGATGGCAATAGTATGTTCTGTATGTTGGTATATTATAATGCGTCATGACGTGGGCTATCTGTGTTGTCTATCCTTTGAGCATAGGCAATGCGAGAGCCTGAGACTTGGGATGGACAAGAAGTAGAGACTCCCACGTCTTTTTTAGTATCTATACTAAGGACTTATTATTCACCGCCTAGTTAGGGATGTTCTGTATGGCATAATACTTTATAGTTATGAGAAGAGTATTATTGATTTTCGTTATTTTAGTAGGAAGCTTAACCATGGCACTTGCAAAACAGCACATGAAGGCTGATACAAAGCCTGTGAATTCCGAAGTAGCTTCTGATGAGACACCTGAATGTCCAAATTGTCATGTTCCTTTAACCTTATGCAGTAAGTACCATAAGAAGTATGTGCCAAAGAGTTGTTATCATTGCAAAGGCGACGGTCTTATAGATGATGTTGATAGAAATGGAAGGATTATAAAAAATGCTTTGACATGTCGTGCGTGTGATGGAACAGGAAAAGAGATTAATGTTGTTGTTGTTCGATGGTGGAATTGTAAAATATGTAAAAAGAATTTCAGATATTAATATAGTGTAAACACTCTGTGGAATAAATGAATTCTTTCTCGCTTTTATTCCACAGAGTATAAATTCAGAGATATTATGAACAATAATGAACTAAAAACAAGAAGAGAATTCTTCAGAAAGGTTGCGAGTGTAGCTTTGCCTCTATTGAGTACTTCTTTTGTTAGTTGCGGAGTTTTACAAGATAGTATTTTGAATGCTCTTGGAGGAGAATCTAGCAGTGGCAGTTCTTATGGTAGTTATGATAGTGGTGGATATTCTGGAGGAGGTACTACGAGTGGCTGTAGTTGGGGGTGTGTAGGTGTGTGTCAGCAAACTTGCACATTGAATTGTGCTTCTAACTGTACAAATGGATGTAAAACCTCTTGTACGGGAAGTTGTAAGTCTTCCTGCTCGGGCAGTTGTCGGGGCTCTTCTAGAGGTTAAGATTAACATTTAATTTTATTATTGATTATGAGACATTTTCTGTTTATGATAATGCTTGTTGTCTGTCAGACAGCAATGGGCAATGATTATGTTACTGTGTTTAAGGCTGGTGGAAATGTATGTACTCCTATAACGATAAAATCATCAGCAGGTGAGTTCGTTCTGACTTCTGAGGTGAGAATTTCGAAATCTTTGAGCTGGTTCGAGGCTTTTGATTGCCAAGGACGTAAGTTGATGGACCCTAGTGGTAGTGTATCTGTAGGTACAGGAAAGACTACTGTGCGCACTTATGTATTTACCACTTTATTCCCAACTACCCAAAAACAAGATGAGAGTGAAGAATATAGAGAAGATAGTAATGTCGAATCTTCTTATGGTGGAGGTTCTATGTATGATGTTGGAAACGGCAGTTCTGATAATACGCAGAAACTTGCCAAATTTCTTTCAGACTATAGTACCGATAAAGGTTGGGATGTAGATTATAATAGTATTACGATTGAT
>OIZO01001642.1_pt1 | contig 10948 bp, 8 predicted proteins | sample 1588551 | NCBI WGS metagenome assembly OIZO01 (sample SAMN03283271) | human gut metagenome | biome: human-associated habitat; material: feces | host: Homo sapiens | place: Peru | collected 2012 | reverse complement strand
TTAAGTACGGGCTGAAGGCCCAAAAGCTCCAGAAGCAGCGTGTGGAGCTTACATGCGAATAATAATTCTGATATAATCTCTGGTCTCAGGATCAACAAAGATTGGGTTTTGATATGATTAAATGCAACAATATAACTATAAAATACCTAATAAAATGATGAAAAAAAGAATTTTCTGTGCAGCCTTACTTTCTGCCGCAATGTTTGCTCCTGCTGCGTTGCAGGCTCCTGCTATGGCTGCGAATGCTTCTGCTAAGGCTTCTTCTGTAAAGTCTGCTGGTGCTTCTGTCAAGGCTTCTTCAGCCAAGTCTAAGGGTTCTGCATCCCAGAAAAACAAGGTTTTGGACAATGGTTATCCTTTTGCTCAGGTACCATTCACCAGTGTGAAAATCGCTCAGAATACCTTTTGGGGTGCGCGTCTGAAGGCAGCCCGCGAGGTAACCGTGCCATTGGCTTTCAGCAAGTGTGAGAGCGAGCATCGCTACAAGAATTTCGAGATGGCTGCCTATACCTTGCAGCATCCGGGACATGCCGGTCTCGATACCAAGGAGTGGGACGTGAGCAAGTTTATGGGCTTCTCTTTTGATGATACCGATGTCTATAAGACCATCGAGGGAGCCAGCTATATCCTGCAGACCTATCCTGACAAGAAGATGAAGGCCTATATCGACAGCGTGCTCAATGTGGTGGGCGCTGCGCAGGAGCCTGACGGATATCTCTATACCGCTCGTACCATCAATCCGAAACATCCTCACGGCTGGTCGGGTGATACCCGCTGGAGCAAGGTGGAAGTGCTGAGCCATGAGCTTTATAATCTCGGTCACATGGTGGATGCAGCCTGCGCTCATTATCAGGCTACGGGCAGCAGAAAATTCCTCGATATCGCCAAGCGCTATGCCGACTGCGTGATCAAGGAGGTGGGTCCAAATGCGGGTCAGCACAGGGTTGTGCCGGGCCATCAGATAGCCGAAATGGCACTTGCACGCCTCTATACCCTCACCGGCGAAAAGAAGTATCTCGACGAGGCTAAATACTTCCTCGATGCCCGCGGTACCACCTCTATCCACGATGCCTACAGCCAGAGCGACAAGCCTATCCTGAAGCAGAACGAGGCTTGGGGACATGCCGTGCGTGCAGGATATATGTATGCCGGAATCGCTGATGTGGCTGCCTTGACACGTGATTCGGATTATATCAAGACCATCGACCGCATCTGGAACAATATCGTTTCCAAGAAGTATTATCTCACGGGCGGTGTGGGTGCCCGTCATGCCGGAGAGGCTTTCGGAGCCGACTATGAGTTGCCTAATATGACTGCCTACAACGAGACTTGCGCTGCCATTGCTCAGGTATATCTCAATGAGCGCATGTTCCTCTTGCATGGTGAGAGCAAGTATATCGACTGTCTGGAGCGCACACTTTATAATGGTGTGATTTCGGGCATGAGCATGGACGGAGGTCGCTTCTTCTATCCAAATCCATTGTCGAGCGATGGCAAATACAAGTTTAATGCCGATGGCACTACCACCCGTCAACCTTGGTTTGGTTGCGCCTGCTGTCCGAGCAATCTGAGCCGTTTCATCCCTTCATTGCCGGGTTATCTCTATGGCGTGAAGAACAAGGATATCTATGTGAATCTCTTTGCCGGAAATACTTCTTCTATCCAGGTGATGGGCAAGGAAGTGGTGCTGGAGGAGACTACTGAGTATCCTTGGAATGGCGATATCAAGATTGTGGTAAAGAAGAGTGGTGTGAAGGGTGCCAATCTGCTGGTGCGCATTCCTGGATGGGTTCGCAATCAGGTGGTTCCGAGCGACCTCTATAAGTATAGTGATGCCGAGAAGCCTGCTTATAGCGTGAGTGTGAACGGCAAGGCAGTGGAGGCTGATCTGGCTGCCAACAAGGGTTATCTGCCAGTGAAGAATATCAAGAAGGGTGATGTGATCCGCATCCATTTTGATATGCCTGTACGCACGGTTGTGGCTAACGGAAAGGTGGCTGACGACAGAGGCAAGGTGGCAGTAGAGCGTGGACCATTAGTGTATTGCGCAGAGGCAGTGGATAATGATGGTGCTCCTGTTCTTCGCAGCGTTGTAGCCAAGAATCCAGCTTTTTCTGTGATAGATGGTTATAGCATTTCAAATACAGAGACTAAGGGTGCTCCTGCGTTCTCAGTGAAGGCTATCCAGACCGATGCTCAGGTGCTCGATCAGGCTGCTGATGGCAAGGTTTCTGTGAAGAATCAGAAACTCACTCTGATTCCTTATTATGCTTGGAATCATAGAGGTGCCAATCAGATGAATGTCTGGTTCTATCAGGATTTGCAGGCTTTGGAGAAGTAGGTCTCATATGAAGTAAAAATCTGTGTAAATCTGTGAAATCTGTGGGACAAAAACTTTCACGAAGAAAAATCTGCGTCATCAGCGAAATCTGCGTGACAAAACCAATAGCAGCACCTTTCGGGCGCCAGCCATTGGCCAGCGGCCAAATATCCGCGAAAATCCGTGAGTAATCCGAAGAGCAAGATTGCCTCCGATTCATCCGCGTAATCCGATGAAGAAAAATCCGATGAAGAAAAATTCGATGAGGAAAATCTATGAAGAAACGAGACTTATACCCCTCACTTGGGTTAAAACTTGTGAAAAGGGTAGTGGGTTCTATATGAGCCCCTATGTATTACTAAAACTTCTAAATAAATGATGAAAAAAGAAAATGAAAATCAGCGATTCCGTATCGCTTTCAATGGATTCCGGGGCGGCAATAAAGGGAGCGTCACTTCCCAGCCTCTCTCGGAGTACGACAAAACCATTCGTTACCCCTGGGTACACGATGCGATATTGCGGATACGAGGCGAAAAGCCCATCCGCAGTGTCGACAATCATGATGCTGCAGCACTTGCCAAGGCTCAGCAGCGCATCAAAAGCCAGTTGCCCTTCCGCTGTGCCCATTATTACCAGTTCAAGGATAATAAGCGCCGCCAGGCAAACATTATCCCCGAAAGCTTCCTCTTTCAGACCACCATCGATGTGGACGAAAAGGAACTCGTAGAAAAGGCATTGGAACGGGCGAAACTGCTGGATTCCCTCGATTTTATTCCTGATGATATCGGAGAGCGAGGAGCAACGCCGGCTGCTGTGGGAAATCATGACGGGGATGAGGCTGTGGCGGCAGACCAACCCCCCGAGAAAGGGCAGAGAAACCCCTGGAAGGGAATGCTCCTGCATTTGGAGTATTCCGCCCGCAAGAAGCTCCATATTGACATTCGTATGCCGATAGGCATGACCATTGAGGAAACGCAGCGAGCCTATTACCTGGCGCTTGGCGTGCCGTGTGACGAGAGCTGCTTCTCGCCCGAACGCATCATCTTTATGACGGATGCCGACTCGGAAATCTATCGTTCCAGCGATTGGTATGCCCTTCTGCCGGAAGACGAAATCAATCTCCGAAGGGAAGCCTTCCGAAAGCGAGGTCTTGATATAGACGGACGGGCTTCAGAAAATTCTTCACAAAATCAAAAACATTCCAATTCAGAAAATCATGACAATCAACCGTTACTTTCCGGTGATAAAACCGGAGAAAAACAACCAGCTGTGGGAGGCACTCAAGTTCCTCCTCATCCTGCTTCTCATCCTGCTGATAGCCACATCCCAACTGGTGCTGGCAGTGCTCCTGCTCATCCTGATGGGAGCCATCATGGAAATGATAAGAATCTTATCGCTTTCGACCTCTTCAGGGCGCAGGCTGGGTTGGCAGAAGTAGATATCAATGCCGTAGGTTCGCGCCACTCCTCCCTCCTGGCCATCATGAGTGCCGGAGCCAGCAGGATGATGGGCGAAGAGGAACTCAGAAGGGTGGTGGAGCAGCGCATGCCCGCCTTTGCACAGGAGCGTGACTGCCAGCAACTCATCGGCGATTTCTATGCCCGCTATCACGACAGTTGCAAACCCATGTCGCGCGAGGTGATCCGCATCAATGCACAGGCTGAAAGGCTCGGCAGCAAGGAGATGGTGCAGCAGAGTCAGGAGGAGGACTATCCCGCACCGCCTCCGATGCCCCAAAAACTGCCCGCTCTCATCGCCCTACTCGTGAGTCGCACGCCCGAAGTCTATAAGCCAGCCGTGGCGCATGCCGTATTCCCGTCGCTCGCTACGCATCTCTGGAAAACCCGATTCAAGTATATCGACAATGTGGAGCATGAGGCCACGCTGATGACCTGTCTGCTTGCCGGAACCGGAGCCGGAAAATCGTGCGTGCAGATGCCTATCAGTTATGTGATGGAAGACATCCGTAAGCGAGACCGGGAAAACCTGGCAAGGGAGAAGGCATGGAAGGACGAGGTGACCCGAAAGGGTGCCAACAAGGACAAGAGAAAGCGACCGGAGAACCTCGTGATTCAGGAGATAGATGCCGACATGACCAATCCTGCTTTCGTAATGCGAACGGCAGAGGCACAAGAGCATTTTCTCTATACTTCGCTCAATGAAATAGACCAGTTTGATGCACTCCGTGGTCAGGGCAGTCAGCAGTTCCGCATCATGTGTCTTGCCTTCGATCCAGCCAACCAGTATGGTCAGACCCGCGTGGGTACATCCAGTGTTACAGAGCGCGTCACCATCCGCTTCAACTGGAATGCATCTACCACCATCCAGAAGGGTTTGCGCTACTTCTCCCGCGTGCTCACCGATGGTCCTATCTCGCGTATCAATTTCTGTACGATACCCGAAAGAGAGATAGGCGCCGAGATGCCTGTCTATGGCTATTATGGCGATGATTTCCGAGAGGCTTTGCGCCCTTACATCGAAAATCTCTGTAAGACGAGCGGACTGGTGGAGTGCGATCGGGCCTTCCAACTCGCCCTGAAACTGAAGGAGGAGAATGCCGATTTTGCCCGCATGACGCAGAACCGCATCTACGAGAATCTCAGTTTCCGAGCCAATGTCATTGCCTATCTGAAGGCCTGTGTGCTCTACGTGGCCAACGGCTGTAAGTGGGAGCCGGAGATGGATGAATTCATCCGCTGGAGCCTGCGCTACGACCTCTACTGCAAGATGCGTTTCTTCGGGGATGCCATCGCCAAGGCCGAGGATGGGGGCGTGAAGTCAAGCCGTCGAGGACCTGCCAATCTCCTGCAGTTGTTGCCCGATGAGTTCTCCTATCAGGAGGCAATGGCCATCCGATTGGAGTATGGATTGGGACAGAAGGGCACGCGAACGATGATCAACAACTGGGTTCATCGGGGATATATTGAAAGGAAAAGCGTTTCCGGTAATGCTTCGGGTAATGTTTCGGGAAACTGCCAGAATGGAGCAATGGGGCAGAACCAGTCTGCCAATCAAACCAAGACCGATATCAATATCAGTAATATCAGTTTTGAAAATGCCTATTTTATCAAACTAAAATATAGAAAAGATGGAATTAATTTTGAAAAGAATTGCTAAGAAGAAAGAATATACCATCGGACGACTGTATATTCTGGGCGATGAGGATATGGAGTTGGGTGTCAACAACCGAGGTAAGTCGGTGAGGACTCTGAAGAATCCCGACCAGCTCAATCGCCAAACCTATTTCTGTGATACATTGGAACCTACCTGGCGCAATCTCTTGGGTGTGAAGTTGCCGCCACAGTTGGTGAACGAGTCGTTGGGACGCCAGTCGAGCAAGAAGGCTCGCAAGGTAGTGGGTCTGACGGCCATCCCCGAGGGCAGTTACCCAGTGGTCATAACGAAATCGCCCCGCTTCCGTCGCTGGCTTCCGCTGCTGGTAGGCGTGCCGGGTTTCACTGGCATACGCATACATAGCGGCAACATGGCGGCAGATACGCGGGGCTGCATTCTCGTGGGTGAGAACACGATAGTGGGCAGGGTGACCTCCTCTCGTGCCACGCTGACGAAGCTCATCACCACCATCATGGCGGCGAGCGATCAGGGCGAGGCGGTCTGGATTACCATCGTCTGAATCTCGTATTCTGAATACATGGATTCCGACTCTGTGTTCTCTACTTATTTCTGTATTCTTTAGGAAAGTTTACTTCCGGAAAAGTTTACTTCACTAAAATCTTCTTGACGGTGCCATTGCCCATCTTAACGATGTTGATACCCTTGGTCAGTTGGGCTTTACGGGTACCGTTGGCGCTATAGATAGAAGTAATCTCTGCATTCTTGAGATTGTCAGAGGTATTGCTGATACCATTTGTGATGTCCTCAATCGCTTTCTTGGCAGCTGCAATAGTTGTCTTGAGCGTATTGATGTCAGAGGTGGAGGTATCGTAAGTACCCTTGGCAGTCTCCTGCAATGCTGACTTGATAGCGTCCAGAACAGATTTCTGATCGTTCAGCTTCTCGTTCTTGAGCAGGTTTGCAGCCTCAGTGAAGAGGGAAGTATATTCGGTATAGACATCCTTCTGGTTGGCAGAAATGAAATACCAGTCATTGTCAATAGAAGGTTTTGTGCTTGCCACGTATTTCTCACCGCTGACGCTGAAGTAGGCAGTATTTGAGCCGTCTAATGTGATTCTTTTATATTTTGTGAGTTTATAGCTATTCTTTGTAGAACCTTCTACGATGGTAAAATCTGTTGCATCTCTATCGCCAGATACTTCTGCATGCCACTGATGAACTGGAAATATATAGATATATTCCAAGAACAGGCGATCTTTTGACTCATTATCGCAAGTGAAACTACGGGTTTCATCGCCATTAATGGTCCAGACATCTGCATCCTCGATATTCTTCACGGTAGCAGTCTTGCCGGTGATATAAGTTTCTGTAGCCACGTTGTAGATGTAAGCCTTCTGGCCATTACCAACGAGTTTTACAGGTTGGAGCCAAGAGTTTTCAGCAGCAGGAGCGAAAGTTTCATTCTCGTTGCTACCATTCTCATTGCCTTCAACAGTACCATTTTCAGTACCTTCAACAGTACCGTTTTCTGTGTTACCTGAAACATTCTGCGCAAGAGCAGTTGTGCCTACTGCCAGCAGGGCAGCGAGCATCATACCTTTGGCCATATTAGCCAGTGTGTAAATTTTCTTCATTTTACTTATTTGATTATTTATTATATTGAATACAATTCTTACCTGAACATGGGATACAATTCTTTCCTGAATATGGGACGCAAATCCCTTGATATAGACTATAAATCTCTGTTTACTAAGAACTTAAAGATTATGTCGTTTACTTTCTGGCTGCAAAATTACGAAAAAAACTTGGAGAAACCAAACTTTTTTAAAGGTAAAAGAGTAAAAAGGTAAAAAGGGATATTGAAATGAGAAATTAGAAATTAGAAATGAGAAATGAAGAAAGAAATGGAAGGGGGAGGAAAGAGAAGCAAAAAAACTCCCAGAGTAAATCTCTGGGAGTATCGCCTCGCATAAAAACTATCTCACGACAGAAAATACGCCAAAAAACAAAATGCTATATCTTTAAAGTTTTAGCTTATTTAAGAGGGATATCTTACAAATCCCAGCCCACTGCACTGGCACCAAGTACCGCAGCAGAGCTGCCATCGAGTGTAGAAATCAAGAACTTAGCCTTGCCCTTGAAAATTTTCAGTACACTCTTGTCGTAAGATTCCTTGAGAGGCTTCATCAGGAGGTCACCAGCCTTGGTAAGACCACCGAAGAATACGAATGCCTCAGGAGAACTGAACGCAGCGAAATCAGCGCAAGCCTCACCCAGCATCTTGCCAGTGAAATCATATACTCGCTTAGCCAAAGCATCACCCTTACCTGCAGCTACGCTGACATCATAAGAAGTAATATCTTCTGGCTTCATATCGCGAAGTAAAGATGGCTCGTCGCTCTTCTCGAGGAACTCACGGGCTGTGCGAGCCACACCAGTAGCAGAACAGTAAGCCTCCAAGCATCCCTTACGGCCGCAACCGCAGAGACGACCTTCCTCGCCGCGAACCATGACGACATGGCCCAACTCGCCTGCGAAACCATCGCAGCCATAGACCATCTTGCCGTCGATCACAATGCCGGAACCAACACCTGTACCGAGTGTTATGTCGATGAAATTCTTCATACCGCGAGCCGCACCGTAGGTCATCTCGCCCAATGCAGCAGCGTTGGCATCATTGGTAAGAGCCACAGGCAGACCACCTAATGCATCGCTGAAGAGCTTAGCCAAAGGCACTACACCATCGTGAGCCCAAGCCAGATTAGGAGCGAACTCGATAGTTCCGCTATAGTAATTGCCGTTAGGAGCACCGATACCCATCGCCTTGATCTTGTCGATACCACCCACGGTATCGATGATAGGCTGGAGAGCCTCCACGGCAGCCTTTACATAGTCATTTACATCATCATAACCACCTGTCTTGATAGCAGTAGTAGCTTTTATTTCGCCACGTGCATCTACGATGCCGAATACGGAATTGGTACCTCCCAGGTCCAAACCGATTACATATGGCTTAAGTGCATTCTCTGTCATGTTTTTCTTTTATTTAGTTAGAATTATGGTGCAAAGATATAAAAAAGTTTGTAACAAACAAAGTTTTACTCGAAAAAATTACAAGATATGGCCTTTTTTTTGTAACTTTGCGCCTTGTTATGAATTTAGTGTTTCCGATTCAGATAAATATACTTGATTTTATATTCAAGGGAATTATCATAGGTGTGATTGCCTCAGCCCCGATGGGACCTGTTGGCATCTTGTGTATCCAGCGCACTTTGAACAAGGGCCGCTGGTTTGGTTTCGTGACGGGTGTCGGTGCCGCTTTCAGCGATATCGTGTATGCCCTCTTCACGGGTCTGGGAATGAGTTTCGTGATGGACATTGTCAATAATGCCCAAAACAAGTTCTATCTGCAGATTTTCGGAGGTCTTCTGCTCCTGGTGTTCGGCGTATATTGCTTCAAGAGCAATCCTACGAAGAACATGCATCAGAGCAGCAAGAGGCAGGGCACGCTCTGGCACAATGCCATCACCGCCTTCTTTGTCACGCTCTCCAATCCGCTCATCGTGTTCCTCTTCATGGCCACCTTTGCCCAGTTTGCCTTCGTAGTGCCGGATATGCCGCTGGAGATGGGCGTGGGCTATCTGAGCATCATGTTCGGAGCGCTGCTGTGGTGGTTCGGTCTCACATGGCTCATCGACAAGATCAGGGGCAAGTTTGATACCAACGGCATCCTTATTATTAATAAGGTAATAGGAAGTATCGTGATCATCTTCTCGCTCATCGCACTCGTCGGAACCGTGTTCAATCTCTATCATCTCCCGGAATTCTAAGGGAGCATGCCCAATTTCTAATTTGAAATATAACATTTCTGATTTGAAATATAACATTTCTAATTTCTAATTTCTAATTAAAAAAAGATGTTTGTAGCTCAGGAATTAAAGAAGAAAAGTATAGCAGAATACCTTCTGTACATGTGGCAGGTGGAGGATATCATCCGTGCCTGCGGCTGTTCGCTCCCGGTTATCAAGAAGCACTATATCGAAAATTTTGATTTCACTCCGGAACAGAAGGAGGAGGAAATCGACTGGTTTGGCAATCTCATCCGCATGATGAATGAGGAGGGAAAGCGCGAATCGGGACATCTCAATATCAATAAGGTGCTGCTTCAGGATGTGATCGACCTGCACGGCATGCTGTTGCAGAGCACCAAGTTCCCTATCTATAATGGCGAATATTACAAGGTGCTGCCATTCATCGTGGAACTGCGCAACAGGGGCGACAAGGACGTCAACGAGATAGAAACCTGTCTGGATGCCCTCTACGGAGTGATGCTGCTCCGACTGCAGAAGAAGCCGATTACCCCGGAAACAGAGCGTGCCATCAAGGAGATAACCACCTTCGTGGGACTGCTCAGCGACTACTATATCAAGGATCGCACCGAGGGATTGAAATTTGACGACGACATGTAGTTATACATTATTATATATACATTTTAAAATCATATAAATCATAGATGAAAGAAATAGAAAGAAGAAGAACGTTTGCCATTATCTCTCACCCAGATGCTGGTAAGACAACATTGACCGAGAAATTCTTGCTTTTCGGTGGACAGATACAGGTGGCTGGTGCCGTAAAGAACAATAAGATACGCAAGTCTGCCACTTCCGACTGGATGGACATCGAGAAGCAGCGTGGTATCTCTGTATCTACTTCTGTGATGGAGTTTGATTATCTCCCAGACGGACAGTCTGGCGAACCATATAAGGTGAACATCCTCGATACTCCGGGTCACCAGGACTTCTGCGAGGATACCTACCGCACACTTACTGCCGTGGATTCTGCCATCATCGTGGTGGATTCTGCCAAGGGTGTGGAGGCGCAGACCCGCAAGCTGATGGAGGTGTGCCGTATGCGCAATACGCCGGTTATCATCTTCATCAACAAGATGGACCGCGAGGGTCGTGATCCGTTCGACGTGCTCGATGAGCTGGAGGAGGAACTCAAGATTTCCGTTCGTCCACTCTCATGGCCTATCGGACAGGGCGCCCGATTCAAGGGTGTGTATAATATCTACGAACATCAGCTCAACCTCTTTACGCCTAACAAGCAGCGCGTAACCGAAAAGGTGGAGGTGGATGTGCAGTCTGAGGAGCTCGACCAGCGAGTAGGCGAGCGCGAGGCTGCCCAGTTGCGCGAGGAACTGGAACTGGTGGATGGCGTATATCCTGAGTTTGACGTCGAGACCTACCGCTCTGCCGAGGTGGCTCCTGTGTTCTTCGGCTCTGCATTGAACAACTTCGGTGTGCAGGAACTCTTGGACTGCTTCGTTCAGATAGCCCCATCGCCAAGACCTACCAAGGCTGAGGAGCGCATGGTGGAGCCTGAGGAGCCTAAGTTTACGGGTTTCATCTTCAAGATTACTGCCAATATCGACCCTAACCACCGTTCCTGCATCGCATTCTGCAAGATCTGTTCGGGCAAGTTTGTGCGCAATCAGCCTTACTATCACGTGCGCCTCGACAAGACCGTGCGTTTCTCTTCGCCAACCCAGTT
>OIZO01001640.1_pt1 | contig 10952 bp, 10 predicted proteins | sample 1588551 | NCBI WGS metagenome assembly OIZO01 (sample SAMN03283271) | human gut metagenome | biome: human-associated habitat; material: feces | host: Homo sapiens | place: Peru | collected 2012 | reverse complement strand
CGGCATTTTCCGCAAGGGCGTTGTGAACATTCTGGGCAACGGCGTGGCGCTGGACTGCGAAAATCTGGTGCAGGAGATGGAGACGCTCCGCGCCGCAGGCGTCAGCATCTCTCCGGAGAATCTGATGGTCAGCCATCGGGCTTCCCTGCTGCTGCCGTGGCACCGGGAGCTGGACGCGCTGGAGGAGGCCCGCCTGAAGGACAAGATGTACGGCTCCACCAAGCAGGGCATCGCTCCGTTCTATTCCGACAAGTACCAGAAAAAGACCGTTCAGGCCGGTGAGTTGCTGTATCCCGACCACCTGAAGGCCCATTTGCAGGATCTGCTGGAGTGGAAAAACCTGATCCTCCAGAAGGTCTACGGCGCAAAGGGCTATACCATGGAGGAACTGACGGCGTGGCTGGACACCTACGCCGCGCAGGTGCGCCCCTATGTGGCCGACACCGGCCGCTATCTCCGCAAGGCCCAGGAGGAGGGCAAGTCCATCCTGTTCGAGGGGCAGCTGGGTGCGCTGCGTGATCTGGACTACGGCATCTATCCCTACACCACCTCCTCCAACACCATCGCTGCCTACGCCCCTGTAGGCGCGGGACTGCCCACGGCCAGGATCGACCAGGTGGTGGGCGTGGTGAAGGCCTATTCCAGCTGCGTGGGCGAGGGCCCCTTCACCTGCGAGTTCTTTGGCCAGGAGGCCGACGAGCTGCGCAACGCCGGCTTTGAGTTCGGTGCCAAGACCGGCCGTCCCCGCCGGGTAGGCCCCATCGACATCGTGGCCACCCGCTACGGCATCCGCTGCCAGGGCGCTACCTCCATTGCCCTGACCAAGCTGGACGTGCTGAGCTATATGGACCGGGTCCCCGTCTGCGCCCACTACGAGCTGGACGGCAAGCAGATCGAGGAGTTCCCCTTCCCCGCTGTGCTGGCAGATGCCAAGCCCGTCATGGAGTACCTGCCCGGCTGGAAGTGCGATATCTCCGGCTGCCGCACCTGGGACGAGCTGCCTGAGAACGCCAAGAAGTACGTGGAGTACGTGGAAAAGAACATCGGCTGCCACATCGGCTACGTCTCCGTAGGCCCCGAGCGTGACAGCATCATCTACCGCTAAAAGGAGGCCTATATGACAGACCGCTACGAATCCCCTCTGTCCTCCCGTTATGCCTCCGAATATATGCTGCACCTGTTCTCCCAGGATGTGCGCTACCAGACCTGGCGCAAGCTCTGGGTGAGCCTTGCCAGGGCCGAGCACAAGCTGGGTCTCGGAATCACCGAGGAGCAGGTGAAGGAGCTGGAAGCGCATATCACCGACATTGACTATGCCGTGGCCGCCGAGCGGGAAAAGCTGGTGCGCCATGACGTCATGGCCCATGTGTACGCCTACGGTCAGGTGGCCCCTTCTGCCGCCGGTATCATCCACCTGGGCGCGACCTCCTGCTATGTCACGGATAATGCCGATATCGTCATCTACCGGGACGGCCTGCGCTACCTGAAAGAGGAGCTGAAAAAGGTCCTGGCCAACCTCCGGGACTTTGCCGAAACCTACAAGGCCATGCCCACCCTGGGCTACACCCACTACCAGCCCGCCCAGCTGGTCACCGTTGGCAAGCGGGCAACGCTGTGGATGCAGGACCTGGCCTCTGACCTGGAGGAACTGGACTTCGTCATCGACAATATGCGCTTCCTGGGCTGCCGGGGCACCACCGGCACCGAGGCAAGCTTCCTGGACCTGTTCGACGGGGATACCGCTAAGATCGACGAGATGAACAGGATGATCTCTGCCGACTTCGGCTTCGACAAGTGCTTCGCCGTCTGCGGCCAGACCTATCCCCGGAAGCTGGACAGCCGGATTCTGAACGTCCTGTCCTCCATTGCCCAGAGCTGCTACCGGATGGCAAACGATATTCGGCTTCTGCAGCACGACCGGCAGGTGGAAGAGCCCTTCGAGAAGAACCAGATCGGCTCCTCTGCCATGCCCTATAAGCGCAACCCCATGCGCTGCGAGCGCATTTGCTCCCTGTCCCGGTATCTCATGGCGGACGCTCTGAACGCCCCCATGACCGCCTCCACCCAGTGGCTGGAGCGGACTCTGGACGACTCCGCCAATCGCCGCATTTCCCTGCCCGAGGGCTTCCTGTGCGCCGATGCCGTGCTCAGGCTTGCTCAGAACGTCACCGATGGCCTCCACGTCAACGAGAAGATCGTGGAGCGCACGGTTCGGGAGTATCTGCCCTTCATGACCTCCGAGAATCTGATGATGGAGGCCGTCAAGCGGGGCGGAGATCGCCAGGAGCTCCACGAGATCATTCGCTCCTGCTCTATGGAGGCCACGGCCCGGATGAAGAACGGCGAAAGCTGCAATCTGCTGGAGCTGCTCTCCGCCCGGAAGGAATTCGGCATGACCCCTGCCGAGATCGAGGCCCTGCTGGACCCCAAGCTCTATGTGGGCCGCTGCCCGGAGCAGGTGGACCGCTTCCTGAAGGAAATCGAGCCGCTCATCGGCGACGTCAAGCGGGAGACCGCGGAAATCAATCTTTGATTCTCGGGAAACTCTGAACAAATCGCCTGCGGCTGACAGCAGATCTTTTGCTCCCATGCTGCGGAATTGAAAATGGGAAATACACAAAGTATTCCCTCATTTTCAATTCCTTGCCTGAAATCAAAATCTCTTGCTGACAGCTCTTGCCGATTTATTCAGAGCTCCCCTATATTTCCCGATATAGATTCAATGTCTTAATGTTTATAATACAATACGGAGGTATCCCGATTGGAAAAAATTCTTGTGCTGGACTTTGGCGGCCAGTATAACCAGCTGATCGCCCGCAGAGTCCGGGATCTCCACGTCTATGCGGAGATCGAACAATACGATGCGATCACCCCCCAGGAAATCAAGGACCGGGGCTATAAGGGCATTATCTTCACCGGCGGCCCCAACAGCGTCTATGATATGTCCTCCCCCCACTATGACCCAGAGGTTCTGAAGCTGGGCATTCCCGTTCTCGGCATTTGCTACGGCTGCCAGCTCACCGCCTGGATGGCCGGCGGCACGGTCATCACCGCTGAGACTTCCGAATACGGCAAGATTCAGCTGAACCTGAAAAAGCAAACTTCCAAGCTTTTTGCCGATGTGCCCGAAAGCAGCATCGTGTGGATGAGCCATACGGACCGGGTCGATCGGCTGCCGGAGGGCTTCGAGGTCACCGCCTCCACCGATAACTGCCCTGTGGCTGCCATGGAGAACGAGGCGCAGAAGCTCTATGCCGTCCAGTTCCATCCCGAGGTGACCCACAGCCAGTTCGGCAATCAGATGCTCAAAAACTTCCTGTACAATGTCTGCCTCTGCACCGGCGACTGGCAGATGGATTCCTTCATTGAGGATACCGTCAAGGCCCTGCGGGAGCGCATCGGCGACAAGAAGGTCATTCTCGGTCTGTCCGGCGGCGTAGATTCCTCCGTGGCTGCGGGCCTCATCAGCCGGGCCGTGGGTGACCAGCTGACCTGCGTTTTCGTGGACCAGGGCCTCATGCGCAAGGACGAGGGCGACTTCGTAGAGAAGACCTTCACCAGCCTCTTTGACATGCATTTCGTCCGGGTCAATTGCCAGGAGCATTTCCTGGAGTGCCTGAAGGGCGTTGTGGATCCTGAGCAGAAGCGGAAGATCATCGGCACCGAGTTCTATAAGGTCTTCTGGGACGAGGTCCGCCGCCAGGGCGGCGACGATGCCTTCTTCGCCCAGGGTACCATCTACCCAGACTGCATCGAGTCCGGCAAGGGCAACGCCGATAAGATCAAGACCCACCACAACAAGGTCAAAATGCCGGAGGATGTGAAGTTCCTGGATATCATCGAGCCCCTGAGCAGCCTCTTCAAGGATGAGGTCCGCCGGGTAGGCGAGCAGCTGGGCATTCCCCATGAGCTGGTCTGGCGGCAGCCCTTCCCTGGTCCCGGTCTGGGCGTGCGCATCATCGGCGAGGTCACCGCCGAGAAGGTGAAAATCCTCCAGGAGGCCGACTGGGTGCTCCGGGATGAGATGGCGAAGAACGGCTATGAGCGCCAGATGGCCCAGTTCTTCTGCGTCCTCCCCGGCGTCAGCACCGTGGGCGTCATGGGCGACCACCGCACCTATGACCACCTCCTGGCCATCCGCGCAGTCACCACCGACGACTTCATGACCGCCGACTGGGCCCGCATCCCCTACGACATCCTGGCCACCGTCTCCAACCGCATTACCAATGAGGTCAAGCACATCAATAGAGTGGTGTACGATGTGACAAGTAAACCGCCAGCAACGGTGGAGTGGGAATAATGAACCTGTTGCGGGGCAATCCCCTTTAGCCTGAAAAGGGCAAACTGAATATCCTGAATAGACCTTGAGCCAATGGCTTGAGGTCTATTTTTTGCTTGGATATTGTAAAAACCACTATTCTTGTTATAATCTGTCTTTACAACATTTTCACACGGCATTGTGAGAAATACTTGCAATATAACCCTCTCTATGATAGAATCATAGAGAACATTTATTTGAATTTGGCGATGTCAAAACGGATTACTCTATACAGCAATCTGGCATTGAATTTCATGTCTGGCATCTTACTTATTGGAATTTTACGAAAAATGTCTGAGAAAACATAATATAGGTGACAAAAATGAATAGACCTTTAACCTGTGTTGAAATCTGTGCCGGTGCTGGTGGACAAGCTTTAGGCCTTGCGATGGCTGGTTTTGTTCATGTAGCACTTGTGGAATATGAAGAAGATTATTGTAAAGTATTGAAGCAGAACCGGCCTGAATGGAATGTCATTTGTACCGATGTCCATGATTTTGATGGCCGTCCATATAAAGGTGTAGATTTGTTAGCAGGCGGTGTTCCTTGTCCTCCATTCTCAGTCGCAGGCAAGCAGCTTGGAAAGGAAGACGAGCGAGATCTTTTCCCTGAAGCAATCCGCCTGATTAAGGAAATTCAACCAAGAGCCGTTATGCTTGAGAATGTACGAGGATTTCTTGATCCCGGTTTTGATGAATATAGAGATCACATCTTTACATCTATTGAAAAACTGGGATATGTAACGTATATTAAACTGCTGAACGCTTCTGATTACGGTGTTCCGCAGCTTCGCCCCAGAGTTGTTATTATCGGTATACGCAAAGATCAGCTTGTTGCATTCGCTTATCCAGATGAAAAGCCAAATAGTGCCCCATCTGTTGGCGAAACACTTTATGACTTGATGGCTCAGAATGGCTGGAACGGCGCAAAGCAATGGGCAGCAAACGCTAACCGAATTGCTCCTACATTGGTAGGCGGCTCAAAAAAACACGGTGGTCCCGATCTTGGCCCCACAAGGGCTCGAAACGCTTGGGCCGAACTTGGAGTAGATGGACGGGGAATTGCAAATGAAGCTCCTGCCGCTGATTTTGAGGGTATGCCCCGCTTAACCAGCCGAATGATGGCCCGGATTCAGGGGTTCCCTGATACATGGACTTTTGGATCAAAAAAGACAGTTGCCTGCAGGATGATCGGAAATGCATTTCCTCCCCCGGTTGCTCAAGCAGTCGGAGAAAAAATAAAGGAGTGTCTTGAACATGGATGCATTAATAGCAAATGCGAGATTTCATTTTCACAAGCAGTTGTTTGAAACCAATACCTTGACTTTGACCTCAGTTGGCGTTGCTTCCAATGCTGATACCAGCAGCCGCGGTTCAAAGGCGATTGCACGCAGAATTGTTGATATTCTGGTGGATGAGCAACATCATGCCGTTTCGACCGTCGATAAAATCTCTGGGCAGACACTTGGCAAGCAATTTGAAACGCTAACAATGGAGTTCCTCCGGGAGACTTTTCCTCAACTGCAAAATCTGCGGCCTGGAAGGTGGACAATTCTCCAGCTTGGCAACAATAACAAGCTGAAAACCAGCGATTTTGCTCAGTATGAGCACCTTGCTTACCTGAACGCGCTCACTACGCAGAATGCGCAGTTGGCCGCTGCGCTCGGAAACGATTATCTTGTTGCGCCTGATGTTGTGGTTTACCGGGATTTGTATGAAGATACCGAAATCAATGCAAGTCAGTGCATAGTCGATGATGATATCGGCAAGATGGCCGATATTCGGAAATCCAATGGAGGCAAACCAATCCTTCATGCAAGTGTTTCTGCAAAGTATACGATGCGCAGTGATCGGGCACAGAACAGCCGCACAGAGGCATTGAATCTGATTCGCAACCGAAAGGGACATTTACCGCACATCGTTGTTGTCACGGCTGAGCCTATGCCAAACCGTTTAGCCTCACTTGCACTGGGAACAGGAGATATTGATTGCGTATATCACTTTGCCTTGTATGAATTGATTCGCGCGGTCAAAGAAGTTGGGTCAGAGGATGCAATTGAAACGTTGGAAACACTTGTACAGGGTAAGCGGTTGAAAGATATTTCGGACTTACCGCTTGACTTGTCCGTCTAGATAAAAATTATTGTCAAGGTGGGGGATGTGCATGGACGAGGTTTGCACTATTAAATGCCTATCTGAATATATAGCAGCGATAGAGAATCATCAACTTTTTAACAGCATTTCCCGCGGGGAAAACAGAAAATTCGAGACTTTCCTTAATTCAGGGATTCAACGGAGACAACTTCGTAATTATCAAAAAATTCTTGATGAGTATCATCTCGAAGTTGAGTCATCAATAGATGGGATACAAGAAAAGCATTTTTTAGCGTTTGCACAACATCATGGGGTACCTACAAATCTCCTTGATTTTTCACAATCCCCGCTTACTTCGCTGTTTTTTGCTGTCGATGGTTGTAACGAAAAAGGCTATGTGTATTTTTTAGATAAGAAAAAACTTATAAACATAAATAAGGTAGTCTGTCAAAGGGAGCCAGGATGGGGCCTTTTAGACGATATTCTATCTTTTGACATTGACCTTTTCAAGATTATTTACGGTCAAATGTCTGACGTTTTTATTAAAAACAGAGAATTGATGATACGTTTTTTCGATCAACATACTTCCGAATTTATAACAAATTTTAAAAAGCGCAGAGTCCCGTCCTATCTTGATTCCATTATTGGTGTATCCAAACTTGAAAAGGCATTTGAGAAATACAAAAGTAATCAGCAGGAATGGATAAATAAAGGGATGGCTGATTACGAAATCACCTTGCAAATAATAGATTCTGTCCCTAATTTTTTGGACGGTTTTACGCAGATATATAAAGACAGCATACTCTATCCTGCGGATTTCATTCGTCAATACAATAACATGAAAAAACTAGGCATGAGAAACGCACTGTATTCGGCCTATGTTGATGTGATGCTCTTTCTCTTGAAAATGGAAAAAATAGAGTGGAGAGACGTAAACATGGTAAGAGGCGGCAAAATACACACCGAGATTAGCTACGAATTAGAGTTCCCTTATTATTTTACATATCAGCCACCAATTATCGATGAACGAGTAAAAAATCAATCATCAATGTTTGTTTTTCAACCATTTTCCGAAAGTATCAATCCAAGAAACGGTGATATTGAGCAAGTATGGCTACGAGTAATTCCTGACTTTATAATTGAAATAGAGAATCCCGAAAAAATCAAAGAGGAATTAAATAGTATTGGAATTAATTCAAAGCACATATACTGTGATTACGACCATATCGCTCATTACATTGCATCACAATACTAAAAGCGCCTCTGTAATCCCCATCTAGAAGTCTCTTATTATCTGCAGAAATGCAAAAATTTGTAATTACTGAATCTAGTGTATATTTATGAAAATCATAGGCCCCAACCCATTACCAAGTCAAAGCATACTAACCTATAGAAAAGGCTGACAGCGCTGAGGAACACGAGATTAAATGAAAAATTTGAATAGGCGAAAATATCTTCCTTACCGCATGGAGATTGTAGAAGATCGTGCCGAGGGCGGCTTTGTGGTGTCCTACCCGGACCTCCCGGGGTGCATCACCTGTGGAGAAACGGTAGAATCTGCGGTAGCCAATGCTCAGGATGCCAAGCGGGCCTGGTTAGAGGCTGCTCTGGAGGACGGTATCCCCATCCGGGAGCCAGACGATCTGGAAAGCTACTCCGGCCAGTTCAAGCTGAGAATTCCCAAAAGCCTGCACAAGTCCCTGACCGAACACGCCAAGCGGGAGGGCATCAGCATGAACCAATATTGTGTGTATCTGCTGTCCAAAAACGATGCGGCAGCGGCAAGATAAGCCTTGTCTGTGGCAACGCTATGGCAATAAAAAATCAGATAGCCCATATTTTTAGGATAATGTGGAGAACTTGAAGAATCTGTGCAGAATCCCATAAGCAAAACCGTTTAAGATAGAAGCGGAAAGAGCGAGTGGGAATGAGATAACCAAATAAAATGCTCTGCTGAGTTTTTTTGAAATGAGCACGGCAGAGTTTTTTGCAGATCTGATTGACTTGTAACGTGAAATGCGTTACAATGAGTGCAAGGAGGCGAACGCTATGGAAAAGACAACAACCATGAATCTCCGTGTAAACCCTGTTGTAAAACAGGAGGCGGAGGACGTGCTCAAGCAGCTGGGGGTGCCTATGGCAACGGCTGTGGATATGTTTTTGCGCCAAATTGCCCTGACCGGGAGCATTCCCTTTGCCATTGCGCTTCCAAAAGCGCCGGACAGTGTAAACGCAGACAAAATGACCGCCCAGCAGCTACGCAGTGCCATTCAGGCCGGGCTGGAGGATGCGGAGGCCGGGAGCGTTCAGGATGCCAGTGCTGCTTTTTCGCAGTTTAGAAAGCAGCACGCATGAAGAAGTACAAAGTAAAGATTTCAAGTCTGGCACTTCGGGATATGGAGGAGATTTACGGCTATATCTCGGAGAAGCTGGGTTCACCGGCAACGGCGATAAAACAGTACGAGCGAATTGCAGAAGCAATCGAGTCCCTGAGTGTTTTTCCGGAACGATTTCAAATCATGGATATTATTCCGAAACTGTCAAAAGATGTCCGACAGGTGATTGTTGACCATTATTCTGCCATTTACACAATTGAGGCAGATACGGTAACAGTGCTTCGTGTGCTCTACGGTGCGTCCGATTTATCTGCAAAGCTGCAGGGGCGGCTGTCCTGACAAAAAAATACTTACGTGCTTCACAACAGCTTGGAATAATATGTATACGAGAACGAAAACATTCCCAGCAATCGTCGCAGCACTTATCACCCCTGATAAGATTTTGATAAGCATCCATCGTATAGCCAGGATAATATGGAGAATCATAATTCTCAGAAGAGCAGGAGCAAATATTGTCTAAACAAAATCCGTTAAGACATATGTTCTTGCATCGAGTGGGAATGAGAAAATTGTGATACTCCGGAACAAAATATCTTAGGGAAATCATATCTTTTTGAAATTCTAATCCCCGATTGATAGCAAAATGCTCTGCTGAGTTTTTGAAACGAACTCGGCAGGGCATTTTTTCTTAAAGAATGTCTTTGAATTTGGAAACCAGGGAATCGCTCAGTTCTTGGGAGGGGCCAACCTTTTTTGAATTTTCCAGAGGTGTCGTATTTTGGATATCCCCGTCGTGGAAAACAGATTCTATGGACGAAACGCTGCAAGGAATTTGAGATTGAAAAGGGACGCTTCTCTTTCCGGCTGACCGCTCCATACAGAGAGGAACGCCGCAGGGCGGCAAGGGAAGCGGCGAAAAACGAATAAAAGGGTTTTAGGGCTTCGTTGATTGTTGCGTTGGCAACACCACCGCAATGGTAGTGCCCTTCTCCGAACTTTCCTCTACCCAAACGGAGCCGCCGTGGAGGTCGGCGATTTCCCATACCAGTGAGAGCCCCAGTCCTGCGCCACCGTATTCCCGGCTGCGAGACTTGTCCACCCGGAAGAAGGGCTGGAAGATACTGCGCTGATACTCCTCCGAAATGCCGCAGCCGGTGTCGGAGACGCGGAGCAGGAGCTTTTCCAACTCCTGAGTGACAGAAACCCGTACCGAGCCGCCCGGCCGGTTGTACTTGACAGCATTCTCCGTCAGGTTGAAGATCAGCCGGTAGATCAGTGCATCGCTGCCGGTCATAATGCCGTCGCCCTCCGCCGTCAGCGTGACGCCGAGCTTATCTGAGAGCGGCGCAAGATCTGTGAAGATCTCCTCGATCATGGGAGCGAGCTGGATCCGCTCGTTCCGCGCCACCTGCTGCAAATTGCTCATCTCCAGCAGCGTCTTGGTCATCTGTGTCAGCCGCTCCGTCTGCTCGCGCAAAAGCGTGAGGAACTCCGCCGTCTCCGGCCGCACATCAGGATGCTCCGCGGAAAACAGCTCCAACTGCGCCTGCATCAGCGCCAGCGGCGTGCGCAGCTCGTGGGCGGCGTTGCCGGTGAACTGCCGCTGGGCGGCAAAGGCGTTGTTCAGCCGCTCCAGCATCTGGTTGAACGAGCGGCTCAGCTGCCGGAACTCCGAAATAGCATCTTCATCGATCCTCATATCGGCAAGATTGTTCAGCTGCACCTGCTCCACCTGCGAGGTAAAGCTGCGCAGGGGCTTGAGAGCGTGTCCGCTGACGAAATAGGCGAGGATGCCGCTGAGCAGCGTTACCGCCGCCGTGATGTACCAGTTGGTGGTGCGGAAGCGCCCCTGCACCCCATCGACGACGATGGTCAACTCCTCGTTGGGCGCTATGAGCTGCGGGTCAAAGCTCGCCGCTCCGCCATCATTCAGGATCACCGTGCCGCCGCCCTGTAAGCTGTCCGCAATGGTGTCCATATAGTACACACCGGAGGAGCACAGCAGCAAATTCATGGCCACGCAGGTGACACCGATGAGCAGGACGGACATCAGCGTGATGCGCCACTGCAGGGAAAGCCGCTTCATTTCTCCTCGCCTCCCATCAGATAGCCCTCGCCGATGCGGTTGCGGATGGGGTCATAGCCCAGCACGGCGCGGAGCTTTTTGCGCAGGGCGGAGATGTGGACGCGAATGGAATTGCTGAA
>OIZO01001634.1_pt1 | contig 10975 bp, 10 predicted proteins | sample 1588551 | NCBI WGS metagenome assembly OIZO01 (sample SAMN03283271) | human gut metagenome | biome: human-associated habitat; material: feces | host: Homo sapiens | place: Peru | collected 2012 | reverse complement strand
TCTGGCTCTTGGAAATACCACACATATCAATAAACATCTTGATTGACTCCGGTGTGAATCCTCTTCTTCTGAGCGCTGCAATAGAAACCAGTCTTGGGTCATCCCATCCATCAACAATCTTATCTTCTACGAGCTTCTTAATATAACGCTTTCCTGTTACAACATTCGTAAGATACAGTTTTGCGAACTCAATCTGACGCGGTGGGTTCTCAAACTCACACTCTCTCACAACCCAGTCATAAAGCGGTCTGTGATCTTCAAACTCAAGTGTACAGATAGAATGTGTGATTCCCTCGATTGCATCCTCGATTGGATGAGCAAAATCATACATCGGATAGATACACCACTTATCACCTGTATTGTGATGTGTCATGCGGGCAACACGATAAATGATCGGATCACGCATATTGATATTCGGTGATGCCATATCAATCTTTGCACGAAGCACTTTCTCTCCGTCAGCATACTTTCCGGCACGCATATTCTCAAAAAGCTCAAGGTTCTCCTCTACAGAACGATTTCTATATGGACTTTCTTTTCCTGGTTCTGTAAGTGTTCCTCTATATTCACGCATCTGTTCTGCTGTAAGATCACAGACAAATGCTTTTCCTTTCTTGATCAGCTTTACAGCACACTCATACATCTGATCAAAATAATCGGATGCGAAATAAAGATGATCCTTCCAGTCAGCACCCAGCCACTTAATATCCTCTTTGATAGACTCAACAAATTCTGTCTTCTCCTTTGTCGGGTTCGTATCATCAAATCTCATATGGAATTCACCATTATACTTCTCTGCCAGTCCATAGTTCAAAAGGATAGACTTCGCATGACCAATATGAAGGTATCCATTCGGCTCCGGTGGGAAACGGGTGCATACATGATCGTAAACTCCTTCTGCCAGATCCTTATCTATCTCCTGTTCAATAAAATTCTTTGAAACTGTTTCGTTCTCCATATCTTCCTCCTACTAACCATAAGTACCATCCGGATGATCTGTCACATTCCTTCGGAAGTGTGATTTATCCTACAGGTTTTCATGCTCAATATCTTATCACATAAAAAGAACAACCACAAGAGATTCTTTTCGTCTCCCCTCACAGTCTGCCTTTTAACAATTCATACGCCTGTGCCAGAATAGCTGCATGATCCACTGCAATTCCTCCACCTTCTTTTACAACATAATATTTTTCTCTGACCAATCCTGTCCGCTCCTTTTTCAGGATAACCGCATTTCTCTTCTGATCCTGATTTTGAATTGTCAGATGATATTCCGTCTTCTTCCATCCATCTTCTTCATATGCTGTCTCCGGTTCCATCTCTATCTCAAACCATGCCGCATCTGCCGCATCATCTCCGGCCTCTACACTTACATCAGACTCCTTTACAATAGAAAGATACGCACTTGTAATGATCCTTGCTCTCGGATCTCTCTGATAATCTCCATAACAGGCAAACTGTTCCACCGGAAGTCCGCTGACTCCGGTCTCTTCCTGCAATTCCCGCCTTGCTGTGTCCTCCAGATTCTCCCGTAAATTTACAAATCCTCCCGGAAGAGCCCAACATCCAATACTGGGATGATTTCCTCTCTTAACCAAAAGCACTTTTAATCGTCCTTCTTCCAGTGCCTGTTCATCTTTATAAGAGAAAACAACCGTGTCTGTTGTGCAACACGGATTTTTATATCGATATGGATCATATTCTTCCAGAAATTCTTCCAGTGTCTGTCCTTTTCCATTCCGTTCTCCTGTCCCGTAAAATGGTGTAATGTCTTCTAAAAATGATGCCATATCAACCTCTCCTTTTCACTTCATTCAAAGCACTCCAAACATACTCACCGGCTCAAAAAACCGACCGATTTCTGTCAAGAGATTTGCAAAATAAACACAAGTTCCTGCTTCTGCCTCCGGATGTGATCCTTGAAAATCATAACACTGCACTCCCACAAGCGGTGCATGTGCTTTCTCCCAATCCCGTTCCAGAATCTCATGGATCTGTTCTTCATCCTCTTCGCCAACCCGAAGAAAAATCTCGATATTCTGCCTCATCGTATCAAAAAAATGATAAAATTCCGGCAGATATTCTTCCATCTCCCATACAAACTCTGTAAATGTCTGTAACACATCTTTCAGTTCTTTTAGTTCACTTGTTTCATAATTCTTTTCACTCATACGGCTTCCCCTTCTGCAGAACCCGTCACCTTGAATCACCACTTCAATCAACTTCAGTATAACATATTTTATAACAAGTGAAAGAATTCTCAACAAGGAATTGAATTTTTCCTTTCAGACCTGTAAACCTATAGGAAAATCCGCAACGAGATCTCTGTTGGAATCTATGAAGACCTAAAGATCTGCATTGCGAGTCTGCCGAAATAAGAAAAACCCCGAAAACACCGCATTTACGGCACTTCCGGGGAAAGGTTCAAAGCTGTCTAGGGGACTTGAACCCCCGACCTCCGCCTTACCAAGGCGACGCGCTACCGACTGCGCCAAGACAGCTTATTGCGTTCCAGCAGAACGCAAAATTAAATATACACTACTTGAGTTTGATTGTCAAGTTAAAGCTGATCTGAATCCAGCAAAATCGTGAATGGCCCGTCATTGAGCAGCTGAACTTTCATATCAGCTCCAAACTCTCCGGTCTGTACTTCCTCCACTGATTCCCTGCATTTTTCAATGATATATTCATACATTTCATTCGCTAGATCCGGTTTTCCTGCTTCGATAAAGCTTGGTCTGTTTCCTCTCTTACAGTTTGCATATAACGTAAACTGTGAAACCAGAAGAAGACCTCCGTCCACATCAGCAAGCGAAAGGTTTGTTTTTCCCTGTTCATCTTCAAAAATACGAAGTCCGATCATTTTTCGTATCATTTTGTCTGCAATCTCTTTTGTGTCTGTATCAGCTACTCCGATCAGGACAAGATAACCTTTTCCAATCTTTCCCGATATCTCGCCATCAATCGTTACAGATGCCTCTGTTACTCTTTGTACTACAAATCTCATCTTCAAACCTCTGTTTTTTTATTATTCGTTGTCAGACAGATCAACGTCACGGCACTCACTGTCATCGGAATACTGATCAAGATAATCATTCCCATTACTATTTCCGGAAGGAATCTGCTCTCAAGATCTACGATCAGCGTTCCCATCAGATTATAGAACATGTGCATCAGCATGGATGCCGCCAGGGTATTATAGCGATACGCCACAAATCCAAGTGCAAACCCCAAAAGTGCCGCATAAATTCCCTGTACGAGATTTTGATGGAACACTCCAAACAGAACCGCCTGTACAACATTCGCCAGAATCCAATGCATTCCGGCACGTTCAAGATATTTCTGGATCAATCCCCTGAAAATCAGCTCTTCCACAAGAGGTGGAAGAATCAATGTACTGAGGACCCACATCAGCGAATATTCTGTCAGGCCGGAATTTTCTATCAGATTCTGATAATTATCCATCGCATCCGGAAGTGCCTGTGCTACGATTGCCAGTATAATACTGGTCACATGTATCATACCAAAGGTAAACATCGCGGTTAAAACGCATCCGTCCAAACCGACTCTTCTGCATTTTCTGGGAATCGCACGGATTCCACCTTCACGTGACTGGAAAGCAATATAATACCATAAAGCAGGAATGGGCAGAACCATAAGGTACAAAATTGCCGATACCAGATTCAAATGACTCATCAGAAACTCATAAACTGCCATTGTTCCATTGTTTCCCATAAGCAGAGACCCGCCAATTGCGGCCAGGTAGGAAATAATATATCCGAATTTGTTAAAGCAGATCATGATCACCAGAAAGACTGCAAGTGCCAAAAGGTAATTGTATTTTTTCTTCATCCGTATTTCTCCTTTACGGCAGAATCTTTTGTGCTTTTGTCTTAATCCTCTGAAGTGCATTGTCCACTGACTTCGGACTCTTTCCAAGTAATTCCGCAATCGTCCGATAATCCGTTCCCATTAAGTGCAGGTAAAGAACATGATTTTCTAATGGACTGAGCAACTCTTTAAGTTGTTCCGCAAAAGCTTCTGTATATTCTTTTCCAAAATAAAGAACTTCCGGATCATTCTCCTTCGATGATTCAATCGTGTCGATCAGGGGAAGGCTTCTCCCTTCTCCTTCCTGCTCGCTGTCTTCATAAAGCGAAACATAAGAATTCAAAGGAAGATGCTTTTTTCGATTAGATGCCTCGATTGCCGAGTACATCTGTCTGGAGACACAAAGTTCTGCAAAACTTGAAAATGATGTTTTCTGCGTTACATCAAAATCCCGCACTGCTTTGATCAGACCAATCATTCCTTCCTGGATCAGATCTTCGTTCTCTCCCCCAAGCAGATACATTGCACGCGCTTTCTTCCTTACCATGGATTTATATTTCACCATCAGATAATCCATAATCTCCTGGTTTCCATTCTTGTAATCACATAAAAGCTGCTCATCTGTCATTCTGTCATACTTACTCATCCGATTATCACCTGTTATCACTCTTTTTTCGAGCAATACTCATATTTATTTCTGCGAAATCCTCTGTCTTACGATCTCATAAGCAAGAACACCTGCTGCCACAGATGCATTCAGAGAATTAATCTGACCTTTCATTGGAATTCCTGCAACGAAATCACAGTTTTCTTTCACAAGGCGGCCAACACCCTCACCTTCATTTCCGATCACAAGACCGATCGGTCCTGTCAGGTTCAGGTCATACATCTGCTCGCCATCCATATCAGCACATACAAACCAGAGTCCTTTTTCCTTGAGTTCTTCCATTGTCTTCACAAGATTCGTCACCTTTGCGACTGGTGTATAATTCAAAGCTCCAGCAGATGTCTTCGCAACTGTCGCTGTCAGACCAACTGCTCTTCTCTTTGGAATAATGACTCCGTGTGCACCTGCAAGGTTCGCTGTACGAATGATCGCGCCAAGATTGTGCGGATCTTCAATATTGTCTAAAAGAATCAGAAACGGAGCTTCGCCTCTCTCTTCTGCCAGTTTAAACATATCGTCGATCGTAGAATATTCATATGCTGCCGCATGCGCGATCACGCCCTGATGCTTCCCTGTCTCTGAGAGCTGGGAAAGTCTTTCTTTTGTCACAAAATTGATCAGAGATCCGTGTTTTTTCGCTTCACGTACAATTGTTCTTACCGGTCCGTCCTGGCATCCGTCAAGAACATAAATCTTGTCAATCGTACGTCCGGAACGAAATGCTTCCAGTACGGCATTTCTTCCTTCAATTACAAATGTCTCTGTTCCCTGTTCTCTATTTTCCTGCATGTTCTGCTCCTTTTTCCTTTATCTCTTTTTCAATGCTTTCAAGTCCGATACTTACAAGCTCTGTCAGTCGTTCATACTGACCTGTCAGATATAAATGTCCGATCAATGCCTCAAAACCTGTCGCTCTTCTGTAATCTGTAATTGACTGATTCTTTGCCGGAGACACAGATCGTGCATTTCTTCCTCTCCGGTAAACTCCATGTTCTTCCTCATTCAGATGCTCCTGCATGGAACGCATCATAAAGGACTGTGCTGATGCCTGCACATACTGGCTTGTCTCTTCATGGAGACGGTGGACCGGCCTGTTTCCACGGCCGACCACCATCGTCTTAATGATCAGATCATAAACACAGTCTCCCACATAAGCAAGAACCAGTGGGGAACACTGCTTTGCATCAATCTCTTTCATACCGGGAATTGTCCGGATATACTCTTCTAAACCTGCTGTTATGCTCTTTTCCATTGTACTCCTTCTCTTGTATCTTTCAGAACGATACCTTTCGCAAGAAGCTCATCTCTGATCTCATCTGCTCTTGCAAAGTTTTTCTCTTTTCTTGCTGCCTGACGTTCAGCGATCAATGCTTCAATGTCAGAATCAAGAATCTCATCTTCTTTATCAACGATAATTCCAAGTACTTCTGTCAGTCTTACCAGACGGTCAAACAGATTCTCAAGATACTCTTTGGAACTGTCTTCGTCTGTCATCGTATTAATGAATTTTACAAGATCAAATACTGCAGCGATCGCATCTGCTGTATTGAAGTCATCATCCATAGCGCTCTCAAAGTTTCCAACATATTCTGCTGACTTTGCAAACTTCTCTGCTTCTGTCTCTGCCATATCTTCTGTCTTCGCGCTTCCCATAAGGAATTTCAGACGATCAGCTGCTGTAATGATTCTCTCAAGTCCGCTCTTTGCTGCCTCCATCAACTCTGCGCTGAAGTTAAGAGGACTTCTGTAATGTGCACTCAGCATGAAGAAACGAAGTACCTGAAGATCATATTTCTCACTGATCTCACGGACTGTGAAGAAGTTTCCGAGAGATTTGGACATCTTACGGTTGTCAATGTTCAGAAATCCGTTATGCATCCAATATCTGGAGAATTCTTTTCCATTCGCTGCTTCACTCTGCGCAATTTCATTTTCATGGTGTGGGAAGATCAGGTCTTCTCCTCCTGCATGAATATCGATCTGCTCGCCAAGATATTTTTTTGACATCTCTGAGCACTCAATGTGCCATCCCGGACGTCCTTCACCCCATGGAGAACCCCATGCCGGCTCGCCTTCTTTCTTCGGTTTCCAGAGAACGAAATCAAGTGAATCTTCTTTCTCATCCTCACCGCTTACAAGAAGCGCACGTCCGCCGGACTGAAGATCGTCAAGATTCTTATGAGATAATTTACCATAATCTTTGAACTTTCTTGTACGGTAATATACAGTTCCGTTCTTCTCGTATGCATAACCTTTCTCGATCAGTGTCTCGATCATGCTGATCATACCGCCGATCTCTTCTGTTGCAAGCGGATTCTTTGTTGCCGGCTCAATATTCATGCCGTCCATATCTTTCTTACACTCTGCAATATAGCGCTGTGAGATTTCTTCTGCTGTAACGCCTTCTTCGTTTGCTTTTTTGATGATCTTGTCATCCACATCTGTAAAATTGGATACATAGTTCACATCATAGTTCTTATATTCAAAATATCTGCGGACAGTATCAAACACGATCATTGGTCTTGCATTTCCAATATGGATGTAGTTATATACAGTCGGACCGCATACATACATCTTTACTTTTCCTTCCTCTAAAGGAACAAACTCTTCTTTTCTTTTTGACATTGTATTATAAATCTTCATCGTTCTTACTCTCCTTATTTTCTTTCTCCACGCATCGCATATATTTTATCATAGATTCCAAACGTTTGTGAAGTTTTATATTCTCTTCCTGCAGTTCTCGAATATCTGTAAGTACCGGGTCCGGTAAATGTACCTGATCCATATCACTTCTTGGGACTTTCTTGTTGTCCATGCGGACGATTCGTCCCGGCACACCGACAACTGTACAGTTCGGTGGAACCTCTTCAAGTACTACAGAACCAGCTCCGATCTTAGAATTTTCTCCGATTGTAAAAGAACCCAGGATTTTTGCGCCGGCGCTCACCATAACATTATCTTTCAACGTTGGATGACGTTTTCCCTGTTCTTTTCCGGTACCACCAAGCGTAACCCCCTGATACAGTGTTACATTATCTCCGATGATCGTAGTTTCTCCGATGATCACACCTGTTCCATGATCGATAAAAAGTCCCTTTCCAATCGTTGCACCCGGATGGATCTCAATCCCTGTCTTACGCGCTGCTCTCTGAGAAATCCAGCGTGCCCAGAAATAATGCTTTTTCAGGTAAAGCTTATGCGCCACTCTGTAGCTTAAGATTACTTTAAAGCTTGGGTACAAAAATACTTCCATGTTTGATTTGATCGCAGGATCTCGCTCCCGGATCACCTCTATCTCCTGTTTGACATAAGATATCATTCCCATATTTATCGTTCCTTTCTGATTCAAGAATGCACTTAACACCCTAAACGGATTGTTTTGTATATTAGGAAAGTACTTTCCTGATATGCAAAAAACTTCGTCTCAATCTAGAGACGAAGTTCTATCCGCGGTTCCACTCTAATAAAAGAAGTTATGCTTCTTTCACTTTCACGCACGTAACGTGTGCCTGACGTATCCTGCTACTCCATTCACAGGATCGACTCCCGGGGGCACTTCACAGTTTCTTCTCTCAAAGGTGCTTTCAGCCGGTGACACCTTCTCTCTATGAGTCCAAATCTCTGTTACTCTTCCCGTTCTTTGTCTTTCTCAATTCTATTACCAATATTTATTGTTTTCAACATCTCTATTATCTTATGCAAAAAATCATTTTTTGTCAACTATTATCTCTGCCGATCAACTGCATTTTAACATTTTATTCAGACAATCTCATTCAAAAATATTGGACAGAAGTTCTGAAGTTTCCTCAGTTCTTCCTCTAGTTCTTCTGTAAGAATTACGCTTTCCTCTGCACGTATTTCTTCAGGAGTTTTGTATCCAAACAATATTTCCGTCAATGCTGCAATGGAAAGTACTCCCTGTGAATCTTCCGTTTCAGACACGCTCAGGCTTTCTTCTCCTTTTGAGCTACTGAGTTTCCAGATCCTGCTGTTCTTATGAAGAATCGGATCGATCACCGCAAAAGAACAATGAATCTCACATTCTGACGGAATTTTCATTTTAGAAAATAGTTCCTGTAAATGAACGATTCTGACCATAATGACCGGTTTTTCTTTATATACATCTTTGCATACTGACTTTTCACCATCCAGGCAATCCGGTATTTTTTCAAGACCATAGACCATGACCTTTTCTCCCGGTTCTCTAAGACCATCCGCCGACGCCCAGAGCAGGGGTTCTTTCCCTTCCAGATAAAGTGGTTCCCTGATCTCAAGACCTTCTTCTTTCGCATATGCATACATGCAGACAAGTTTTTCTTCTTCAAAGACAAGCCGCATCCCGCCAAACTCACTCTGTTGTTCGAGAATCTGTGTCTGATAATATTGTGCATTTCTTAAAGCAACAACATTCCAGCAATCCGAAAAATTCTCTTCAACAAATGCCGCCATCTTCCCTGCATCCATAAATCTTGCATCACGGTCTATAATCCGCTCTTGTGATACATTTCTATATTCTTCATTTTTATATTCTTTTCTTACAGAAAAAAATGCTTCATCAAGCTCGATTTGTTTCTGTTCATAAACAAATCGGAAATCATAAGGATGATAGATTGCTTCTGCCGCCGGCATCAGGAAGGTAAATGGCATCTTCTGTGAATACTGATCCTGTAATGCATGAATCAGAAGATTTCTCATATATCCTCTGCCTCTATATTCTGCCTGCGTGGCAACTCCCACGATATAATCCGATGGAATGACACTTCCCTGCAGTTTTACCTGATAAGGATTCAGCTGCAGCATCGCACGTATCTCATCCTCTTCCTCTACCACATAAATCGTATTGTCTTTTGTCTTGATATAATAGTAATAATCAACAAACTCCTGACTGTCTTCTGAAAATACCTGTTCCCACAAGCCTCGGGTTTTCCCATGCTCTGATTGATCCAGCTTTCGAATCTTCATCTTATTTTCTCGCACAGCATCCACCACATCCTGCAGGCTTCTCCATCACATCCACGCTACTGTAATTCGTAAATTTTTCAATCGCACAGATTGCCTGGGATGAGATTCCTTCGCCACTTCCGGTAAAGCCAAGCCCCTCTTCTGTTGTAGCCTTTACATTGATCTGATCAACATCGATCTTAAGCGCTTTCGCCATGTTTTCTCTCATCTGATCGATATGCGGACGCATCTTTGGACGCTGTGCAATGATCGTTGCATCAATATTCTCGATCACATAACCATTCTCTTCCAAAAGTCCGCCTACGTGCTCGAGCAGTTTTATACTTGATGCGCCCTTGTATTTCGGATCTGTATCCGGAAAATGAAGGCCAATGTCTCCAAGTGCTGCAGCTCCAAGCAGTGCATCCATCACCGCGTGCAGCATAACATCCGCATCTGAATGTCCTAAAAGACCTTTCTCGTAAGGAATCTCAACTCCACCCAGGATCAGTTTTCTTCCTTCAACTAACTTATGAACATCATATCCCATACCTACACGCATAATTATTTCTCCTCAAAATCATTTTCAGCATCTTCTGAAACAGGTTCTTCATTCAGTTCTGCAAAAATATCTACCACTCTTGTGTCTGTCAGTTCTTCTTCCTGAACTGGAGTTTCTTCACCTGGTGTTCCTTCAGCTTTTATTTCTTCGTCCGGTTTTTCCTCTGGTTCTGTTGTAGTCGCCGGTTTTTCTACTGATTCTGCTTTTTCTTCTGCTGCTGTTTTTTCTGCCGTTTCGTTTTCTGTCGACTCTGAATCTGCTGTTTTTTCTATAACTTCAGCCTTACTGTCTTGCTTTGTTTTTTCCTCGGAATCCGCCTTAGGCACTGCGTCTTCCAGCTTCTTCCTGTCTTCTTCTGAAAGCATTGTCGGCATTGTATTGTCTGATACTTTTTCGTCTTCTGATGCTTCTGTCGTTGTGCTCTCTGTTACCTGTGACATTTCCTTCGCCGCTGCCGCTTCTTCTGCTTTTCGTTTCTGCTCCGCTTTTCTCTTTGCTATCATCTTCGCAATCTGCTTTTTGATATCAATTTCAAACGTTTTGCAGATGGCATTCCCTGCATAAGCAACTCCAACCAGGATAAATACAACTGCCAGTACTGACATAAGTGTCATATTGCTAGGACGCTGCTGGATCATCTCACTTAAGATTCTGATACCCAGGTAGGTAAGATAACCTCCAAGTACTATTCTGAGCGCATATCCGCTTTTCTTATTCATCTTGTTTCCTCCGTATTTCTGTTATTGGCCACGTTTTAAAATATAAACGAAAGACAACAACTTTTTTCTATATCATTATCTGTTATATTACCACAAGTTGCTCCTTAATACTATTATTTCTTTGCTTGATATAATCAGTAACCAGTAAATTTGCGCAAAAAAACTGCGTACTAATTTCTTAAGCACGCAGTCTTCGTTATAGTAGCGGGAACTGGATTTGAACCAGCGACACCACGGGTATGAACCGTGTGCTCT
>OIZO01001629.1_pt1 | contig 11000 bp, 7 predicted proteins | sample 1588551 | NCBI WGS metagenome assembly OIZO01 (sample SAMN03283271) | human gut metagenome | biome: human-associated habitat; material: feces | host: Homo sapiens | place: Peru | collected 2012 | reverse complement strand
CTCTTTTTTAAAACCAGAATCTTCTAAACATTTGTTTTTATAATCTTTGTATGTAACCATAATACTCTCCTGAATGTTGTATACAATATGTTATAAACTTAGTCAAAAATAAAAGAATAGCATCTGGCTACCCCGTGTATATTTATTAATAATATGTTTACGGTCTCTATCACGAACAAATATTATAGTTGTCTTTATTAAGCAGTCGTTTGTTATCTATTCAGCGTTTTTGTGATAGAAGTTTTTTCTTGTTAATAAATATGAAGTTTCCTCAAATTTTACAGTAACATTTTATGTCACTGTAAATAGTATCCATATGTTTCTTAACTACAAAAATAAACCAACCTAAATATTCTTTATACACTCAATCGCATATAGTGGTAAATTAATTAACCAACCTTCATCCTTATAATCACTCATAGAAGTCCTGATTGATAATTTTGGAGAGAATTTTTCTTGATAAGTCTTTAAACTCTTCGCCCTTAAATTCTCTTCAGCTTTAACTTCTACTGGAATAACTCTTTCACCATCATCAATCACAAAATCAATCTCACAAGAGCCCCTATCATTTGTATAGTAATAAAGATTTAAATCAGCCATTGTCTTAATTTGTTGGCACACATACTGTTCGGTTAAAGCCCCCTTAAACTCCACAAATAATTCATTACCTTCTATCAAAGTACGTTGACTTAAACCAGCCATACAGCTCAAAAGACCAACATCTAGAACAAACAATTTAAAGGCCTTTAAATCCTCATAAGCCTTCAAAGGAATGCCAGTATTATTTACCCTACTAACTTTATGAACAAGGCCACAATCTGCCAACCACATGATTGCTGTTTCATAATCTTTAGCGCGTGCACCTTCTCTAACAAGACCATAGATAAATTTCTTGTTTTCTTTAGAAAGTTGTGAAGGAATGCTATTCCACAACATACGAATCTTAGGAACGATTTCATTTGGTGCATGCTTAGAAAAGTCTTGTTCATAAGCCGCCAAAATTCTCTTTTGAATGTCCCTTACTTCATTAAAATCATTATTATCAACAAAGTTTTGCACAACCTCAGGCATACCACCGACATAATAGTATTGTTTTAAAGCATCGACATAAGTTTGTTTAAAACTTGTAATCATTTGAAAATCATTCTTTTCCAACAAAGATTCAAACTGCTCTTTTCCATTAGCTATTAAGAATTCCTTAAAAGAAAGTGGATAAAGTTTCAAAAAATCAACCTTACCAACAGGAAATGATGTGCCTTCATGAAGCGCAATGCCCAACAAAGATCCAGCGCACACTATATGGTACTCGGGCGCATTCTCATAAAAATATTTAAGTGAACTTAAAGCTTTAGGAACTTCTTGGACCTCATCAAATATTAACAACGTTTTATTAGGGTCTATCTTTTTACCAGCGTACAATTCAATTCCAGTAATCAAACGATCAGTGTTTAAGTCCATCTCAAACAATGATTCCATGGTACTATTAGAATCAAAGTTTATATACACAGTATCCTCAAAACATTTCATACCAAACTCTTTCATCAACCAAGTTTTTCCAACTTGTCGTGTTCCCTCGATTATTAAAGGCTTACGATTTTTACTATCCTTCCATTTAACTAATTGTTCAATTGCTACTCTATACATTGGTATACCTACCCTTCGTTTGTAGTATATCCCAATAACACAAAAATTACAACGAAAAAATGTGGTATCACTACACTTTTTACAACGAACTTTTGTAGTACACCACACTTTTTACAACGAACTTATTATTTCTTAAACAACTCAGGGAAATTCTTCACACACAAACTAAAGAACTCCTTTACAATATCCTTCACAAAATTCTTAGTTTGTTCATCAGTATTAGATATCACCTTCAAGGCATTAGGAATAGTAGTTTGCCAATTCTTGAAAATCTCATCAGTCTTATCAACATCATCATCAATCAAACTAAACAAGATATCCACAAGCCTTTCTCTTTCCTCATTAGTTAGGCTTGCTACCCACTCATTTAAAGTAGTATTAAAATACTTTGCATCATTAGTTAAATCATCGATATATTCAAAATCATTACCCTTAATAGTCCAAGAGAAAGGATTATGTTGCCAAACACTAAAACTATTACTAGAAACTACCCGATAATTTTCGTGTTGTTGAAGAAACATACCAATCATCGAAGACTTAGGAACGGTCTTATCAATCTTATTACTGATAGATTGAAAACTATCGCTCTTTAGTACTTCCTCTAAGAAGCCTGGACCATCATGTGAATAGGCTTTTGCTATTCTTCTCTTTATAAAATCATCGCTGTTCGCCAAGGCATAAACAGCCAAGTTGCCACCCTTAGAATGACCACCAACCATCAAATCACCATTTGTTCTTAAGGCAATCTTCTTTAAATAATCATAAGCATCCTCTTGAGCCCTAATAGGATACCTAAAGGCCATATTAAAATCCTCTTTCCAACCCACAATCGTAGAATCAGTACCCCTATAGGCTACATAATGAAAATGATCATTTATCTTAAAAGTAATAGCTGAAAACTGCTCCTGTTTAGACTTATCAGACTTACAAGTATAAGCCTTTAGGACAATATTCCTAAAACGAGGGCTACAAGCCAAATAAGTAAACAACTCTCTACTACTTTCAGGATCATAAGTATCGCTAAACATGTCATCAAAATATTCTACGCAATACAAATCCTTAAGCTTAGCACCACTAAAAGTACTTACTTTAGTAATCTTTGGATATCTAAAATAAGCAAGCCACGAAAGAATCAAACTATCTACATTAGAGAAAGGAAGTTCCTCAAAAGTTGAAACAACTTCCCTTGCATAAGAAACTATATTATTCATAAAGCTTTGTATACTTATCCTTTAAATAATCAACATAATATCTAGGATTAAAATCCTCTTTAGTAGCTCTATTTAAAATATATTCATAATTATGTAAAGCACCATCAAATTGAATATGATCTCTTAAATAAGCTACTAGCTCATTAAACTTACCATTTTCTAGTAAACTATCTAAATCTAATTCCTTTTCAACAGTAGCTAAGAATTGAGCACCAAAAGCACTACCCAAAGCATAAGTAGGGAAATAACCAAATGAGGCATCAGACCAATGAACATCCTGTAAAATACCATCTCTATCATTTGTTACATCAACACCCAAATAATCCTTATACTTTTTATTCCAAGTCTTGTTTAATTCATCGCAACTGATGCTACCATCACATAAGCCCTTTTCAATCTCATATCTAATTAAAATATGAATAGGATAAGTCAATTCATCAGCCTCAGTTCTAATCAAAGAACACTTAGATGCATTAATAGCTTTTATAAAAGCATCCAAATCAACACCACCCAAATTCTCAGGAAATAGTTCTTGTAAATAAGGATACAAACCAACCCAGAAAGACTTTCTTCTGCCAACATAATTCTCTAAGAAACGAGACTGTGATTCATGCATACCACTAGAAATATACTTCTTAATATTAGTACCATCATACTTATCCAAAATATTATGTTCATAATGAGCATGACCAACCTCATGAATAACACTAAAGATATTAGAAGCGATATTATATTCATCATAATTAGTAGTAATACGAACATCATTCTTACTCAAACCATTAGTAAAAGGATGCTCACTTTGACCCAAATAACCCCATGACTTATCAAAACAAATATATTCCTTTAATTTCTCATTAAATAAAGCTTGTTTATCCTTTGGATAATACTTATATAAGAAAGAATCATCAATATAATCCTTCTTACTATCAACTTCTTTAATCAAAGGCAATAATTCTTCCTTAATAAGCTTAAAGAACTCTTCATACTTATCAATAGTCATACCCTCTTCATAATCATCCAACATCACATTGTAAGCTAATTCATTAGGATTACGTCTTACTGCCTTCTTCTTCGCAATTTCAATAACCTTAATTAAATGCTTCTCAAACAAGCTATAATCACCCTTTTCCTTAGCTACTAACCAAGCATCAAAAGATTCACTAAAGGCATTATTAAACTCCATCACTTCTTCCTTAGTAAACTTAGAAACACTCTCAAGCGACTTCTTAGTCAAGAAAACATCCCTGTTTAAGTCTTCACCCAAGTCCATTTCACTTAACTCATCAACTAGCTTAATAATCTCAGGATCAGTCTCAATCACATAAGCCTCACCCACAATAGTATTAAGCATCTGATTACGATACTTATTACCCATTACAGGCGCAATCGTATTCTTATCAAAATACACTGTATTAATCATCAGTTCATAAGCATTTAAACGTTCTCTATAGTCTTCATACTTTTTAATCATTTCTTCTTTATTCATAGTGTTCTCCATTCATCTACTTCAATTATATAAAAAAGAGGAATATAACTATTCCTCAAATTGCGAATTATATAAGTTGTAATAGAAACCCTTCTTAGCCAGCAACTCTTGATGATTGCCTACTTCAACTACATCACCCTTATCAAGAACGATAATAATATCAGCATTCTTAATAGTACTCAAACGATGGGCAATGACAAACGAAGTTCTATTCTCCATCAGCTTCTCCATAGCCTGTTGAATCAACTCTTCAGTTCGCGTATCAACACTAGAAGTAGCCTCATCTAGAATCAAAATCTTAGGATCCTTCAAGAAAGCTCTCGCAATAGTCAACAACTGCTTCTGGCCCTGGGAAATGCCACTAGTCTCATCAGATATTTGTGTATCATAGCCCTGATCCAAAGTCTTAATGAAATGATGAACATGAGCCATCTTACAAGCTGCATATACTTCTTCATCAGTCGCATCCAACTTACCATACTTGATATTGTCTTTAATAGAACCGCTATATAACCAAGTATCCTGTAAAACCATACCAAACAAAGATCTTAAATCACTTCTTGTATAATCCTTAATATCATGGCCATCAACATAAATAGTGCCACCATTCAATTCATAGAAACGCATCAACAACTTAACAAGAGTAGTCTTACCAGCACCAGTAGGTCCAACAATAGCTACATTTTGACCTGGCTTAACATACATCGAGAAATCCTTAATAACGATATTATCCAGATTATAACCAAAGCGTACATTCTCAAATGAAACATTACCCTTAATTGTTAAATCACCATTATCATCATAAATTTGAACAGGATTTGCACAATCAGGTTCTTCTTCCTTTTCATCCAAAATTTCAAAAATACGCTCAGCCGCAGCAGCCATTGATTGAATATTGCTCAATAACTGTGAAGCTTGGGAAACTGGTTGATTCAAGTTTCTAACATATTGAATTAAAGCTTGAATATCACCAACTGTAATTCTGCCATTAATTGCCTCATAACCACCAAGTAAACATACAGCTACATAAATCAAATTACCGATAAAACCAGTAACCGGCATCATAATAGCTGAATAGAATTGTGACTTATGAGCAGACTCCTCTAGCTTCTTATTAATCTTATCAAAGTCCTTAATTGACTTATCCTCATAGTTATAAGCCTTAACTACTAAATGACCTGAGTACATCTCTTCAATCAAACCATTTGCCTCACCTAAAGCTGCCTGTTGTTTATAGAAATATTTTTGTGAATGTTTAACAATAAAAGTTGCACAAAAAGCGGTTAAAGGTAATACACATAAAGCTACAATAGTAAGCTTAAATGATATAGAAAACATCATATAAAGCACACCAATAACCGTAACTACACTAGACAACATTTGCGTAATTGTATTACTCAAATTATTCGCAATAGTATCTACATCATTAGTAACTCTAGATAATATTTCACCATGACTATGTTTATCAAAGAACTTAAGTGGTAATCTATTTATCTTCTTAGAAACATCATCTCTTAGACGATAAGTTAAATCAACACTAGTCTTAACCATAATCAAATTAGAAACATAATTGATTAAAGCACTACATACATAAAGGATTGCCATTGTCGTAACAATCTTGAAGATGGCATCAAAATCAATACCACTACCACCGGTTACCTTACCAACAATGCCCTCATAGATTTTAGTAGTAATACCACCAGCAATCTTAGGCCCTACTACGGAGATAATAGTAGAACAAATAACTAGAATTAATACAAAGACAATTCTTAAATGATATTCCTTAATATAGTCAAGAAGATGAAGCATGCTGCCCTTAAAATTCTTGGCCTTCTCTTTTTTCATTGGTCTATGCCCAGGCATCTTCTAATTCCTCCTTAGACAATTGTGAATATGCAATCTCCTTATAAACATCACAATCTTTCATTAGCTCACTATGCTTACCCATACCAACAATCTTGCCTTCATCCAAAACGATAATCTTATCGGCATTCTTAATTGTTGAAATTCTTTGAGCAACAATAAGCACAGTAGACTTCTTCTTCTCAATCATCTTAGCCAACTCATCTCTTAGTTTCTTATCAGTTTTATAATCTAGAGCACTAAAAGAATCATCAAAAATAAAGATATTCGCATCTTTTTTAGCCAAAGCACGGGCAATTGAAATTCTCTGTTTTTGACCGCCAGAAACATTAGTACCACCCTGAGTAATAGGTTCATCTACTCCAAGTTCCTTCTCACTAATAATCTCTCTTGCCTGAGCAATATCGATTGCTGAATTCAAAGCAGACTCGTCTATCTCTTCGCCAAACTCAATATTTGATTTGATAGTCCCCTTAAACAAAATTGCCTTTTGAGTAACATAGCCAATATGATCTCTTAAATCCTTTTGCCTATAATCACGGATATCATGATCACCATAAGTAATAGAACCCTCACTCACATCAAACAAACGTGGAATCAACTTAACAATAGTAGACTTACCACTACCAGTAGAACCAATGAAAGCTACTGTCTCACCTGGTAAAGCCTTAAAACTAATATGCTCAAGCACATTCTCTTCCGCGTTAGGATACTTAAAACTTACATCATTGAAAGCTAATACACCCTCACTCGGTACATCCACAGTATCATCCTTATCCATGATAGTATTCTCAGTGCTTAATACTTCATTAACTCTGCCAAGAGAAACTAAAGCACGAGGTACCATAGTCCACACCATAGCTAGAATCATAAAGCTCATAACTACATGCATCGCATATTGAATAAAGGCCATCATGTCACCAACTGACATTACATCGATATCAATCAACTTAGCACCATACCATAAGATACCTATAGTCAAAAGATTCATAGTAAGCATCATAATAGGCATAATAGAAATTAAAGTCCTATTAACATGCCAGTCATTGTCATATAGTTCTCTATTAGAAACATCAAAACGCTTCTCTTCATTTCTTTCAGTATTAAAAGCTCTAATTACTAACAATCCATCTAATAATTCACGCATGACATTATTTAACTTATCAATCAAAGTTTGCATCTTCTTAAATCTAGGAAGCGCAAAAATCAACAATAAAATCATACAGAAGGCAATAACCCCAATAGCCACCAACAAAATCCACAACATATCAGGATATCTCATAACCTTAAAGATAGAAGTAATACCCATCAAAGGCGCCATCAACATCATTCTTAGACACATCTGAGTCAATTGTTGAATCTGAGTAATATCATTGGTTGTTCTTGTGATCAAAGAAGATGTTGAAAACTTAGAAAACTCTGCACTCGCAAAAGATTCTACCTTATTGTAGACATCCCTTCTCATTCTATAGGCAACATTAGTCGCAATCTTTGTAGCTAAATAAGTAGATAATAATTGAGCACAAATACTAACTAAAGCCACACCCAACATCAGCAACCCCTCATGTAAGATGTAGTTACTTTGAACTGTTTCTACATTTAAACCAATGTCCTCATAGACACTTTGAATATAGAACTTAGATACTGAACCCATATTATCTTGTAGGCCACTTACATACTCATCAAACTTCTCAAGATATTGTTTTTTCATTGAAGGATTATCCTTCAACATCTTAAAAGTATCATCATCAACCCCAGCCTTTTCAGCCAAGAACACATAAGTCATAGCCTTAGACAATTCGTTATCTAAAGTGCCATCATAGTCTTTGTTTAAAACATAAACGTTTTCCTTAAAAGAGACAACTTGATTAGCCACCTTATATTCTCTATCCTTTTCAGCAAGTGTATAAATTGAATCCAAATCATCCACAAACAAGGATACTTTATTAAATTCTTTTTCACTAATTGCCCTTGGCACATTCTCACTAATACCATTGTATTGAATACCATTGGTGACAATATCTGACATATAATCAGGTAACTTTAATTCACTTTGGACTTGTACAAAAGTAAATAGAACCACTGCCACAATCAGAAATATATATTTTTTTAAATATTTAAATAATAACTTCACGATATTTTCCTTTCTAATGTAGGAATTTTATGTTAATTAAAAATTATATTCAATAAGAAATTATACGTTTTATCACATCTTTAGCACTCATAGTAAACCTATATATAAAGCTAAAATAATTTGTGATACATAATATAAGACACGATAAACAATTTGTAAGAAATCCGGTGAGTTCTTGCCAAACTTATGTAAAGTTAATACCAAATCAGATGATATAAAGATTAAAGAACCTACCATATATACAAAATTCTCATGAGTAGGTACTAAATGATAATTGGTTATTGATAGTCCACTATTAAACATAATAATAAATAGGTAACAAGCACCTAAAATACCGATAAAACCCTTAACGTCTAATGATAATTTAAAGGCTATAGCGATAATCGCATATAAGACGATGTTGATTACTATTCCCCATTTAATACATTCACCATTTAATCCAATCAAATAAGTCGCAAATAAGATATGAGCTATAAAAAACGAAATAGTCCCACACGCAAAGATAATATCCTTATACTTCTTATATCTGTTTCTTAGTATCAAGATAAAATCTCCTAGCATGTCAAATATTAAGGCAATAATAACTAATAATCCTTTCCCCTTGTATAAATGAAACGCCAACAACACAAAAGCTAGTGATGCCAATGTCTTTAATACAATTGATAAAGAATTATGATATTTATCATCATTGTATATAAAAAGGGCATCGATAATAATTCCGATAATTATTATTAAATATGAAGTAATATCCATTAGCTACATTATATAAGAGAATACCATAATAAACTTATCCACTTTTCCACATTGAAAGTGGCAAAAATATGGGAATATGTTGGGAATAATAACAGCCATTTCCTTTCTATAATCACCTTACAAGTGAGGTGTAAGAAATGGAAAATGAATTTGTAAAATTTGTAAACGGAAACCTAGAGTTAGAAGTAAATGTAAGTCCGGAAAAAGAAACAGTTTGGTTATCAGCTAATCAAATGTCACTTTTATTTGATAGGGACGAAAAAACTATTCGTAAGCATATAAATAATGTTTTTAAGGATGAAGAGGTTGATAAAAATATCAACACGCAAAAAATGCGTGTTGTTAATATAAAACAGTTAGTACCTTTTTATTCTCTAGATGTTGTCATATCTGTTGGCTATCGAGTAAAGTCAAAAAATGGTGTTGAATTTAGAAAATGGGCAACCTCTATTCTTAAAGATTATATGATAAAGGGATATTCTATTAATCAGAAAAGATTAGATGCTTTAAATAAGACCATAGAAATTCAATCAAGAATGTTAGCTTCTACATTAGAGATAGATGCTAAGGAAGTATTAAGTGTAATAGAAACATATTCTAATGCATTATCACTATTAGATGATTATGATCATGGAACTATTAGTAAACCTGAAGGAAAGAATTCTATATATGAATTAACATATAAGGAATGTAGAGACTTAATAGATTCAATGAAGTTTAATTCAAGTGTCTTTGGAATAGAAAAAGAAAAAGGTAAACTAGAGGGAATATTAGCAGCTATATATCAAAATGTCTTTGGAGAAGAATTATATCCAAGTATAGAAGAAAAGGCTGCTAATCTGTTATATTTCATTATCAAGGATCATCCCTTTGCAGATGGTTGTAAAAGAATAGGTGCTTCTTTATTCTTAGAATTTCTAAATAAGAATAAACATCTAATCATTGATGGTAAACAAATAATCTCTAATAGTGCTCTTGTAGCTATTACTCTAATGATTGCAGAATCTAGACCTGAAGAAAAAGAAACAATGGTTAGACTAGTTATGAACTTTTTAAGATGATTATAACGATATTCAGTTGTCGCAAAATATGAGACAACTGAAATATTCATAATTTTCAGCAGTTGTTGCAGTTTTTGCAACAACTGAAGTTACTATTAATGTGTTTGTTCAACTGTTGCATTTTTTGCAACAGTTGAAATAATTATCGTTAATTCTCTATCAAAAGTAGTTGTTGCAAAAAATGAGACAACCACTAAAACTATTCTTCAACCACATGTGCGCTTTCTGCACATTTGCATATTTATAAGATACTGCAGGGCTAACTATTTTATGAACACCGTGCAAAATTTGCACGGTGTTATTTAGAATAAGTAACACGCAAAAAATGCGTCTTGCTATTGGTGTTATGTTTTACTGAAAAGGAACGTGTAAATTTTGCACGTTGCAATTTTGTGAGTATGGTCATTTTTTGAGCACACTTAAAACAAAAGGCCATCATTAATGACGACCTTAAGCTCTTAATCTCTTATCACACTTAACAGATAGATAATCACCAAGTTTTTGAATTAGTTGAACAAGAATAACCAAGACAATTACCGCACAAATCATGATTCCATAATTATAACGATAATAACCATAGTTAATCGCAATCTTACCTAATCCGCCACCACCGACAATACCAGACATAGCTGTATAACCCAAAATAGTAGTTAAGGCTACAGTAATATTAGATATTAAAGATGGTACAGCTTCCTTCAACATTACCTTGGTAATAATTTGAAAAGGAGTAGCACCCATAGACTTAGCCATCTCAATCAAGTTTTGATCAACTTCCTTCAAAGAAGCCTCCACAAGTCTTGCGATAAATGGGAAAGCAGCTACAACCAAAGGTACAATACTAGCTAATG
>OIZO01001626.1_pt1 | contig 11012 bp, 8 predicted proteins | sample 1588551 | NCBI WGS metagenome assembly OIZO01 (sample SAMN03283271) | human gut metagenome | biome: human-associated habitat; material: feces | host: Homo sapiens | place: Peru | collected 2012 | reverse complement strand
TTATGTATAAGCTTTTCTGATGTGAAGCCAACATAATTGACTACGCAACATATGACCTATTATGTTGTGCACAACATAACAACTCTATGACCACATAGGCATGGAGGTGGGCATTGTAAAACAACAAGTCTGGGAAGAACTCCTGTTGTCCTACCTCCAAGCGGAATTGTCTGCCCATATACGAAAAGCCTTTTCCGAGTTCCAAGAGGAAACGTGTTACATTGTTCACCAATTCATCTTCGATATCACGCTCGTCAAATTTCTCTCTTAGATTGAGAAAGTCAAATTGATAAGGGTCTTTGGTCATCTGTTGTGCTAAGTTGCTCTGCACGGCAGGAAGAGTAGATTGGAAATTTGTAACAGCCTTACCATCACGCTCATATAGGTCTGTGTCAAGCCAATTAAGCAACGCATCACGTCCCCAATTATTTTCCCATGTCTTTCTTACAAAGAACAGGGCTTTGTTCATATCATCCTTGCATTTGTCGATGATACGGCGATGATGGTCCCAAGGAATTGATAACAACATATTGAAATCATCAACAGGCTGTTGACGTTTTTCAAATTGTTCCGCAACTTGCGGAACATTTGAATCTGACAACGAATCAGAGAAAAGTTCCGCAGTCTGCGGAATATTTCTATATAGAGGAGCATAGAGTTTGAAAAACTTACTCATATATCGCAAGTTTATAGGCGAGAACCCTTTTACGCCAGGCATCTCGTCCTTCAAGTCCTGACTGAGATTCTTATAAAAGCCAGAGCCGTAAGTATTGGCATATTGTTTGGCTTCGATGTCGCGTCCCAATTTCCAATAGAAGTCCAACAAATAGCCGTTGGTAGCACACGATGCTTTAAGGCGATGGCTATAGAATCTTTCTTTCAATTCTACAAGCCAGTCCTTATAGTCACTATCATCATGAAGGACTACAGATAAGTCTATATTGTTCTTTGCCATTATTCCAAAACATTTAATGTTACAAATATAATGTTTTATCTTGATAATCAATCAGAAAAAATGAATAATTGGCATATATTGCTACTATTTAGACAAATTAAAATTATTATCTGTAAAATTGCCCGACTTAGGAGGACAATTCGTTTGTTCTTTCAAGAGTAACTTGAAAGGTTTCGAGTAACTCGAAACATACCTTGCTGTGTCTTTGTGGACACAATGTTTTGGCAAGAATAAAACATAATGCCGTTTTTATGCAATATCCACCGAAAATACTACCAAATTCTTCCTTAGACTTTCCACTTATTTTTTTGATAAAAGCTAATAAGATAGAAATTACGCACATTGCAAAGCGATCATACATCCAAGGAATACATATCGGTAACAACGTATTGTTATCTTGCACCAAGATTTCAAGATACACGATTAGGACTATCGCTATGAGCCATTTACCCCAATCAAGCCAAAAATTCTTTAATTTAAGATATAATTTTGTCATAATTACATTATTATACTTACCATATTCTCTCTATGAAACTATAAATTCCACTCAAAATAGCATGAATACTATTTTCTTTTTTATCAAAGTAACTATCTTTTTCCTTTCTGTAATCTTTTTCTTGCATTACTCCTTATAGATTTTGCATACTTAGACTATTTATCCAAGACGCTTCCTTATATGAAAGTATTTACTTGGCGAAGCCGAAATGTTTGGACGAAAAATCTATTCAACCAAGAAATCAACATTTTCAACAAACCTCAATCCGAAAAATCCTTTTTGTACTGACAATATACATTTTGTACCAACAGGGGTTGACTTTTTCCCCGATTCGTACCAAAAAGATACATTCTCTCCAACTAATTGAATTTTTAGATAATTTCTTGTAGAGCTTGTTGATTTACTAACTTTTAAGGCAATTTCATCTGTAATCACCCCTTGACATTCCCTTTTTATATTTTTTGCCAAATACTTGTTTGGTAACAATATTATTGCAGAAAGTATTACCGTAACAACGAATGTTTTGACAACATAAGTAGCCCAAATGTCAGAAAACGGCTTTGAGGTTTTACCTATATACTTTTTGATCAAAGCTAACAATACAGAAAGTACTACCACAAAAATATAATCATACATCCATGGTATGCAAATGGGCAACAAAGTATTGCTCTTACGCAAAAATGACTCTAAAACTATCAACAATAAAGCACAAAATGCGTAAAATACAACTAACAACCACCAAATTCTTTTACCTTTCAACCTCTTCATTTTTCCTATTTATCATTTATTAAATCGTTTCCAAAAAGACTTCGTACCACTAAGAAAACTTGAGCTAATAGTTTCCCAAATATCATATGTTTTATCTTTTTCTTTCTGCAATCTCTTTCTAGCATTTCTCACCGTTGATTTTGAATATCTTTTCTGCCCTGCTCTTTTATGCATAACAGCCTTTTCCGTAGGATGCGCTTTTATTCGTTTATATTTTAATTGTACAACTTTATTCGCAAACTTTCCTGAAGTAGCTGAAATAATAGCATCAACACCAGTATCGAATGCTAATTTTCTATAATCAATATCTTTATATGATTTTGCACCATCCTTTATTTGGTCTGATACATTTTTAGCTGCCGAAGATACCGCAGAAATTGCAACTTTAGCCCCAAGCCCTTTCAATGCAGAAACACCACTTGTCAAAGCACCTTCCCCTGCAGCTATAGCTACATTCGTCCAATTGACATTCTTTGACAAGTTATCCAAGACAGAGCTATTGGTATCATAATTCTCTATAAGTTGACATGCCAACTCTATACCGCCGCCGATAACGGCACCCAAAATTGGGCCTTCACCATCTTGGTCTGTCGTATTCACTGGATTATCCAAGCAATAGTTATAAGGAGACATATAGCCGAAATTCTCACACAAAGGATCTATTCTATCCCATGTAGGAACTATTGGGTTATATTGACGTGCTCCATAGTCATACGTATTCAAACCATGCATCATGTCAAACTCCTTACCATTATATTTATAGGGTTGGAAGTCTGCTTGTAAAGTAGTAGATTGATCGCTAAAAGGAGTCCCGAAAGGATAATAGTTAATCACTTGGCAAATTTTTCCTCCAAAGTCTATTACTTCCCTGTTATTGCCAAGATGATCTTTATTGTAATAATAGAAGTTAAAAGCATCAGTTGCATTAAGTGCCTCCACTGCTTTTGTCCATTCTTTTCTTCTCTCTTCATAGGCTTTCTGTTCTTCTTCTGAGATTTCTGAGTCGGAACCATCTTCAAACCAAGAAAAGGGAGGCGCAGGTTTGGCTATACACATATCTTGCTTATAAGCCTCGCAATAACCTCCTTCAAAAAGATATTTGTTAATACGCCCATTCTTTAATATAAGATTACCCTCCATTAAGAAATCTAAGGAGTCTGTTGTCTGTATCTCTGATGTATCAAGCTCATGTGTACACCCATCAGGCACATTGATATTTGGCATGGCTGTATAATATATGGTACGAAGTTTTGTACCCTCCGCAGAATAAATATATTTAGTTACATTGCCATTGGAAAATTGAATACGAATAGGATTCTTGTTATTATCATACTCTATCATCGTTATTCCACGACCAGTATCGCTAATTAAAGCACCAAAATCATTGTATTTACAGGATGATATTCCATCAGATGCTGGCTCGAAATCAAGCGCCCCTTCATAAACGATTTTGTCGGCAGCATCACTGATATTAACTATTTGATTCCCATTCAATGATACATTCAACTTATCTATAACACCATACGTTCCATCCTGTTTTTTCCCATGACGCTCCAAGGATGTAATATTGCCATTCAAGTCATAGTTGACTGATTCTTTAAAATTATCACCTGCATTACTTAGGCTTTCTCCCTCGCCATAGTTTGCCTCAGTCAGACGGTTGAGTCTGTCATAATGAAACTTATAACCTCTTTTTTCACTATAGTTACTATTTGACCATTTTAAACTACTGATATTACCATTATAACAAGGAGTACCCACGCCATCGGAATAAGAAAGCTCTTCTTTGAAGCTATTACTCTCAATCTTGACAGGCCAACCATGAACATCATAGCTATAAGAAACATTTCCATATTGCTCAGGGCGAACTATCTGCGAAAGCCTGTTTGTTGCATCATACATATAATTCAGCGTTGAAGAGCTTTCCGTTCCTTCCCCATGAGATAGGATAAGTTTCTTGCTAATAAGTAAATTATTTCTTGTGGAATACTCATTGGTCAAAGATATTTTAAGTAACTCACCATACTTGACATCCAGTTCTGCATCTGATGTCACCAATTTATTGGTCAAAGAATAAGTGTTGGATACTTTGCTTGTATAACCTTTCAATCCTTTAGTTGAAGTATTTATAAGGTTGCCTTTAGGATCATAGCTGTTGACAGTAAACAAAAATTGTCCATTGGAGGTTTTGATAATAGAACCAGCTAACAAGTCATTACATCCACCCTTTTGAGACGGACTTATTGGCGCAAAGTCATCCTTAAAAACACCAGATAAAAAGCCATACGAGTCATAATAATAAACCTTTTCCAAGGAAACATTGGAGCCTATGGAAAAGTTGGAAGTGTTTCCATAAAAAGCATAGCCAGAATTTGCTATGCCACCATTCTGGGAAGAAAAGTTCACATTGAGTTTCGCATTCTTGACATTGGTATTACAACTTGTCGTTGTTCCCACCAATACAACACGACCATAACGGTCATACAAATAGAAACGATACAAGCCTTTATCCCTCAACAAAGCATCTTGTTCATAAGCAAGAAGTCCCTCCTTGTCATACCAATACTGAGTGTATTGAGAACCTGGTAATGTTTTACGAACAAGATTTCCGCATTCGTCATAATCATATTGATAGGCATAAGCTGCCAAATCCTCTTTTTCTTGATATTGGGGAGACAAGATATAACGCAACTGCCCCAACTTATCATAGACATAATAAGTATCCCCCTGGTTTCTACGCTCCAAGATGGTATTTCCATCCAAGTCCTTGAAAATAACAACTTCATTTCCATCAGCGTCCTTTGCTGATTCTTTCTCCAGACAGCCTTCTGGATAATAACTCTTTGCAATAGGGTCTGCATCATACCTTATCACTTTATCTGACAAGGTGTTGGTTTCATACGAACACTCATTGTGGGCACTATGAGCATGCCAATTATTGCCAGCAACATCCTCTCTGACTATATGGTCTGCATCATCATAATAATTCTGCTTGAAGGCATACTCATCATTATAATAGTTACAGGAAGCACTTACAAAACTATAATAATCCTTGAAGTCCAATCCACTGCCTATTGGTGTTGGATAAAAATTTTTACTCTCACGCCCCTTAGAATCATAAGTCTTAAAGGTATATACATTATCCGACGTACCAGAAGCTGTTGATACAATCTCTGACAAATTACCCAAGCCATTATAATAACTAACATTTTCAATACTAGCACCATTTGTATCAAGGTGCAATGTTTCCTTTATATAGTTTTGTTTCTTGCTTTGGGCATATAAAAGAAAGGGAACACACAAGGCTAAAAAAGTTATCTTTATTCTCATGTTACTTGCGATAATTATATTCATATTCCTTTAATAAAACGTTATTATAGTCATACACACTGGTCAATCTACCAAAACGATCATATTTGAAAGAATTGACATTACCATTTGACAAAATGATAGCAGTTGGACCAAACAATGGATTCCAAACATATCCTGTAACATGTCCCAAATACCCTTTCAAGAAAGAGTTTATATAGGAGCTGCATGCTTCCTGGTCAATGAATTGCTTGTCTGTTATTGAAATCGGAATGTAAGCATTTCCTACCATCATTAGGAAACTATCGTTCCAAGCCCACCTAAGAAAGGTTTCAGGTTTCCCCTTCTCCTTGTAAATTGCAGGCATTCCCGTATTTGTATAAGAATAATAACAGTAAAGCGTGTCCACTACATTATTACTATTCTTGCGTGTAACCAACTTAGGCAACAAATGGCTTTTTCCATTAATTTTGTTTGCAGAATAAGTTGTAGTTTCCTCCGACACAAGTTGTCCATTCCTTGTATATATCGTTTTATATGGCTTGACATAGAAATCACCCTTATACAATATTGAATCATTGCCACTACTTGCATTAAAGTTACCAAATGAATAGGTGTTAGTCTCCGAGAAAACACCTCTTTTGAGTGCCTCCGAGTTTACTATTCTTAAACCCACTTGATGCTTGTAAGGCTTCCAAGAATTAAATTTTACATCCGACTTATCATAAGTATGAGTGGTTACCATCTTTGCGCCATTTGAACAAAACATGGTATCCTGCTCTTCTACTACATCGTACTTTGGGTAGTACAATTTATAGACTCCACCCAAATAGTGAGAATACTGCGCACTATTGCCATAGCACTCATAAACCAAATTTGAGGTATAGACATAATCTTTCAGGTAATTATCCTTGCGATATTTATATCCAACACTTTTTACCTTTTGTCCATTACCATCATAGGATTTCACATTAAGAAGGACACCTTTCTTAAAACCTAACTCAGACCACTCGTCAAAAGGGGTAAACTGATTTGCATAACCAAAGGTGAGGGTAAAACGTTGGTCTCTCACAGAAGGGTCTGACAAATTTGAGTAATGGTAAACGTGCTGCTCATGAAACTTACCTGGATTTGCTATATCCCTGACAGTCTCAGTAACATAAGAGTATCCAAGACTCACACCTGTACTATTAGCTAACGGCACGATAGAAGATGTATGAAAAGTTGTCATGTGATACGAAGCATTCTTTTGTTCGCATTTAAGACTCCAATCCTTCCAATAATAAAGTGGCGAGGCAAATAGCTCTCCACTTGACTTGTCTGTGCCAGGAATGTTATAGGAATAATCCTTCTGGCTCAGCAGATTTTTCTTTTTTTCAGAATCATAAGACTTGATGGACTTGATTCTCAAGCCACCTCCTACACCATCCGCATTTGATATACTTTGCCTATCATTACTCAATTTCTTACTATAAGTATTTGATTCATATTCAAAATCTGTAACACCGCCTGTAGGATAAACAATCTCATCTAAAATACCTATTGGAGTATAATTGAAATCAGGATTTCTAAAACTTTCCATATTGTTGGCATAACTCCAATCTGCCTGTTTATAAGCATTGCCATTATAATATCCCCAATGGTCAACACAGGAAGTAAGGTAATCTTCTGGAAGTTTTTCAAATTGGTTGTACTTAAACCTATAGATACCGTTAATGCCTGTTGTGATGCTATAATGTACGGCATCATTTTGAACCATCAAACTGTCAAGGCGCAATCTTCGATTAGAAGTTTGACTCATACAAAACCTATATGCCTTATAATTTTGGGCTTTATCTCTAGCCCATTGGATGTCAAGATATTTAAGTTTCCGAATTCTAGCTCGACTCAACACATCATAATCATCAGATGACGGATACCTAAAATCAGCCAAGGAATCTTTATTGTTCTGTAAATAATAGAATCCACCAACCAGAGCACCATTCTGAGATATCCCCCAAGCATCAACCATACTCACCAACTTCCTATATAATTCTTGAACACCTTCTGAATATAGTGAATGATACAAGTTCTCCGTGGCAAGGGTACTACCCACATTTTCAGAAGATATAATAACCCTTATTCCATCCATAGCTTCTATTTTTTGGAGATAAACCGGTGAACTAATGGAAATCGTATAAGGAAAGAACTGGTTACTAGTACTATATGAAAAACTTGCACCAAGCATTCCCGTAGCCTTTTCATTCACATAATCGTTATAATAAGCGTTGAAAACCTGAATAATGTATGCTCCACGCTGATAATGTAGCTTATATAGGATGTTGCCAAATCGGTCTGCAACCTTGGTAAGATACCAACTGGACGCATGCCATGTTTCATTGTCCTCATTGGCACTCATGTGCCAAAAATTTGTAGTATAATCTATGGCATTTTTATCATAGCCAAATGTATATACATTACCCTCGTCATCACGAATAACAAATCCAGCTATTGTTTTACTTTGCTCTTGGTCTATAGCAGCCGAGTATGGGTATTTCTCAAAAAGAGAGCCTATAAGATTAGAAGGATCATTATAATCATAGATTACTTCCAAATTATCATTGCTTTGTACTCTCCAGTTTCCATCTTGGTCCAGGAAAAACTTGCCAGACTTGCCCATAAAGTGAAAAGTATATTCATCAGGGGCATAGTCATATCCACAGTACGCAACATCCTTTTTCAACTTACTATAGTTTCCCCCCTCATCCATATATTCTATCAACTTGTCATGACACTCAAAATAGTTAACAGGTTTGTGGGAAAAACTAGCCTCTATATGCTTAGGATTTTTCCATTCGTCTCTTCGCCCTTTTACCGTTCGTGTAATGACACCACCAATATTTAATGTCCAATTTTGCCCTGCCCAAGAAGGCAAACTATTAGGCATCACACCAGTAGCATCATAATCCAAAGAAATCGGCATTTTGACACCACGGACATTCATCTCATAAAGTGGAATTGTTATATTAGGATTACCTGTGAAATAAGACACACCCACATCACCATACTTCCCCAAAGAGGCTGCTGTTGGTGTTTGAACATCTACAAAGGAATTTGGATTTGGAGTCCAATAACCAGGTTGTGCCCCAGGAAATTTAAGTTGGGCCTTTACTGATATGATTGCCATTAATAAAGTGACAATAGATATTATCCTGTTAATTTTCATAGCGCTATTTGACATTTATAGTTCTACTATATAATTTTCCATTAACATTGACATAAAGAACATATTGACCTAAGAATAAGCCACTAGTCTCAATATGGAAGATACCAGTTTCACCTGCCTTGACAGTATAAGACTGTTTTTTGTACAAGACACCAGATGAATTTGACAGAGCTATCATTACATTGGCATCAGTGTCTGTACCATAACTGATATCAACTCTTCCCTCTACATTAGCAACATCATACCTGAATGAATTTGGATGTTTAGAAACATCTATGTCCTTACGAGTTTTCCCTGCATATTTCAATTTTTCATTGACGGCATCACTTATCTGGGAAAATTGCTCAGGTAATATCCTATAGGCTAAAAAGGAACTACCAATAGGATTTGAAATATCATAACTATATTTTTGGATGACAATACAGACAGGATACCTAAATCCTTTATAGTACCATTCATACTTATCTTCGATTTCCTGCTTGGGATGAATGGAATCTATCTCAGCATAGTTAACATCCATTGCCATTAAAGTTGTGGTTTGCGTATGCACCCTAAGAACATTATCAAGAGTGTCTCTTTCGGAAAGAATAAGTTTTCCTAAACCATCTGCTTGTATGGCCACTTTACCTTTTACTTTCACCGAATGGTCACCACAATACGTACCATAGCCAACAAATTCAGAACAAAGAGAATCACCATATTGAAATGGGTATTTTAACGTAACTTTTTTTCCAAAATACGCAATCTTAGAAAGACGATTTTCTTTTTTATATTGCTCAAGGATGCCTGAATTAAGGCGATAGGAAAATTTTTCTTGCCCCTCAATCTTATGGAAATGCGAATAAGCATCTTTGGTAATAGTCATTTCGCGTGTGCCTTCTGTATCAGCAATTGAACTAAAATCCCAAACTTCCCCTTCCCCAGTACCTCCTGGGTAACAAGACTCCATTTGCTGATACACCAACTTGTCTGAATCCCTCATGGCATTGGCTTCCACCGTAAGTACATTTTGTCCAAATGTAGGTAAGGATGCCGATACTAACAACATTAATTCAAAAACTTTCACTTTCATCTTATCATCCATTTTTACAAATAGTAATGAATCATTTGTATTGTGCGACAAAAGTACAAATAAAAAATGAAATAGAATAACTTTTTTAGAGAAATATTAGTTTTGTAGTAACTTTACTAACTTATTATATAAAAAATAAAATTTAAACTGGTCGTCGGAAATACAATTATTGGTTCTTGGCCTTAGATGAATCGTAAGACATCTGGAACTCTGCTCTCACATTCTGGTTGCGCATGACAACAATCGTATAGTTACCATCTTTCAGCGTACCTACTGTAGTATTCAGAGTATAGTAGCCATAGTTGCCAGACACTCCATAGTCAGCATTCTCTGTGACAATCAACTTGTTGCCCACCAAAGTTGTTTCCATCTTAATGCTTACAGCATCGTCAAAAACAACATTCTTGTGAGTCAGCATCAACTTTCCACCTGGCAGAATCTTGCAGACAAGCTTCTCTTCCATTTCAGCGCTGTTGCTACCATCCTGTAGGATAGGTGTACTTGCAGACTGTGTGTAACTCAACATTGAGAACGAAGGCATGAATGTAGTGGTCTGATGACCAAGCATTCCATCGTTTACTCCATCATCACTTGCACTGCAGCTTACAAAGCCCAATGCCATTGCCAATACCAAAATCGGCATCATTGAAAATTTTCTCATAATCTAATATCATTTACTTGTATTCTATTTATTGCTTGTTTATTTTTGTTTAATCATTATATATTGTCTTTAGTTACTTTACACTTATGTCTTTAGTTAAATTGCGTTACTCCAAACGCAGTCGTCATCTTCTACCAGTACAATGATATTATATAAGAATAAAAGCATACTTGCCCAAGCAAAGTATTTCTTTCGGGTGCAAAAATATGAAATCTTTCTTGAAGAATAAGCACGGATATCGTTAAACTATGCTAACGGATATTAATATGGTTTATAGCAAACTGATTTAAAACAAAAAGTACACCTTTTTAAAACAAAAGACCACCATCAGCATTTCTCGCAATCTTGAACTTTCAAGAAAATAGGCAGCCTATATAGGAGGCAACCTATTAAGAATACAATCTGCCTATCAAGAGTCAGCCTATAAAAAGCAAAAAAAGAGTGGAACCCTTTCGGATTCCACTCTCATATCTTAGATTGAAAAATCTCGAATTAGTCGAGGTTAGCCAACTTGTTGTCAGAATGAAGAACATCCTTGATCTTGTG
>OIZO01001622.1_pt1 | contig 11028 bp, 9 predicted proteins | sample 1588551 | NCBI WGS metagenome assembly OIZO01 (sample SAMN03283271) | human gut metagenome | biome: human-associated habitat; material: feces | host: Homo sapiens | place: Peru | collected 2012 | reverse complement strand
GTATGGAGTTCGCCACGGCTTCTCTGCATAACAGCTTCTACTTTGTTGAGGCAAAGAACATCATCCATGATCGTCCGATGGTTGCTAAGAACTTCGAGAACCTGGTCAATGAACTGCTCCGCAGCAACAGCCCGAAGAAGTGGTTCCGTGCATACTTTAACCACGGCCTGATCAACTACATCTACGGCCAGAAGCGTCTGCTGCCTTGCGACATGAGCTTTGATACCTTCTTCATCGATCCGTATGGCGATGTTATGCCTTGCAACGGTACCAAGGATAAGGAAGTCATGGGCAACCTGAACAATCAGACCTGGGATGAACTGTGGAACAGTCCGGAGGCCGAGAAGGTTCGTGCAAAGGTTCGTTGCTGCGACCGTGACTGTTGGATGATTGGTTCTGTCAGCCCTGCTATGCACAAGTATATCTGGAAGCCTGCTACCTGGGTTCTGGTTCACAAGTTCAAGGCTCTGTTCACCAAGCATCCGTACAGCATGTATGAGCTGAAGATCTGCCGTGATTACCGTGACGGCAAGGTCACCAAAGAGGATCTGGATAAGTGCAGCACCTGTGATATGAACTGTGTGATCAACAACGGTCTGAGTGAAGCATCCAAGGAACAGCTGAAGCACAAGACCGGCGAGGAAATTGTGGATGCTGATATCGCGGAACAGATGAAGAAATAAATTTCAACACATGGTTCCGCTTGTCAATTGCGTACTATCACATAGAGATTTTGTATAGAAAAGAGAGATTTGTATTACAGTTTCCAAGGAGATTATGAAGATGAAACAGAATATCATTCTAATTGATAGCAATGAAACAGAAGGACTTGACTTTAAAAAAGGAGTTGAGGAAGCGACCGAAAAAAAGTGGCAACTGATTGTAAAAAATAGCAATAATAGAAGTAGTAAGTTGAGTAACCTCATTCGTTATTGTAAGTATGCTGTGGTTCCGTTTTTTGTTTTCTTAAAAAGAGAGAAATACGATGCTATCATTACTTGGCAACAATTCTATGGATTATTCTTTGCTTTTTACTGTAGGGTTTTTCATGTCAAGAAACAAAATACACTGCTGGTTATGACCTTTATTTATAAAGAAAAGAAGGGGCTTATTGGTAGGATATATAAGAAGTTTTTTGATTATGTTGTACACAGTCCATATATTGATGGATATACTTGTGTTGCGAATGTTGAGTGCGATAATTACAGTAGAATATTTAATTTGCCTAGAGAAAGGTTCAATTATGTTCAGTGGGGATTATCTGATTTTGCAAAAGAGTATAAAATCACAGAGGGAAACTACATTTTTTCAGCGGGCAGAAGCAATAGAGATTGGCCATTTGTTTTTGAATCTCTTGGGAATAGCAAGTATAGTGGGAAAATGATATGTTCAGAAGGGAATTATGATGGTAAATATTCAAATTTGGAGGTTTTGTCGAATATAAGTGATGAAGAATATTATAGAATCCTTTCTCAGGCATATTGTATGGTAATTTCGATTAAAGATTGTAGTATTTCAGCAGGTCAGATAACATTAATTCAAGCTATGCAGTTTGGAAAGCCGGTGATTCTAACACAGTCTGACGGGCTGACTAGCGATTATGTAGTAAATGAAGAAAATGGTTTGATTGTTGATAAAAATAAGGAATCTTTGCTTGTAGCCATTGACAGACTATACTCAGATCCTATTTTGTATAGAAAGTTGTCTGAGAATGGGAGATTACTTTTTGAAGAAAAATTTTCCAATTTCCGAATGGGAAAAGATATAGGAAGTATTGTTGGAGGCATTTGAAAATGAAAGGTAAAATAGTGTTTGTGGTGCCTTGCTTGCGAAGTGGAGGAGCAGAGCGAGTAATGGTTCTGTTGGCTAATTCGTTGGTTGAAAAAGGTTATGAAACAGGATTCCTTTTCACCATGGATGATGTGGTTAGTTATGAACCAAATAAAAAAGTTACCATTACGGTGAATAAAGGAAGCAGGAATCCATTAGGACAGATAAAATTTATCAGAGAATATATGCGGAGAAATAAAGACTCGGTATATATATCTTTTTTCACATATCAGAATCTGTACACATTGATTGCTAAATTATTCTTACCTGTAAAAGTAGTAGTATCAGAAAGAAATGACCCTAGAAAAACGCTGTACGGGCGTAAGAAATTAGAATTATTACGTTTAGCTTTGTATTCCGGCGCTTATAAAGTTGTGTTTCAGACCGAGGAAGCAAAGAGATACTTTCCAAACAGAATACAGAAAAAGGGTGTACTTATATCTAATCCATTGTCTCCTGATTTGCCTGACATTTTTAGAGGCGAAAGTGAAAAAAGAGTTGTTGCTGTTGCTAGATTAAATAAGCAAAAAAATCTTCCGATGTTGATTTCGGGGATTGCTGATTTTCTAAAGAGTTATCCAGAAATGTGTTTGGAGATTTATGGTGAAGGAGATCCTCGTGATCCGGATATGAAGAGTGAATTGATTGAGTTGGCATCTAAAAAAGGAATCCGTGATCGTGTTAAATTTATGGGATTTGTTCATAATGTTACGGAAAAAATAAGAACAGTTAGCATCTATGTTAGTACATCAAATTATGAAGGAATTTCTAATTCTATGTTGGAAGCACTGGCAATGGGTATTCCTTGTATATGTACAGACTGTCCAGTAGGTGGAGCACGTATGTTTATCAAAGAAGGAGTAAATGGTTATCTTGTGCCTGTTGGAGATGATAGAGCCTTCAGCGAGGCCTTGTATAAAGTAGTGTCTAATAATATGCGGATAAGATGTTATGATGAGGCAGTTACACTAAGAAAAGCATTATCTGTGAATACAATAACAGAGCAATGGGAAGATGCAATTATGTAGAAGGAAAATAGGTATGAGCAATGCATTTAAGATTAGTAAAAAGGCGTTATGTCAGTATATACTGATATATATAATGCTTCTTTTCAATCAGTCAAATTTCTTTGCTTTTTATATTGATGGAAGTCAGGGAATCCAATTAATACTGATTCTGTTATTCTCGGCTGCGCTATTGCTTAGACATCGACGCAAAGCACAGTATGGATTCTATGTTTGCCTTTTTATGTTATTAGCTGTGACTTTTGAAAGGTTCTGGAGTGGAGGCGTAGGAATTGCATTTTGGTGTGAGATAGCGCTGAAAGTATTGATTGTGTATTTAGCCTTTTGCGTGGATGAGGAGCACTTCCTAGATCGTTTCCTTAAACTTGTAAGCATTCTAGCAAGTATTAGTATTCTTCTTTGGGGCCTACAGATTCTTAATATTAATTTACCGACTAGGCTGTTTACAGTACATGATACGAGAAATATTCATGTAGAATATGATTATCAAGGAAATAGATCGGCATGGAATTATAAATGTTATGGTCTGTTTCTCTATAGCTATCTGACATACTATCCGAACAGAAATGTTGGAATATTTACAGAGCCCGGTATTTATCAGGCGGTACTAAACAGCGCATTATTTGTGTTGCTGTTTATGGATGAATGGCTTCATATAGATGTCTCTAAAAGAAAAAAATACGTTATTCTGTTTTCAGTGGCGCTGTTAACGACACAGTCGACTTCTGGTTACCTTGGTTTTTTGGCAAGTTTGTTAGTTCTGTTGCTTAGCAGAAATGAAGATAACTCGATTAACTGGAAGAAAATGGCGGTGTCTTTAAGTTTGGCAGCATTGATTGGGCTAGGTATTGATTTGGCAATTCGAGGAGAAGATAGTTTATTAAATGTTGCCTTCATATCTAAGTTGTTTGATAATTCAAATCGCTTATCATTAGTTGCAGAGAATAGTACCGGGAAATATAGGATGGCTAGTTTGCTTATGTCACTTCAGGCAATGTTGAACCATCCGTTAGGGCTTGGTTATGAAGGCTGGATTTCTTATAGCTCAATTAATGAATTAAGTGGAGCAGGTGGATATCCTCTAAAACTAGGAGCAGTGTTAGGTATTATACCATTGCTGTATCTGATGATATGGATTTTTAGTCCGCTTAAGAATCTTCGAAAAGGGTGGACGGAAAGTCTTCTTTTTGTTTTTTTGTATTTCAATACATCGCTTGCTCAAACAAGTGCGGTATATCCAGTGCTGATCATGATTCCAATTATTCTTAAGGAACTTGACCGAGATAGAGTCATTGAAATGAGAGGGTATTACATATGAAGAATGAAAAAAAAATATGGTTTAGGGTGTTTGGAAAGTTAAGTAGAATGGGACTATTAAAATGGGTTCCAGATGATCTATTCCTTAAAGTACGTTACCGCGGTGAAATGAATAAACCATTGAATCTAAGGAATCCTCAGACGTTCAATGAAAAGCTTCAGTGGCTAAAAATAAATGAACGAAGACCTGAATTTACGATGATGGTTGATAAATACAAAGTTAGAAATTATATTAAACAGGTGTTGGGAGAGGAATATTTAATTCCATTATTAGGTGTATGGGATGAGCCAGATGCAATTGATTTTAATAGTTTGCCAGATCAATTTGTGTTAAAGTGCAATCATAATTCTGGTAGAGGAATGTGTATTTGCACAAATAAAAAAGAACTTGATGTTAGAAGCGTAAAGAAGAATTTAGAAAAAGGTTTAAAAGAAGAGTACTATTATGCAGGCAGAGAATGGCCATATAAAGATGTTCCGAAGAAAATAATTGCAGAAAAATATATGATTGATCCTGTTACAAAAGATTTGAGGGATTATAAGTTTTACTGCTTCAATGGCGAAGTGAAGTTTGTGATGATTAATTCTGATAGAAATTCTGACCAACCCACAAAAGCTGATTACTTTGATAGAAGTTTTAATTGGTTGGATTTTCAGTGGGGATATGAACATTCGCGTATTAAACCTGAAAAACCACATGATTTTGAGAAAATGATAGAAATAGCTGAAAAATTATCTCAAAATATGAAGCATGTTAGAATTGATTTATATTATTGTGCGAATAAGATATATTTTGGAGAAATTACGTTTTTTGATGGAAGTGGATTTGACAAAATTGAACCAGTAGAATGGGATTACAAAATTGGAAGCTGGATAGAATTATAAGGAGGATATAATGAGAATAATTGTCGGTGCTGATTTAGTCCCTTCCAAACATAACTACGACCTTTTTGAAAAAGGAAATGCAGATGATTTGGTGGGAGTAGAATTGGCTTCAATCTTGAGAAAATCGGATATTCGAATATTTAATTTAGAAACTGTTGTTGGCTCAAAAGGCCAGGAGATAAAAAAATCAGGTCCATATTTACGTTGCCCAGAAGAATGTTTTTCTGGTATTGCTGCGTTAAATCCTACAGTGCTGTCAATTGCTAATAATCATGTAATGGACTACGGCGAAGATGGATTATTAGAGACCATTAGAATTATTGAAGACAATGGTATTGAGTGGGTCGGAGCTGGGATAAATATCGATTCGCTAAGAAAATATACTGTAATCGAAAGGAATAAGATAAAAGTAGGTATTTATTCATGCGCGGAACATGAATTTTCAATTGCGGACTCGGATTGTGCAGGATGTAATCCGTATGATCCGCTTTATAGTTTTGATGATGTTAGAGAGCTGTCTTACAAATGCGACTACGTTATTGTGATATATCATGGGAATAAGGAGTATTATCGATACCCGTCGCCTGAAGTGCAGCGCATGTGTAGAAAGTTTGCTGAATGTGGTGCTGGCATTGTTTTGTGCCAGCATAGTCATTGCATAGGGGCGGCCGAGAAGTATAATAAAAGCGAACTAGTATATGGTCAGGGAAACTTCCTCTTTTATGGAGGAGAGACAGATGAGTATTTCCAGACGGGTTCTTTAGTGCAAGTCGATATTAACGAAAACACAAAGGAATGTCTTGTGACATATATTCCAATTGTGAAAAATGGCGTGACAATTCGATTGGCTTCAGAGAGTGAAAAACAGGAGATACTCAAAGAATTTATGGATAGAAGCCGTCAGATAGAAGTACTGGGTTTCGTGGAAGAAAACTATCGAAAATTTGCATCTTCTATGATAGATACCTATTATTCAAGGTGTCTTGCCAAAGTTCGTAAAAATATTATTTTCAAATGCATAAATAAATTGCTCAAGGGTCGAGTTCTAGAAAGCTGCTTTTCAGAAAAGGAATGTATAGAAATACTGAACACGATCCAATGTGAAGCTCATAGAGAACTCTTTCTTGAAGGATTAAAAGGAAAAATATATGGGAAAACAGGTAAGTCATAATAATGGAACAGGGTTAAAAAACAAAGTTATGTCTGGATTATTCTGGACCTTTGGTGAACGTATCATAGCGCAATCTGTTTCTTTTATTGTATCAATATTATTAGCGCGTATTCTAATGCCAGAAGAATACGGAGTAATTGCAATAGTATTAGTTTTCATAAATATTGCCAATGTATTTGTTTCAAATGGATTTGGAGAATCGCTGGTTCGGAAAAAGGATTCTAATGAGACAGATTTTTCCACAATTTTTTATTGTAGTTTTGTGTTTTCATGGATACTTTATGCAATTCTGTTTATTTCGGCACCCGTTATTGCAGATTTCTATAAACAGGAAGCACTGGTGTCGTTATTGAGAGTTCTTGCACTGAAGCTCCCAATCTCTTCGATCAGTACAATCCAGCATGCATATGTTTCAAAACATATGATTTTTAAAAAGTTTTTCTTCTCGACACTTGGCGGAACACTGATTTCAGGTATTTTTGGGACATTGATGGCTTATGGTGGATGCGGTGCTTGGGCTCTAGTGGCTCAGTATTTGTGCAATACTATAATTGATACTGTGGTGTTATTTATTACTGTTCCATGGAGACCCCAAAGGCTATTTTCTAGAAAGTCTGCGACTCAGCTTATTGGATATGGATGGAAGCTAACGGCATCCAGTTTAATTAATGAGTTTTATTCAGAACTTAGAAGTTTGATTATTGGAAGGGTCTATTCATCAGCAGATTTGGCATATTACAATAGAGGAAATCAGTTTCCAAGTCTAATAATTACCAATGTTGATACCGCTATTGGAAAAGTTGTTTTTCCAGCAATGACTAAAGTTGTTGAAGAAAAGCAGAGGATTAAGCAAATTAGCAGAAGAGCTATGAAAACTACTTCGTATATTATATTTCCGTTAATGATAGGTTTAATGGCGGTAGGTGAACCATTAGTAAGACTTCTTCTTACAGACAAATGGTTATTTTGCGTCCCATTTCTGCAATGCAGTTGTATATACTATATGTGTCAGCCAATCCAGACAACGAATTGGCAAATTATTAAAGCGGTAGGACGTAGTGACCTTTGTCTTAAACTTGAAATAATGAAGAAAACTATTGGCGTGTCAATAATTCTTCTTACAATGAACTTTGGCGTTCTTGCTATTGCAATTGGAAATGCTGCTTTCGCAGTTATTTCAATGTTTATTAATATCGTTCCAAATAGAAAGCTGATTGACTATTCTGTGGGGGAGCAGATGAAAGATATTATACCACCATTAGTACTCAGCATACTGATGGGAATTGTTGTAACATATATAGGGAAGATAGATGTTCCTGCGATCATCGGCTTAGTGCTGCAAATTGTGGCAGGAGTGGCGTTTTATTTCATAGGGTCGTACCTTTTTAGATTGGATAGTTTACTTTATTTACTTGACATAGTGAAATCGTTCATAAGGGAGAAGGTAGGAAAATAAGATGACGCTGTATTCAAAGATAAAAAGAAGGTTACTATTAGTATACGGTGATTTTACGACGGTAATTTCAAAATTTGCGCTTCGTCTCAATGGGGTAAAGTATAATTCGGGTCTTCATGTGAGAGGAATGGTGAAGATATATAATTCTGGTGAAATTTCCATTGGAAATAATGTTACGATAAATTCAGCATTATGGGCAAATCCCATATCTGCGGCTGGTCACACCTGTTTTCAGGTATCGGGGGGGGTATTCTGAAAATTGGTGATGGAACAGGTATCTCGAATTCTTCAATAACCTGTCAGCAGCAGATTACAATTGGAAATCATGTGTTGATTGGAGCCAATTGCCAGATTTATGATACGGATTTTCACCCTCTGGAAAGTCGGTACCGCTTTGGACAAGATAGAAATGATAATTATATTCATAGAAAGCCGGTTCTAATCGAAGAGGGGGCTTTTATTGGAACTGGAACGATTATTTTAAAGGGAACGCATATCGGACGTAGAAGTATTATAGGTGCGGGTTCTATTGTCAGCGGAGAAATTCCACCGTTTGAAATATGGGCGGGTGTACCTGCAAAATATGTAAAGAAGATTGAATAGAGAGGAAAAGGTACTGTGAAGAGAGTATTTGTGATTTGTAACAGCAATTTTCCAAGAGGAGGAGCAATTGCAAATTATATTCAATATCTAATGTTATGTATTCAAGAATGCGGTTTTGAAACGATTCTTGTTTCAGATGTCAATCCAGAATTTATAGTTCCCCAAACCAAGAGAATCAAATATAGGTGTTTTGATATTGAACCTGTGGTCGTAAGTAAAAATCGATTTGTTAAACATATTCAATATCGATCTGGATTTTCCAGGGAAAGAATAGCTGCACTCAAGAGGAATAAGATAACATCTGAAGATGTTGTTATAGTTCTGGGGCAGAGCAGAGCCTTTTATACACGACTGTTATCTCTCCGCAATAGCATCAGATTTAAGATAATTGGTGGACTATTAGAGATGTTCGACAGAGCTAATTATTCTGGTGATGATTGCGCATATAGAGAATATCAGTATGTTTTGGAAGAAATTTTCCCCCAATTTGACGCACTGATGCCTATTAGTACATATATTGAAAGCTACTATAAAGCAAAGGGAATGAAGACTATATGTTTGCCAATAATGGCAGATTCACAGGAATTCCCTGTTAAACAGAAAAGCTTTGATAAATGGCGTTTTATTATTCCAGCAAATGGTAAAATGAAAGATGCCTTGGCAGATATGCTTGGTGCATTCTCTGAATTGGAATGTGATGAATTGGGAAAACTAGAACTCCATCTCTGTGGAGTAAAGGAAGAAGCGGTAAGAGATATCCTGGGTAAAGAGCAGTTTGAAAAGCTGAAGAGCAGCATGATTATACATAAATGGATGAAGTATGAACAATTGATTGACCTTTATCAAGAAATGCACTTTCTGGTTTTAGCACGGGAAATATCTCAGATGACATTGGCAAATTTCCCAAGCAAGGTTCCAGAAACGATGTGTTTTGGAATTGTGCCAATAGTGTCCGAAGTGGGAGATTATACGAAATTTTATTTACAAGATGGTGTGAATAGCTTTTTTATTCATGGCTCTGAAATAGAAGAATGCAAAGCTGCTATTAGGAGAACGTTACAATTAACTCAGGGAGAGTATCTTGCCGTTTCAAAAGAAGCTCTATATTGCGCTAAAAATAGATTTGATTATAGAAAATGGACGAATACTGTTCGGGAGATGCTTGAAAATGTGTAAGCGTAATAATAGCCTAGATATTGCAAAAGGACTTGCGGTTCTTTTGATGATTTGGGGGCATTGCATTCAGTTTGGTAATGGTAGCGACTTCCTTCAACAACAAGGTTATTACGATGATGTAATATACCGTTCGATATATAGCTTTCACATGCCCTTATTTGCAGTTATTGGTGGTTATCTACTTTCCTGTTCCCTTAAGAAAAGAACTACAAAGAGCGTTTTGTCTTCAAGATTGAAGAACCTTGCAATCCCAATTATTTCATGGAGTTTGGTGAATTATATAATTGAAGCATCAACGTATGGAATGGCAGAAAGCATAGTTGGAGGGCTGAAACAGTATTTCTGGGTGCTGATGGGAACACTTTGGTTTTTATGGGCAATGCTCTTTTGCTCAGTTTGCGCAATGCTTATTCATAGTGCCTGTAAAGATCATGTTTCAGTTTTCATTGTTGTGTTTGTATTAAATATGATTACACCAGATAGCTTTAATCTGAATTATTTCAAGTTCCTCTATCCGTTCTTTGCTGCGGGATATTTATGGAAAGAAGATATTGGGAAGAGACTGAATAAACTGTTGTCAAGTAGAATGAGATTTGCGTATGTGGGGGGACTGTTTCTTATATGGGTGATTCTGCTGACACAATTTAAAAAAGAAGTGTTTATTTACCAATCAGGATTCACTTTGCTTGGCAAGGGAAATCCTGAAAAACAATTATTTATTGATATTTTTAGAGTATTAATCGGTCTTTCTGGATCGGTATGGATGCTTTTATTCGCAAATTGTATCAGCAAAACTATTTTAGCCAAATTTTTATCAACCTTGGGGAAAAACTCACTTGGAATTTATATTATTAATAACTATGTAAACATATATATTGAAGATTTTTGCGCAGATATGAAACAAAATGCTGCTTGGGTAATTGTTTTGACATGTATTACTACGTTTGTATGCTTAGCTATATCATTATTGATAGGAAGAAATAAATCATTAAATAAATTATTGCTTGGAGGTAGATAAACTGTAAGTCGTTGGAGAAGGTTTGTTCAGGGATCAACAAATTTCAATAAATAATCTAAAATAATTAGAGCGTATCTGAAAACACAGTATTCTTGTGCTATTTCAACAAAATCCAAATGGAAGCAAGATGGACAAAAGCAAGAAAGGACACAGCAAGCTTATCATAGCGTGTAGCGACCCTGCGAAAAACCTTGAGTTTATTGAAGAAGCACTCGATCAGGTGGCGTTCCTTATAAGTGTGGAAATCGCAGAACCAAGGCTCGATCACATTACTTTTGGGTGGGATCGTATACGATGCTCTCTGCTCTGTGATGTAAGTGCGAATGGAATTTGTTCCGTATGCTTTATCACCCAGAATGTTGCTTCCGGAAATTTTCACTTCCGAAAGCAGATCGACGGCGACACTGGCATCAAAGATGTTTCCGCCGGTAAGCAGAAAGTGGACGGGATTTCCCAATGCATCCGCAACAGCATGGATTTTTGTAGTCTTTTCACCATGACTTACACCGATAAACTGGTTGTTTTCCGAATTTACAGCCCCCTTTTT
>OIZO01001619.1_pt1 | contig 11035 bp, 9 predicted proteins | sample 1588551 | NCBI WGS metagenome assembly OIZO01 (sample SAMN03283271) | human gut metagenome | biome: human-associated habitat; material: feces | host: Homo sapiens | place: Peru | collected 2012 | reverse complement strand
ATTTCCTATTGAATCTTACACGATATAATAAAAGTTCAGTTTATGAATTCTAATCAGTAGTTTGACGTCATCACGAAGAAAAGGTTTAATGGAAGTCTAAAAAAAATGCATTTTTTCTTCATTAAATGTTTTTTCTCTCTTAAAAATGCTTCTTTTCTTCTTTTTAAAGCAAATTTACCCTTTTTATTTTGAGAATTAAACATTTTGTCGTATCTTTGCAGACAAAAAGAAACATTTTGTATGAAAAAGATTCTATTATTCATAATAACTGCCAGCATTTTCACCTTTTCTTCTTGCTTTCAGAAAGAGCAAACGCAAGAAAAGGAGCAAGTCATCGACACTATTCCTATGATGGTGATGCAAATACAAAAATGCAACCGACTATATACGGCAGAAGCCCATGTTCACAAAATTATCACCCACGATGATCAACTGAATCTGAAAGGTTCTTTTTTCAGAAAGGACTTCAACATTCATGTACCTGGTTCAAACAGGAAAGTTGCAATCCCTATGAATGCAACCATCAAGGCTTCCGTAGACTTCCAAGGGTTTTCCAATCAAAATGTGTTACGCAAAGGCGACAAGATAGAAATCATTCTGCCAGACCCAAAGCTGACACTCACGAGCAGTAAGATAGACCACAATGCGGTAAAACAATATGTTTCCATTGCCCGCAGCAATTTCAGTGATGCAGAACTCACCCAACTAGAGCAGCAAGGCAGACAAAGCATCATCAATGATATTCCGAATCTTGACCTCATGGAACAAGCTCGGCTCAGTGCCGCAAATACTCTGATTCCGATGCTCAAGAACATGGGATTCAAGGAAGAAAACATCAAGATTAGCTTCCGTAAGAAATTCACAATCCAAGACTTGAAGGAATTCATTTCAAATGGATTGAATGACAATAAAACAATAGAAAAGAGAACAGCCTCTAGCCAGGCATCAAATAAAGAGGACTAAGATATGAAGAAATATGGAATCATAATCATTTTATTCCTTATTATAATAATAGGTGGAGCACTCTATTGGCTTAATAAAGACAATACAATGAACGTGGCAACGGAAGAAAAGACCACCCTTTCACCAACCCAAGTAGAAAGTATTGAGGCTATCGGGCAATGGGAATTTCTTGCCATCAACGATGAGGAACTCGTTGATACAACCCGACATGGTTTCTTTGGTGACGATCAATTGGTACGTATCTATTATGGTACCCTGCGTCTCGGTATTGACATGAAAGACGTAAAGGAAGGATGGATACAGACGGATGAAAAGAAAGATTCCATAGTCTGCACCCTTCCCCCAATCCGACTCCTCGACAACAATTTCATAGACGAGGCAAAGACTAAAAGTTTCTTTGAAGAAGGAAAATGGACTGGTGCTGACCGACAGGCTATGTACGACAGAGCTTACGTTATGATGAAAAAGCGTTGCTTGACACCTGTGAATTATCAGACGGCAAGAAGAAATGCCAAGCAGCAATTCAAAGACATGTTCAAGACAATGGGATTCACTAACGTTAGAATAGAATTCGAAGACTGAGGGTAGAATTACCTTCAGTCTCCCAAAACGGAAGTAACTAAACATATTCCGTTCATAAAAGACAAGAGAGTTATCTGGGCGCAAGCCTAATTATTAATTATCATTTTTAAATTAAAACATAAGAGAGATGGATGCTATCAATGATTTTTTCACAGCCTTTAGTTCATTCCTTTGGGGATGGCCTATGATTATTTTATTGTTGGGAACTCATATTTTTCTAACCATACGCCTGCGCTTTCCACAGCGCAAGATATTCCAGGCTATCAAATTGTCTGTCAAGAAAGACAAGAAGGCAACGGGGGATGTTTCTCAATTCGGAGCACTAGCCACTGCCTTGGCAGCCACCATCGGTACGGGTAACATCATCGGTGTGGCTACAGCCATAGCATTAGGCGGACCAGGTGCTGTCCTTTGGTGCTGGCTCACCGGTGTTTTCGGTATTTCTACCAAGTATGCAGAGGGACTTCTTGCTGTAAAATATCGAGTTAAGACAACACGAGGAAAGATGCTGGGAGGTCCGATGTATGCTCTAGAAAAGGGATTGGGCTGGAAATGGCTTGCCATCCTCTTCGCAACCTTTGCCGCCCTTGCTTCTTTTGGTATTGGCAGCACAGTTCAAGCTAATGCCATCTCAACCCTTGTAGAGAATCAATATGGCATTTCTCCTTTCATTACAGGCTCGATAGTTACCATTTTAGGAGCAGCCGTAATCATTGGTGGTGTAAAGACTATCTCTAAGGTTTGTGGAATGCTTGTACCTTTCATGGCCCTATTCTATGTATTGGGCTGTATTTATATTCTCATTGTAAATCATGCCTACATTCTCCCTGCCCTACAGATTATCTGCGAATCAGCTTTTACAACAAAAGCTGCTGGTGGTGGTTTTGCAGGTAGCACACTGATGCTTGCAGCCCGTTATGGTATTGCCCGTGGTCTTTTCTCTAATGAGAGTGGACTTGGTTCTGCGCCAATTGTTGCCGCAGCTGCTCAAACCCGCAATCCCGTTCGACAGGCATTAGTTTCATCAACAGGAACATTCTGGGATACAGTCATCATCTGCGCTCTAACAGGACTGGTAATCACCAGCAGTATCATAGCCTATCCAGATATAGACTATCATGATGGGGCAGCACTTACCAAAGCAGCTTTTAGTAAAATACCATATATTGGAGCTCCATTACTAACATTTGGTCTGACCACCTTTGCTTTTAGTACTACACTAGGTTGGAGTTATTATGGCGAACGTTGCGTAGAATACCTGAAGGGAAAGAAATGGATGCTTTGCTATCGCATCCTCTACATTGTCAGTATATTTGCAGGAAGTGTCATCAGTCTCGGTCTGGTATGGAACATAGCTGATTGCATGAATGCTCTTATGGCTATTCCAAATCTCGTCTCTTTACTATGTCTTAGTGGAATTATTGTGCATGAAACAAGAAAGTATCTTTGGCGCGACCGTCTAGATCAGGATATGGAGGAAAGCGAATTACAGGAAGTAGAAGACAAATAATCGTGCAAACGATTGTCCTGAAGAAATAGCAGAAAACTATATATTTTTGATTCATCCTACCATTTTCTTTTGTACCTTTGCAGCAGAAAAGGTAACTTTATAGAAAATATAGGTTAAAAGAGATTTTATTAGTTTTTGTTGATTAAAAAAATGCCCAGGCAGCAGTGATGCTATCCTGGGCTTTTTGTTTTATATGCTCTATTCACTTATATTCTGTAATCATCAACAAGAATTTTCACTTCTTATTCAGCACTTATCTGCAAATGCTTCATTCCGTGTCCACCCCACGTTGTATAATTGACGAATTGGAATCCCATACGAGTATAAAGGCTTTCAGCTCTTGGATTGCCTTTATCAACCAATAATCCAACCTTCGGAATACCAAGTTCCTTACCACGTTGTATGGCAGCATTCAACAAAAGCTTTGCAATCCCCTTACCTCTATAGCTACTGGAAACAGCCAAACTGTCGAGATAGTATTCACCTTCTTGAGTCTCAGCATCCATACCCGAATAATCAATTCCAAAGGTAGCAAGAGTCTCATCTAAAAATCTTTTGCGCAAAGTCTTAAGTTGAGCTCCATCATAAGCTACCAAGATGCCAGCAACCACACCATCAGTAGTCATTGCCATCAACACATTTCGGTAACTATACTGGCTATCCTCCATCTTTACCAGACGTTCAATCAACTGATGAAAATCAGCCAATGTATGACGAGGTCCGGCAAAATTCTGACAACATTCCGTATTCATCGCTTCCATAATGAGCGATGCTATATGCGAAGCTTTATCTGGGGTTGCTTGTTCTATATGTATCTTCATTTTCGTTTAGTTTTTACAATTACGAATGCAAAGATAATAATAATTAACGAGATAAACAAAACTTTTTCTTTTTCTTTACTTTTGTTTCACAAAGATTTTATATCTTTGCCCCATAATTCAATAACAAATGTTAAGATAGAGGCTACCAGATTGTCACAACATCAATTTCCCAGAGTAAAAAGCTATCAAAAATCAATTGATAATATAAGTTCTGTATCCTTCATGTTTGGGTAGAGACCTTCATTATTATTATAATCTTTTGTAAAAACTGACAATTAAAGACTTTTTCTTTGCTGATTCCAAATAATAATGCTAACTTTGCGCACGAAATTGTTTTATCTTGAGAAGACAAAGAGACAGAAAGATTGTAATGATATGGAAAAAATACTAATAGTTGAAGACGACATCGCATTTGGAACCATGATTCAGACATGGCTCAGGAAGAAAGGATTCGAAGTTGAAAAAACGACTTCGGTGAAAGCAGCTATACAGGCTTGGGAGAAGTTGGAAAGTGGATTTGATCTGGTGCTATCCGACCTTCGTCTTCCAGACCATGATGGTATTTTCTTATTGCAATGGATGAGAAAGCACGGCGTGCAAGTACCTTTCATCGTCATGACCAGCTATGCAGAGATTCAGAACGTAGTACTCGCCATGAAATCGGGTGCAACAGATTACGTAGCCAAACCTTTTCATCCGGATATTCTCCTGGAAAAGATTAAGGAAGCCATAAAAAATCACAATACAAGCTCTCTATCAGAGAAAAATATAGAGCAGAGGGAGGCAACAGGAAATCAGGAGCCAATAGATAATAAAAAAGTATCAGGAAATACGGAATCTAAAGGAAATGTAGATGTTCCTAAATATCTTGAAGGTGAAAGTGAGGCTTCAAGAAAACTCTATAGTTTCGTATCTCTGGTTGCTCCTACTCCTATGTCGGTTCTCATTCTAGGTGCAAGCGGAACAGGTAAGGAATATGTGGCTCGTCGCATTCATGAATTAAGCCAGCGGGCAGGGAAACCTTTCTTTGCACTCGACTGTGGAGCCATTCCTAAGGATGTGGCAGCATCAGAATTCTTCGGTCACAGCAAGGGAGCCTTTACGGGAGCAGACCAAGACAAGAAGGGAGCCTTTGAAATAGCAAATGGCGGTACACTCTTCCTGGACGAAATGGGGAACCTGAACTATGAAGTGCAAGTGCAACTGCTTCGTGCCCTTCAGGAGCGAAAAATTCGTCCATTGGGCAGCAACAAGGAAATCGACATCGACATCCGACTGGTTTGCGCCACCAACGAAAATCTGGCACAGCGTGTAGCAGAGGGAAACTTCCGCGAAGACCTATACCACCGCATCAACGAGTTTACCATCTACATGCCGGAGTTGAAAGACCGTGGTGCCGATCTCTTCCTCTTTGCTGATCTCTTTATCAAACATGCCAACAAAGAACTCAATAGAAACGTGGAAGGACTCGATGGTAAGGCGAAGGAGAGAATCGCCTCTTATAACTGGCCAGGAAACCTGCGCGAATTGAACAATGTGATGAAACGTGCCACTCTTCTTGCCACAGGCAGATATATTGGAGTAACAGAACTGGAACAGAGTATGGCTCATATTCAGCCACAAGCTCCTACCACCCTGCATGACGAGGAAACAGAACTGCAACGTATAGAAGCAGCACTAAAAGCGGCAGGAGGTAACAAGAGTAAAGCTGCACAATTGCTTGCTGTGGATAGAAAGACGCTGTATAACAAGATGAAGAAGTACGGCATCTGAGGAACTTTCCCCAATATTTTGGGGAAAAATTCCACACTTGTTCCACAACTTCCACAAAGTTAAGATTTGGCACAAAAATGCATATTAACTGATTATCAACTATTTACTAAAAGGAGGAATCTTTTGGCACGCAGATTGTGATATTAGATTGTGAACTCGCAAACAAGCAACAATGCAAGTAAGACGGTTCATTAAAGTAAAAATAATATTCACAATAAAAAATAAAAAGATTATGAAAAAGTTAGTATTCGCAGCTATCGCTGCCATGGTAATGGTATCAGTTAGTAATGTATTCGCCAACAACAAGATGGCAAGTGTTTCATCAGTAGCTCCAGTAGACACAGTTGCTCCTGCAGAACCAGCAGACACAACAGTAGAGAAGACAACTCCAGCAGAGACTCCAGCTGATTCTACAACAGCAACAACAGATACAACTGTAGCTAAGTAATATCACCTTCAAAAAACAGTAATAAACAGAAGAAATAGAAAGACATTAAATATCAGTAATTACGCTTCGCTTTCAATTAGGCAGGAGACTAATGATAAAATTCATTGGTCTCCTGACTTGTTTTTAGCCCTTTCTTTTCTTTAAATCAGTTTTTTGCATTATCTTTGCAGAAGATAATTAAGTAAGTAGATTTCACATGCACAAAAACAATATTCCACTCAAGGTAGCCCTCGGCTATTGCATTATTGCCATTATCATGATTCTGGCAATCAGTCTCGTATATAGCAACACCAAGAGCATCATCGCCATCAACGAAGCATCCCGTGAGTACATCAAGAAAAAGGATGCAGCCGACAGTACCATGACTTCTCTGCTCAAAGAAGAGCAGAAGAACTTGAAGCAACTCTCTGATGCAATGGCAGGGAAATCTACGTTCAATTATCTGCAAGATAAGGTTAAAAGTCTGAATACCGGCAAGGATTCTATCGTTGTTCATTCCAAAGCCCCACAAACCCACGAGGCAAAGAAAACTACGGTGGAAGTAATGAAGACCCGCCGAGGATTCTTCCGCCGACTAGCTGATGCTTTCAAGAAAGAGCACGCAGAAACGCTAAGCATCAAGCAAGACAGCAACAGAGCCATCATTGATTCTATCACAACTCCTGTGAATGTGGCAGAAAATGTAGCCAACATTCTGGACCAGATAGACAAGAAGGAGAAGGTGGCTACGCAAGATCATAAGGAAAGTATCAACAAAGAGATGGAAGACTTGAAAATAGTCAGTACAAAACTTGCCTTACGTTCTGCCAAGCAACTGAGTGATGTACACAAAAGGGAACGTGACTCTATGCAAAAAGCCATCAACAAAGCGATGGCTGCCCGTAAACAGCTATTGTGGCAAATAGGTTTGCTTACACTAGTAACCCTCCTTGCGATTATCGTCATGATTTGGTTCATCTGGCGCGATGCAAGAAAAGAACGCATCTACCGTGAGAACCTGGAGGCAGCCAACGAAGAAATCCAACGTATCATGAACCAACGTGAGCGACTTCTCCTCACCATTACGCACGATATCAAGGCTCCAGCAGCCTCCATTTCCGGCTTCATCGACCTGATGAAAGAATACGTCACCGAAGCACAAGGTATGGAGTGTCTTCAAAATATCAAGAACTCTGCTGCTCATCTTTCCCGACTCGTAGCTTCTCTTCTCGATTATCATCAGTTGGAAAATGGACTGATGAAGGTTCAGCCTGTCTCTTTCTCTCCTACTCAACTGGTAAAGGAATCAGTAGAGGGAATGCGATTGCGAGCCGAAGAGAAAGGCTTAGCCATTTCGTATAAAATGACGATGGGAATGAAAAAGGAAGCAAATCAGGAGAATGAAACTGACAAGGAATTATTCCTAGCCGATGCTTTCCGTATTCGTCAGATTCTGGATAATCTGGTGAGCAATGCCATCAAATATACCGATCACGGAAGTGTCAACATTGAGGCACGAGTTTCCAAAATCATGGGTAAGCTGACACTCACCATGAGCGTGAAAGATACGGGTAAGGGAATGAACGATGAGGAAAAGCGGAAAGTATTCCAGGCATTCACCAGATTAAAGAGTGCACAAGGCATCGAGGGAACAGGCCTGGGCTTGTCCATCACTCAAGAACTGGTATCGCTTCTCGGTGGAGAAATTCTACTTCGTTCTACCTTGGGAAAAGGTTCCAATTTCATCGTTACGCTACCTATAGAACCTGCCCCAAAAGATGATTCGCAGGAGGATATCAAACAAACATCTGATCATCAGGAAGCCAAGGACTCAGACAACAAAAAGAAGGCTCAACAAGAGTTTGCCAACCATAAGGTCCTGCTTCTCGATGATGACAAACTTCAGCTTCAGCTTCTTCAGGAAATGCTGCGACGCATAGCAGGCGATTCCTGGCAAGTATTCGCCTGCAATCATGTGATTGATGCACTCACCATCCTGCACAATGAGCAGCCAGCCCTCATGCTGATGGACATAGAAATGCCAGAAATGAATGGTACAGAGATGATTACCCACATCAACCATACCAATATGACTGTCATTGCTATGACAGCGCATGATACGAGTATCCGGGAACAACTTATAAAAGCAGGCTTCGACGACTGTCTGTTCAAACCATTCAGCATAGAGAAGTTATCAGCTATCCTGGGAATAGATTCTGAACCTCAATCCCACTTTGACGCTCTTCTGGCTTTTGCTGAGGGCGATGAAGAGGCAGCAAAAGAGATACTCAACACCGTGAAGCAGGAACTGGCAGAACATCTTAAGAATTTGAAAGAAGCCATGGAAGAGGATTCCTTATCTATAGATAAAATAGGAAAAGCTGCTCACAAACTTCTGCCGATTGCCAGTATGATGCAGATGAGTTGTCTGGAAGAACTGAAGGCACTATCGCCTGAACATATTCAAGAGAATGGAGAAGAAGAGATTAGGAAGAAATTGAAGGTTGTTGCAGATTGCTTGCAGCACGTGCTGGAACAGAGTTTCTAGCACGCGCCTTCCCTTTTATTCCCTGATTTGCTGCGGCGTCAGCCCTGTATGCTTCTTGAAATAACGACAGAAGAAACTGACATCGGCAAAATGAAACTCCCAAGTCATCTCCTTGATGCTTTGCGTAGTTCGCTTAAGATGCATCTTAAGCTGCAGAATCACGTATTGGTCGATGATGGTCTTGGGGGTATGCCCCGTTACCTGGTTAACGATGTTGGTGAGATATTTCGAGGAGATATTCATCTGTTCGGCATAATAGTTCACATCCCTTGATATCTTGTAATCCTTCTCCAGCAGCATCATAAACCGATTGAACAGTTCTCTTACGCGATACGATTTCACTTCATCAGGACGATATTGCGGATTGCGCTGAAGATACTCATGAAAACCGATGAAGAATGCCTTCAACTGGCACAATACCAATTGGGAGATACAAGTACACTCCGATTGGTCGAAATAAACTTTTAATAGGGCAAACATACCATTGATGATGTTTGTCACCACGGGGGTATCCTGTCTGCATCTGTCTTCCCGCAAGGAAGAATAAACCGTCTGTTCCAGTTGCAGACTTGCTTCACGAAGCAAGGAAGGATTATATTTCAGCATTTCCACTTGAAAAGTTTCTTCAACTCTCAGTTTCACCACATCATTCGGGAACACGGTGATGACCGCTCCATCATAAAGTTGCCAATCCTTATAATTCACCTGTAGCCTCGCCTTTCCTTTCCGGCAAATCAATATTGCTCCGTAAGTCAATACTTGCGGACCCTCCTGCCATTCCTCCAAACCAGAGCAGGAAAGGCTTGCTTCCTGATAACTGCTTAATTCTGATAATTCCATCTACACCTTATTATATATAGAGTTATTATGTCTCTTTATTCCTATTTCGGTTGCAAAATTACACAAAATATGTGACATAAAAGAACTATTATTCCCAAATCGTCCATCCGCCGCGAAAAATTTAAAGTGATTGTTCGCCCAAAACTCCGTACCTTTGCACCCGAATTTCAAAAAGCAAGAATCAATGATTAAGAACATCTTATTGGTAAGCCTTCTGCTTGCAGGAGGAACTCTTTGGGCTCCGGCTCAATCACAAGCCACAGAAGGGGCGGCAACATCCTTGCCTGTCTGCAAGAAAGAAAACATGACCATCAGCCAACTCTTCCAGAAGGTTGAGGATAACAGCAAAAGCCTTCGCACTTCATTATCAGGAGTAGAAGCAGCACATCTCGGCATAGAATCGGCTAAAAGCAAGAAACTGCCCGACCTTGATGCTTCCCTCTCTTTCAGTTACATCGGCAATGCGCTGATTACCGACCGCGACTTCAGCAACGTTCATGGTTTGAAATCCCCACATTTCGGCAACAACTTCGCCTTCCAGGCACAGCAGGTGGTTTACGCCGGTGGAGCCATCAACGCAGGCATCAAACTCGCCGAACTCGGAAAGCAGCAGGCAGAAGTAGGCGTGAAACTTACCCGACAGCAGATTCGCTTCATCGCCCTCGGTCAATATCTCGACCTTTACAAGATAGACAACCGTATCAAGGTTTATGAGAAGAACATCGAACTGACTCGCCAGCTCATCGACGACATCAAGGAGAAGCAGACGCACGGCATGGCGCTGAAGAACGACATCACCCGATACGAACTCCAGATGGAAAGCCTCAAACTCGGTCTTACGGCGCTCCGAAACAACCGGAGCATCCTGAACCATCAGCTTTGCAATACCCTCGGAATGAACCAGGATAGCCAAATGAACCAGGGAAATCAGGAGATTCAGATTATCCCCGATGCCACCATTACCGACAAGACCTACGGCAAGGAAGGCGAGGCTTACTGGCAGACAGCAGGCACCCTGAACTCCCCACTCCTGGAGCAGAGCAGCAACGCCATCCGCATCGCTGAGCAGAAGGAGAAGATTGCCAAGAGCGATCTTCTGCCAAAGGTAGCTTTCGTTGCCGCAGATAACTTCGATGGACCTATCCTCTTCGAATTGCCACCTGTTGACAAGAACCTCAACGTCTGGTATGTGGGCGTAGGCGTGAAATACAGCCTCAGCTCTCTCTTCAAGAGCAACAAACGAATCAAGCAGGCTGCCGTGGAAACCCGACAGGCTAAAGAGGCACATGCCGTTCAGGCAGAGCAGCTCAACAATAATGTGCAGGCAGCCTACGTGCAATACCAACAAACCTACGTGGAACTGGAAACGCAGCGAAAGAGCGTAGAGCTGGCACAGCAGAATTACGACGTGATGAATGCCCGTTATCTCAGTCAGCTCGCTTTGGTTACGGATATGGTTGATGCCTCCAACCTCAAGCTCAATGCCGAGCTCAGCGAGGTGGATGCCCGCATCAACATCGTCTATGCCTACTATCGTATGAAGTACGTGGCAGGAGAAATTTAGAAACAAT
>OIZO01001614.1_pt1 | contig 11058 bp, 3 predicted proteins | sample 1588551 | NCBI WGS metagenome assembly OIZO01 (sample SAMN03283271) | human gut metagenome | biome: human-associated habitat; material: feces | host: Homo sapiens | place: Peru | collected 2012 | reverse complement strand
TTTCCCCTTTCACCCCTTACTGGTTTTCCAAATGCCCCTTTTGGCCATTTTTTCGGAAATTTCTCAAAAATATTTTTTTCGCGGCTCATGCTGCGCTCCTTTCGTTCTGTTCGGGTGGATGTTCCTTCCAGAACGAAGGGCGGCGGGGAGCGGCAGCCCACGGCGAAAAATTGCCGGGAACGACAAAAAGCGCCCACACAGGCATAAAAGCCTGCATGGACGCTTCGGTGCGGTTCAGTATGGAAATTGTCGGCGGCTGTCGGAGGGCATAGGTATCCTACTGTGTCTGGGTATCGTCCGGCTATGCTCCCGGCGCGGCTTGTTGCCGCAGCATTAGCGGCACCTCCTGTGCTCTCCTGTCATACGCATAGGTCCCTTTCATCTGAAAAATGTTGGGACAGCAAAAACAACGGCCGCCCCGTACAGAGCAGCCGCCGTTTTCCCTATACCATACGCTGCTTTTCAGTACCGCAAGGATGGGTGTCCTGTTATCGTCGTATTCTGATTTCTTTTAGGGCATTTCAGGACTATCCACAAGGGATACGCTGAACTCCTGTGCGGTTGCGCCCTCCGGCAGCAGCTTTGCCATGACCACCAGCCGCTGATTGCCGCTGTTGGCCTTGTCATACTTCCGGCAGCAGGTGGAGAGGGTCAGAACAGTATCTTCCTCGGAGAAGGTCACGCCATCAAAGTCAAGCCAGTTTTTCCGCGCAATCGTCTCAAAGAAGCTGGTCAGATCATCTCCCGTGGGATCAGGCGCAATATAGTCAAAACCAATATCCGTGACGAACAGTGCGGTGATCTGAAAGATCATGTCCTCGCCATCCACAGAGAGATAGATATACGGATGCTCCTTTACAAAGTCTGCGTCCATATAACGGTAGAGCTTGGTGAACCGCACACCGTCCGGGTCGCAGTTGCTGGCGGAGTGACCGAAAATGGTGGTGTTTTTGTCCAGCTTATCCCTGCCGCCGATTTTGTTTTCACAATGGGCATAATAGCAGCCCCACATGGCGTACTCACCGTTTTCATCCAGCTTTAGGTAATAGCCGTTGTCCTCCGCCTGCATCACAGGGTCGTCCACCTCCGCACCGGGGATATACAGCCACGCCACGGTGTCGGGATTCTTCGCTCTGGCTTCCGCCAACTCTGTCTGCCTGTCCACCGAGGGGATAACTTCGCCCGCGAGAGGCGCTGATGGCTGAGGCGCAGATGTGCTGGGAATGTCGATAGGCTCTGTCTCTCTCTGATAGCAGCCCCTGACTGCCGTGGTCATAGCAACGAGAAGGACAACTATGCAGATGATCGGACGAATGATTCTTGTGATTCTTTTCATAATGCTATCTCCTTGCCGCGCTTGGATAGCGGCGCAGCTCAAAATGTCATTAATTTGTTTCTTGTAGTGAAAAGAGAACAGCGCAATCCACAGCATCCTCATAATAGCTGCCGGTGGCTACATCCACAAACACGCCGGTCCGGGGGTTGCCGTTGGCTTTCATAAAGATGACCTCGATGGTATGGGTTCTGCTGACCTTCTCAAAGGTGTAGGACTTCGCCGCGCCAATGCTCTTGCCGTCAATCTTGACGTTGGCGACAGCATAGCCCTTATCCGGAGTGATGGCGAAGGTCTGATCTCTGCCCTCGCGGACGCTAACATTGCCGGAGGGAGAAATGGAGCCGCCAGCCCCGGCAGTTGCCTTGATGGTGTAGTAGCTGTAGCCGCTTCCGCCGCCACTGCCGCTTCCGCCTGTGCCGCCTGTGCCGCTATTGCCGCTATTGCCTTCATTGCCGCCTGTGCCGCTATTGCGCAGAATCGTCAGCGTGTAGGTTTTAGCACCGATTCTCACGACAATGTCGGTTGTGCCGCTGTTGGGGATGGCAACGGTTGCGCTGCCGCCGGTGGACAGAGCCTGTCCGTTGATGCTCACGGGCTCGCCGTTTCCAGACACCGCTGTGACTAGCGTAGATGTTGCTCCGCTATCATTTTGCAGCGTATAGGTATAGTTCGTTCCGTTGGCGGTAAAATCGCCGAGCCCCACTGCCAGACCTTCAAAGGTCAGAAGGTCATTACCGGGCACTGCGGCTCGCACCACTACGCGGGTGCCAAGCCGGGAGAAGGTGACGGTTTCCGTCTGGAAGGTTTCCCCGGAGATGGCACCGCCAATACTGGTCTTTTTCGTTTCCAGAACGGTCCCGGCAGCATCCAGCAGCGTGGCCACCAGCTCTGCGCTAGTCTGAGACTGCAGGCAGTTGTTGCGCAGGGTAATGGCGGCGGTGCTGTGACCGTTGCCGTCGTTCCCCTGTGTCACATCCATCGTCAGCTGCTCTCCGGTGCGGGCCAGTGCGCCGGTCATATGGACGCTGGCCTCGCTGTCACTGCCGTCATACTCCGGCAGGCGCTGATTGCTTCCCGTTCCACCGATCTGACCTTCCGCCCACGCCTCGGCGTACAGATAGGTACCCACATTGGGGATCTCGGTTTTGCCAATGGATGTCATATACTTGCCCAGATCATAGGTCAGGTCCAGTGTAAAGGTTCCCTGATCAATGCGGGTGAGGGCGCTGTCTTCGGAAATGGTGATTTCATTACCGCTAACCGATACGCCGTTTGTGGTGCAGGCTACCTCTGCAGGTTCGGTATGCAGATCATCCGCATAGAACGCAAGCTTCACCTCGCGGTTCTTTCCGCCAGCCAGCGTGGCGGCAGAGGAATTATAGAGGGTCATGCGCACCGTGCGCTTGCCGGCGCTCTCCGCAATCACTTCCATTTGCGAGATGCCAATGTCGGGATAATCCAGATACACTGTGCCGTTTTCGTTGATGCCGCCGGCGGCGGTGATGGTATAGCTCGGGTTGGTCACGCGGTCCTTCACATGGTGCCAGACGGTAAGGGTGGTGCTTTCATTGGGCAGCAGTGTTTCCGTAAGGGTGGCGGTTTCCCCGCTGCCAAGCTTGACCGTTAGGTTTGTCACATCGTTCAGCCCGGTGTTGCGGATGGTAAAGCGAATGGGTGTCAGGCTGTTCAGCGCCAGCGTTGCATAATCCACACCGATCTGTTCCACTGCCACCGCATCGGTGACAAAATCAGAGGTAGCGGTATAGAGGATCGTTTTCTCACCCGGAACGGTCACGCCGCCGATTACCTGCGGATTTTCATCGTCATAGAAGGTAGCCTGAATGACAGCCTGCACCTGATTGCTGCCGCTGACATAGGCATCAAAGTGGTCAGCCAGCGTGCGATCCGGCAGCTCTGCCAGTTCCAATGGTGCGGAGAGCGTGTAGGTATTTTCGACATAGCGCAGCTTGGCCGCCTTCAAAATGCCGTGATCTACCGCGCCGTTGGCGTTATTGACAGTCTCATAACAGACGATGGTAAGATCATTGCGGCTGCGATGATTCCCGCTGAGGGAAGCGAAGCGGAAGTCTCCGCCCACGACGGCGTTGCCGCTGCTGGTCAGGGCAGACAAAGAGCCTGGGAAACTGTTGGACATGGTGCCGCTTCCGTCCACAGCCAACAGCTGAATATCGCTGCTGCCGTCTCGGATACTGTGCCAACCGATGACAAATCGGTCATCCCCGCTGCCGAAGTTGGCTGCAACGACCTGGGGGTTTTCGTCAAGATTGCTGTCACAGGTCGCCAGCATGGCTGTACCGGGAGTTCCGTCAGCAGCCACGGTACAATAGGCGATCTCGTAGTCGGAGGTATCTCCGGTTCCGCTGCGGTCTAGCGAGTAAACCGCCATAGCGGTTCCGTCGGGCAGCATGGCCGCCTGCAACGCCTTCACGCTGCCAGTAGCACCGTTATAAAGCATTTTGGCCTTGCTCCAGGTGCCGTTATCATAGCAACGGTACATGATACAATCTCTGGTAGTGAAGTTCAGCAGGTTGTTGCTGCCCTGCGTACCGGGATCGGGGGTGTAGACGCTGCGCCAGAACACGATGGCTTTGCCGTCACCGCCCACTGCCGTGGCTGGGGCCAGATCCGGCGTGCCGTCGTTGGTTAGGCGGGTGGAAGTCCAGGTTGTGCCGTCATAGACGGACACTACGATCTCCGTGCTGTTCATCAGCAGGTTTTGCTCTTCCAATGTCACGGGATCACCGGCATTTTTACCCGGCAGTTCGGAGCCCATGCGAACCCAAGCCGCCGCCGCGAAGCTGCCAGTGCCGGACAAAGAAACGCTCGTGTCGCCGTAGCCGGGGAACCCTGTGGGATCGTCAATTTTGCTGGAGGAAGAATAGACGCTGCCATTGAGGGTGGAGAAATGTGCCCGGCTGTCGTAAATACTGCTGCTGTTGCCGTCGTTGATGTAGGCCAATACCTTCCCGTCATCGCTGAGCTGTGGATAGGATGTGGGGTTGGCATTGGTCTGGATGTTTTCCAGCCCACTGGTTGAGTTCAGAGAGAACAGCATCATCCGCTGCTGGGGCTGGCCCCAAGTACGGGCATATTGCTCCAGATAGTCCCGGCTTTGGAGCGTTGCACTGCCAGAAGCCACCTGCATTCCGCTCTGGGCCGCCGCCATCCGCAGCGAGGCAAGGCTCAGCCCACTGGTGGCGTTATTCCAGTAGTTGTCGATTGTTTTCCAGTCATTAAAAGTCTTGGTACCTTCAAGGGTTCCGGAGGCGATCACCGCCTCGTAGGAGATAAACAGGAAGGTTGCCACAAATTTGATTCCCACTTCGCTTTGGATCCCCAGGGCCTGACCGTTGATCTGGCGCTTTGTCTCGTCGGCAAGATAGGTGCGGGAAAGGAACTTATTCTGACTGTCCACATCCAAATTGCCGAATAGGCCGATCTTCAGCGCCACGACCGAATAGTCAAAGCCAATGCCGCCAAACGCGTGGACATAGGCGTTGATACGCAGCGTGGTCAAAAAGTCATTCACTGCCGTGGCCGTGGGATCGCTCCAGGCAAGCTCTGTACCCTCGCCCTGCTGGCCGTAGCGCACTGCGGTACGGAAATCCAGCTGAATGGCACCACCCAGCTCAAAGGTTGCTGTCAACGGCACGGGGCCAGCCATGGCGTTCACGCTGAAGGAGAAGCCCACGCCAACGCCGGCGGTAAAGCCGCCGCCTACGGTGAAAACCTCCCACTCCTTTTTTTCGGTGTTATAGCGGATTTCCGCTTCGTAAAAGCCCTCCAACTGCAAGTTGAGATCCGTGCTGGTGACATTGTCGGCTATGGAGTTGGTTTTGTAGTCCCCCTTGGGATCATAGGTGCCCTGGGCCATCTGGCTCAGGTCCCCGGTCCCGGGCACACCCACTTCCAGGTTCTGCGTCAGCACATTCGCACCCAACGCCACGCCGTCCTCGGAATAGTCCATGTCCTCCATCTCCAGCGTATTGTACCCGGCCCAAATCATGGCACGGAACACGGAGGGATCTTCGCTGGGGGTGATAATCATTTTGAACACGGAAGTGTCCACCGGACCGCTCAGATCATCCAGCCGTCCGGTCAGCACCTTGAGAATGTTACTATCGCCCACTCCGCCAAAGTCGACTTGATTCACTCCACTGGAGGATCCCATCGTCGCCAGAATACCGGTGACGCGGTCATCCTCTGTCACCTTGGGCACTCGGGTCAGATCAACGACCCGGAAGGGCATTATTTTCTCCTGTAGCAGGCTGCCGTTCAGGCTCAGCTGCGTTTTCATACCCACATCCTTGCCGTCGGCGATCCATCCAGAGGTGGTCATGGTGGCCTCGGTGAGGGTCAGATCGTTTTCCGCTACGGGGATGGATGAGAAGGGATACTGCTTGGTACTGCTGCTCTGGGCGGCAGGAAGAATGCCGTATTCGTCCGCCAGCTTGAGACTGTAATTCCGCGCGTTGGCAATATCCTCGCCCCAGAGGAACATGGTGGTGTGCAGTCTTGCTGTTTTAAAGCTGCTGTTAGGGCCAATCTTCCCAGTCGAGCTGCGGACATCCACCTTCTGACCGTTGGCAAGACCGTAATCAACGCTTTGCGCCACAATGAAGGGTTTGTTTTCCTCCCCCGCCGGCACACGCTCCAGAGAGACAACGCCCTCTGCGGTGCGCATTACATCGTCCACGCCCAGCTTGCCGTTGACGGTCAGCAGCAGAGGATAGTACTTGTCGCCGTCAATTGCGCTGATCTCCAGAATGTACTCCAGCTGATCCAGAGCGGAAAGCGCCGTGGTGTTGCTCTCGCCCTTTTCGGCCGACCAGAACTGGGTGGAATCCAGATAGACGGTTATATTTCCCGCCGCATCCGTGGTATAGGTGTCGCCGGTGATGCCGCTGACAAGTGCTCCTGCCCTGGAGCCCAGCAGAGCTGTCTCGCAGTAGCCTCCGTTTTTATAAACGCCGCCGCGAACGGTCACCGTCTTGTTCGCCAGCGGATCGCCGCCCGGCGTGATGAGCGTCACAGATGCCCGGGCGACTCGCCGAAGGCTGAAGGTATTCAAGGGATAAAGCTGCAGTTTTGTGGCATCCCGCTCGCCGGAACGCAGATTTTCTTTATAGATGGTGCCCAGATAAATATCCGCGCCGGAGCCGGACCGCAGAGACACCTCACTGGCGATTCCGTTGGGTTCGTAAAGCGCCAGCACGCCTTCACTGTTGGTCGTGACTGTTTTGGGCACACCTTTGCCGTCGGTGTATTGCAGCGTAGTTTCCGCTGCAGGCGTCAGCTGGAAGAGATAGAACTTATTTTGCAGCGTTTTCGCTGTCACCTGTACGGCGGCACTCATGCCCGTGGCGGCATGGGTAGCCGTGACGGTTGCGGTGCCGTTGGCCAAGCCGGACAGCGCCATTTTGGTTTCGGGAAGGTAGGAATCAAAGGAGAAGTTTCTGATGTCCTCATACAGTCCGCCCTGCTTGTAGTTGACGGAAATGGCATTGTTGTTGCTGGAGAGCCACCGGATGCCGTCTTTAAAGGAGTTCCATCCGTACTCGTCATAGTTGATGCCTATGTACTCGATCAGCCCCAACTCCTGGCGCAGCTGCAAAATTTCAGCTGTAACGGTGGGCAGGCTGCCGCTGACCTTGGAGGTATTGTCCATGGTCAGCTTAGAAATCGTGTCTCCTTTGTCGTTCTGCACCTTCAGTGCGTCGGCATCGTAGACATACAGGGGGAAGGAGTCGGTGCTGGGAGATTCCTCACCAGGATTCTCCACGCTCAAAACCACTTGATAGGTGTCCTTCAGATTGCCGGCTTTCACACTCTGTAATGACAGGGGGAAGCTCCCGGAGTTGCCGGATAGGCGCTTACTGTCCACCACTTTGGTGGTGGTGTTATCCTCTGTGACCCGGGTGATGGTCAGCGTGGGCTGCAAAGGGGCGCCGTCAGTGGTGTTTTCCACCGACCAGTCGATATTGACGGCACCGTCGGTATCCTTGAGGTAAATGCTCTGGGGCGGTGTCAGCTTGGCTGTGGCAGGTGGTGCCTGCACGATGATCCAGGCAAGTGCCGACAGGCGGACGTTCTCACCCTCGGCGTTGGGGTGCGGCATGGAGACCAATACCGTGTAGGCAGGGGTATTGCCGTTGGAGAGCTTGGAGAGCACATTCTCCTCGATCCGCACGCTGTTTTTATCCTTGCCGGCGGTATAAGTCGCAACGGGCTTGAGACCGCTCAGCGCCGCCTCATTCGCGTAGTTGCCCTCATACAGGTCAATCCTGTAATTGAACTCTTTGTTCGGTGCCATCAGCGCGGCGTTGGAGCTCCACAGCACGGTGGCGGGCTGATTTACCCGCGTCACGATGGACGAGCCGCCGGGAATCACCAGTGCCAGGGAATCGCCTGCCGTCACGGTATAGGGCTGTGACTGGCCCGTCACATCATCGGCAGTGTCCTCAGTCCCGTTGTCCGCCGTAAAGGTAAAGGTGACGGCTCCCACCTTGGTTCCTGTGGTGGCAACAACGCCGGTATCCTCGTTGATGGTGGCAATGAGCGTGTCACTGCTGCTCCATTTGCCGGTGGTGTAGCTTGCCTGCTCACCGCCTGCCCCCAAAACCTCGGCCTTAAGCGTGGGGCGGGCGGGTTCGCCGAGGGAAATCGTATAGGCGTCGTTATTCGATTCCGGGACGACTTCCACCTTGCTCACGGAAACTTTCTTTTGCACCGTGAACTGCCGGGTCAGGGGAAGAACATTCACCCAGTCAGGAGCGTCTTTCGTGCCCTCGTTGGCCTGCAGCGTCACCGTGTAGGTGCGGTCGAAAGCAGAGGGTGCGATTGCATAGTCGCTAATGGTGAAGGCTTCCTTCTCTGTGTCCAGATAGACCTGCAGATAGATTGGTTCAACCGCGGAGTCGTACCTCAGCTCGAGGCGGAAAGGGGCTTCCTTCGGGTCTGTGCCTGCCGGGGTGTGATAATTGCTGTATACGGTCTTGTAGACCTGCTCCATGTTGGCGTTCATCGTGAACGATGCCTTGCCGTTGTCGTAGTCGGCGGTCAGTGAGGTGGGAGCGTTACGCATCAAGACGCTCTTCAGCGTAACGTCGGCAATCGAGTTGCTTTGATAGAGTGCGGTATCCAACGGATGGCCGAAAACATCTTCCACACCGGTCATACCATTGACGATGACCGTGGTGTCATCCGCATCCTGCACTGGATACCAGAGCATTGCCGTGACACCGTAGTCGTTCATGGAAAGCGCATCGGCGGTATACTCATTGCCATTGATGGTCACGGTGGCGTTTCTAAGATCCACGAACTCGTTAAAGGTAACTGTGATGGGGACGTGCTGCCCGCTGGCATAGGTTCCCACCGGGGCCGTGACGCTTTGAATGGTGGGATTGTCTGTGTCCACCAGCTTGGCGGAGACGTTGCTGGTCTTAGCGGTGGCGTAGGAATATTGGGTTCCGCATACCTTATCAGCGTTCAGATACAGTTCGAAAGGCAGATAGTACTGCTGATTCTCTCTGTTTTGCGTGGTAGACTGCAGGGAGATGTCGATCGTACTGCCCTTGTTAATCGTACAGTCCTCCGTTCTCTTTTTGTCGCCGTTTAGCGTCAGAGCTGTTCCATCGAGCTTGTACTCCGTCAGATAGAACGGGGCATAGGGTTGAGGGGTTTTAGAATTATAATTGCCATACGGCGCAGGACCAGTATAGGCAGCTATGTCTCTGCTCCAGTCAAACTCGATTCTGGCGTCGATTTGGTATGGCTGATAAAATTTGGAGGAGTCCTCAGGAAGCACCGAGTTGCGGGCACCCTCCAAAATTCCGATGGTATTGCTTAGCGCAACGAACTCCGGATTTTCGGCACCGCCGCCGACAGTGTATTTATCTGCCAGCAAAGGAATCAACATATCCTGATATAATACGTCTGTATTCTCGTGCTTTTTTTCATAGTTCGGCGCGGCCATTGATGCTTGTATTGTGGGGACGTCAACCGTCTTTTTCAGCTTGAGCTGACAGTGGTCGGCATAACCGGCGCCGTCATAGAACACCAGATTTTCCGCATCGTAAAATTCAATCATCCCCAGCAGGTCACCATAGGAATAAGAATTATCGTGCCAGGCTTGGGTTCTTCCTTTGGTTGTAACTTTGACAGTGATTTTCTGATCACCTAAACTGTAGCCGTCTACCTCATAGGTCAGCTTGTAGGACCCGTCGCTTTGCTCGACGACCTTACTCGTCTCGCCTATCGAGACCTCCACACCGGTGATATACTCGCTGAGCTGGCCTTTTTGAATGCGGTAGGAAAATCCGACCGGTTTTCCGCCGTATACAGTAAAAGTCCCGAAGCTCCAGCTGTTGGTTACGAGATCCCCCAGCGTTTGGCTCATCATGCCGTTCATATCCACCGTCTCAACGCCCACAGGCGCTGTGGCAGAGGCGGAATACTGCAAACTGATGCCCTGCAGCTCCAGCTGCTCCATCAGGCTATTGAGATTCTCCAGAGCTTCCCCGGTAAACTCCCTGCCGGAGAAATAGGTGTCCTTGATCCGCTGCAGCTCCTGTTCGATTTGGATCATGGTCTTCAAATCGCCCAGCGCCACCGGAGTCCCATCCACGTCGGCTATACGGGTGAGATCCGTGGCGGGATTTTCCAGCAGCTCCATGACAGCCGCCAGTGTCAACACCTGGCCGTCCAGCGTGATGGTTTGATCCACCTTGAAATTGCCGGCTTCATCCAGCAGCCCCAAAGCGTTCAGCATGGAAAGCACCTGGTCGTTGCTACCGCCAGTCAGGGAGGAGAGCTGCTCCAAAATCACCTGATTTTCCTCTGGTGTGTTGCCCAGCGAATCGCTCACCGCTGCAAACGCCGTAGTTGGCAGCAGCGTGAGCGTCATGCACAGGCTCAGCAGCGCCGCTAAAAATCTTTTCTTCATGTTTCCTCATCCTCCTTGGTTTGTTCCTGCTGTTTATTGTGTTTTCTCAATCGTGTGCAAAACACGGTAACGACCACCGCCTGCGTCAGCGCCGCGCACAGCAGCATACACGCTGCGGAGAGGCTTATTGCCTCGCGCTGCTGCCTCCGGCGGGTGTTTTCCCGCACCCGCTGCTTGACGAGTGCGACTCGTTTTGCGGTATCGTACATTTCGTTTGAACCTTCTCTCTGGATTTTTTGAAATGCAGCTTAAAAATCCCTTCACTTATATAGGTACAAAAAATCGAAAAAACTCTCACCCAAAATGCAAATTTTTTCAAAAAAATTGAGAGCCGCCAAAAAGCAGCTCTCAAGGAGTGGATATTCGGTTATTTTCTCCGTGATAATCGGAAGGTGGACAATCTTCCCGCTGCCACCAGCAGCACCGGCAGGGCGTAAGCGATGTACTGCGCCGCGCCGCCTTATAGAGATACGCCTTGAAGCCGCCGTCCTGGATGCGGGGCTTTTTCGTGAACAGATAGGCGAAAACGTCCAGCATCAGCTCCTCCGCCTCGTGAACGTCGTGCAGATAGCCGTCAATATACAGGGTCAGGGGGTCACCGTATTTCTTCATCAGGACCTCCAGCCCCGCGTCGTCGCCGCTCAGATATTGGCGGTATAGGGTTTCGTCGCACGTCATGCCGTTCACTTCCTTTTTGCGGATGCTAAAATGCAGAGGGGTATCCGTCAGGTGCTTGTCCTGCCGGGATCGCGGGGCT
>OIZO01001611.1_pt1 | contig 11090 bp, 10 predicted proteins | sample 1588551 | NCBI WGS metagenome assembly OIZO01 (sample SAMN03283271) | human gut metagenome | biome: human-associated habitat; material: feces | host: Homo sapiens | place: Peru | collected 2012 | reverse complement strand
CCTTTCTTCATCTCTCCGCCGTACCATGTGTTAACGATAACCTGCTCGCGGCTTGTGATGTTGAACATTACAGCTGTCTCAGAGTTTAATCCTAACTCTTTGTAGTTCGCAACTTTTGCTTTAGAAGCATTGTAAACAACGAAATCTGGCTCGAAGTTCTCTAATTCTTCTGCTGTTGGTTTGATGAACATGTTTGTTACAAAGTGAGCCTGCCAAGCAACTTCAACGATGAAACGGATTGCCATACGTGTATCTTTGTTAGCACCGCAGAATGCATCTACAACAAAAAGTCTCTTGTTGGAAAGTTCTTTGATCGCTAAATCTTTTACAGATTTCCAGGCTTCTTCTGTAGCTGGGTGGTTGTCGTTTTTGTATTCGTCAGAAGTCCACCATACAGTGTCTTTTGAGTTCTCATCCATAACGATGTATTTGTCTTTTGGAGAACGTCCTGTATAGATACCTGTCATTACGTTTACTGCGCCAAGTTCGCTGACCTGACCTTTTTCGTAACCTTCAAGTTCCGGTTTTGTTTCTTCTTCGAATAATAATTCATAAGAAGGATTGTAAACAACTTCTGTTGTTCCGGTAATGCCATACTTGCTTAAATCAATTTTTGCCATTTTTAATTACCTCTTTCCTTTCGCTGTGTGTAATATGGTATCAATCTGTAAAAACAGACTGTACATATCTTTTTGGAAGCCGGACTTTTGATCGCTCTGTTCCACATTGTGAAATGCAGGAAACATAAGCAAATTGCCAACTTTCTCTACCATAATTATACATATCTCGGTTATAAAATCAATAAAAAAATTGTTAAAAATTTAGCAATTTATGGAGGAAAATTTGTCAGTATCTGCGCTTGACAGAGATACAGACAGATCTGAGTGGAAAAATACGATCCAAACCCGCTTTTCACGATTGAAAAATGCACACAAAAACAATATAATGCAAGCAGCAGAAAGACGAAACAGTCTGGTCTGAAAAGCCGTAACATCCATTTTGAAAAAAGAGGGAAAAGAAAATGAAAGTCATACACAAAATCAGTCCGGTGCTGATATTACTTGGTTATTTTTACATTTTATACGAAGGCTATTTTTTATGCCAGTTTGGAGGAGTCCGCTACCACGGACAGAAAATGGCGGTGGGAGCAGCGGTCATGGCAGTTGGTTTTCTCATCTGGCTTATCACCAGAAAAAAGGCAAAAGAACAGCAGGCAGGGAAAAAACAATATCTGTGGATCGCAGAACTTGTGGCGGCAGCAGCGGCAACGATCATCTGTGGCGCTGCGGTGATCCGCACGGCAATCCCATACAATGGGGCACTCTCCTGGAAAATTTATGAGTGGCGGAGAATAAATGACGAGAGTTCTTCCAAAGATAATAGTGATACTAATAAGGAAGAAAACGAGCCGGAAATTTTCAGCGGAACAGAGACAGAAACGGAAACAAAGACCAGTGAGAATATCCGCAATTCGGATACGTGGGAATTTAATGCAGAAGACGGCGATATGTATTATTTCATCAATGATATTACCGGTTACCGGCTGAATGTGGTAGACGCTGCCTGTGGAAGCCGCTTTTATAACTTTGAAAAGACGAAGGACGGCGGTACGACCTGGACGGAGGTCAACGGTGATCCGTTTGACCAGAATATGGGCGTTGCCGAAGGTCTGCTCTTTTTTACGAATGATTTCGGATTTGCAGGACTGACGTATGCAAGTGAGGATTTCTCCATGCTTTATGTGACGAAGGATGGCGGAGAGACATTTGAACGGCTGGAACTTCCATTGGATACGGTGACTGAACTTCCATCTGAAGCAGAAGAACTGGGATTTACAATCGAAGATTATGATTATCACACCATGCCGCAGATCGTGGATGGAAAAATGGAGATTTATCTGCAGACTGATGCGATGGAACAGCAGGGGATTATTTTTCAGTCTGCGGATAACGGAGTTACCTGGGAGTATGCAGGTTGTAAGGAATGATATACAAAAAAATTACGAGGTTAAAATCATATGGAACAATACAGCTATCATGAGGAAACTGGAAAAATCACATTGGAAAAGAAAGCCGTACAAAATAGTGAAAACGCAGGAAAAAGCATTTATCTCATGAGTCTGGATGAGTTTTTGAGCCATCCGCGGAAACTTGTGCGGAAAAATAATTTTATCCACAGCATGACACCGATCCAGTACTGCAAGATTGAAAAATACCGGGAGTGTGTGCAGGGAACAATGCGTGTGCCAAAGGGAAATAAAGGGCAGGTGTGTATCCATAATTTTGGATTTTACCTGTCAGAGCAGGAATTATATCTTGTGGAGGAAAGCCATTTTCTGATGGAGTATCTGAACAAGATGGCGGAAGGCACCTACGAGGGTTACAGCTTCCGGCAGATCCTTCTGGCATTGTTCGAGGAACTGCTGCAGGATGAAGTACTGTATCTGCAGAAACAGGAGGAACATCTGGCTGGTCTGGAGGAGGAACTGCTAAAGAAAATACCGGACTATTTTTATGAGATGATCATGAAATACCGGAAACGGTTCAATATTTTTCATGCCTATTATGAACAGCTGATGAATATGGGAGATGTCATGCAGACATCTGTGAACGGCGGTCTGTCGGAGGAGGAAAAAGCACAGTGGCAGTTATTTTCCAACCGGGCGGAGCGGCTGCATGACCATGTGGAAATGCTGCGGGAATATCTCGTGCAGATCCGGGAACTTTACCAGTCACTCATTGCGGTGCAGCAGAATCAGGTGATGAGCATTTTGACGGTTGTGACAACGATTTTTCTGCCGCTCACGCTGATCGCCGGCTGGTATGGAATGAATTTCCCCAATATGCCGGAGTTTGGGTGGAAATATGCGTATCCGGCAGTTATAATAGTGAGTATCTTAGTGATCATTTTGGAAATTATTTATTTTAAGAAAAAGAAGATGCTTTAGGCATCTGGAAAGAGAAGGACAAAAGATTATGATGAACCCGGCAAATATTATGAAGATTATGAATGCAAAAAATAAATTTACTGCAAACCATCCGAAGTTTGTAGCATTTTTAAGTGCGGTATTCTCCAGAGAGATGGAGGAGGGCACTGTGATCGAGATCACACTCACCAGACCGGGTGAGGAGCCGATGACGACCAATATGAAGATCCAGCAGTCGGATCTGGATCTGATGCGTGAACTTCAGGACATGGCAAAAAATCAGTAAATATCTATGGAAAAAAACGTCTGCACATGCTAAAATATTCTTACGAAAAAATACGAAAATTTATACGTGAGAAAGGATGCACATATGTTGGGTAAACGTTTGGATTATCAGGTGGAAGAAAATAAAATCCATTTTTTCTTTGAAAAAGAGGAGGCATTTTTAGAGGTCATTACTGAGAGTATTATAAATGTCTTTGTTCCTTATGAGACAAAAGGACACCGCTCCAAGGCAATCGAAGGGGAGAAGGCGGTCCGGACAGATTTTGAGGTAAAAGACTGCGGCAGTTATGTTTCAGTTGCAACAAAACAGTTGGAAGCGAGAGTTTATGACGGATTTTATGTGGACTTTTACCGGGATGGAAAGAGCATTTGTGAAGATTACCGCAGCGGGCGTATTTTAAGACCGCTGTTAAGTGAAAAATCTCTCGAAGTGTTAAAGGCAGAGGGACATGATGTGTCCGCAGGTGCAAGCGGCAGCTATCCGGTGCAGACTGTCAAAAAAATGGACGGGGATGAGAAGTTTTACGGACTTGGGGACAAGACCGGATTTTTGAATAAGCGGGATTATGAGTACGAAAACTGGAACTCCGATATCCCACAGGCACACACGGATTCTTACCGCGCACTGTACAAGTCCATTCCGTTTCTGATCACTCTGAAAAAAGAAAGTGTTTACGGTATTTTCTTTGACAATACATACAGATCTTATGTAAACCTTGGAAAAGAAAATCAGGCATATTTTTACTATGGTGCGGACGCCGGAAACCTTGATTACTATTTTATCGCAGGGGATACGATGCCGGACATTGTGGGCGGTTATACCTACCTGACCGGAAGGACTCCGCTTCCACAGCTGTGGACACTCGGTTATCATCAGTCCCGCTGGGGATATGATTCCGCAGACTGCATTAAAAAAGTAGCAGGGAAATACAGAGAACTTGATATCCCATGCGATACGATGCATTTTGATATTGACTATATGGATGGCTACCGTGTCTTTACATGGAATGAGAAAGATTACGGCGATCCGGCAGGAACCATTCAGGAGCTGGCAGATGAGGGATTCAAGGCAGTCTGTATTATCGATCCGGGTGTGAAATTAGATCCGGGTTATGAGAAATATGATGAGGGAATTGCCGGAGATTATTTTGCAAAGACACCGGAAGGGGAAGTCTATGTGAATGCGGTATGGCCGGGAGATTCTGTATACCCGGATTTCGGACAGCCAAAGGTGCGTAAATGGTGGGCAGAAAATCAGAAGTTCCTGACCGATATAGGCGTTGCCGGAGTCTGGAATGACATGAATGAACCGGCAAGTTTTCACGGAGAACTGCCATCAGATGTCGTGTTTACCGATGAAGATCAGAAATCTACCCACGCAGCCATGCACAATGTATACGGACATCTGATGTCCAGGGCAACCTATGAGGGACTTAAGGAACAGACCGGAAAAAGACCATTTGTGATCACCCGCGCATGCTATGCAGGAAGCCAGAAGTATACAACAGTCTGGACCGGAGATAACCAGAGTTTATGGTCACATCTTCAGATGGCAGTGCCACAGTTGTGCAATCTTGGACTGAGTGGAATGGCATTTGCAGGAACGGATGTCGGTGGATTTGGTGCGGACTGTACGGCAGAACTTTTATGCCGCTGGGTACAGGTCGGAGCATTTTCTCCATTGTTCCGAAACCATTCGTCCAACGGAAGCATTTATCAGGAGCCGTGGCAGTTCGGGGAGAAGACGGTCGATATTTACCGCAAATTTGTGGAACTGCGTTACCGCCTGCTTCCATACCTGTACGATCTGTTTGCGGAGTGTGAGAAAACAGGACTTCCGATCATGCGTCCACTGGTGCTTCATTATGAAAAGGATGAAAATACATGGAATTTAAATGATGAATTTTTAGTTGGAGAACATCTTCTTGTGGCACCGGTATTAGAGCAGGGACAGACGAAAAAGATGGTCTATCTGCCGGAAGGAATCTGGTATGATTTCAATACCGGAAAACGTTATGAGGGAAAACAGTATTATCTTGTGGATGCACCGCTTGATACCTGTCCGATGTTTGCCAAAGCAGGAAGTATAATCCCGACTTATGAAGTGATGCAGTATGTAGGGGAAAAGCCATATGATACGTTAAATATGCTCGTATTTCCGGGCGAGGGCACCTATGTGCATTATCAGGATAACGGAAGCGATTTTGCTTATCAGGGTGGAGCCTATAATCAGTATGCATTCACACAGCAGGAAAATGGGGAAGTGACCATGAAGATGATGAAGGAAGGTTATGAGAGACCTTACAAAAAGATTGAATACATTTTTGTCGGCAAATAAGGCAGAAGCAGGAACCCGGGAAAAAATTGCTGCATATCTTATAGTGATGTGATGGAAATAAGGAGTATCGCGTGGACTATAGAGAGGAACAGTTTTTCCGCATGCAGCAGTTTGACACTCCGAAAGTGCCTTTTTATATGAGCTATCCGATGCAGAATCTGTATCTCACAGAGATGGAATATGAAAAGGATATGGACCGGATGAAAGAGTTGTATCCAAAGGATGTTGCCCGTATTATGGATGTGATCGAGGATGAGTGCGATAAAATGGAGTACGAGGGAAGCCTCATGTTCGATGAATATCCGGACCGGCTTATGTTAGAGCAGGTGACAGAGCGCATTTATCAGACCGTGAAAAATGGAACAGACAGCGTGATGGCAGAGGAATTCTGGGGAGGAAACAATCCACCGCCGCCACCACCTCCGGGCAGACCGGGAAGCATGCCACCACCGGGGCGGCCAGGAATGATGCCACCGCCACCTCCGCCCCGGCCAAATGATCCGTGGCGCAGTCTGATCGGTGTCATGTTAAACAACGAGATGTACCGCAGAAGATGCCGCCACCGCCGTTGCAGAAGATGGTGGTAATTTTCTTAAGAATTTAGAAAGAAGCCAAAGAAAATATTGCGGAAAACGCAAAAACTGCATACAATATAGCTATCGCCGTTTTGGCGGTAGCTATTTTGATTTTGGAGGCTTACAGTGCAGAAGGGTACAATCAAAGCAATTGTTCTGCCAGTCGTTTTTGTTCTGGCAGTGATGATATTCAGTTTTATGACAAATCAGACCAATGAAGATCTGACGACAGAGATGTCGGAGGCGACATTGCCGGTTCTTACCTTATATGATGGGAACACGGCGATCAATGAATTATATGGTTACACAGAGAAAATGGATGCAGCCTATATGCGTGATACGATTACGCCGATCGGGGAAAACAGACTTCTTCCGGTGACTGTGCAGACCTATCAGACCGCAGTGGATAAGATTTCTTATGAGATCAGGAGTCTGGATGCACAGAGGCTGATCGCAAATGCAGATGTCACTTCCTACACGGAGAATAAGGGAATGATCTCTATGGAGCTTCCAATCCAGAATCTGTTGGAGAAAAATGAGGAATATCTGCTTGTGATCCAGTTGGAGAGTGGGGATCGCATGATCTACTACTACACACGTATTATAGAATCCCAGAACAGTTATGTGTCGGAATGCATTGATTTTGTCAAACAGTTCAATGATACGACTTTTGACAGTGAGAAAGCATCATCTCTCAGCACTTATATGGAAAAAACGACCGGCGATAACACGACTTTGCAGTATGTGACATTAAACAATTCACTGAATCAGGTGAGTTGGGCAGAGTTTCACGGCACAAGGCTGACGACACCGGTTCCGTCTGTCAAGGAGATCACTTCCACCTATAACGTGATCGTTCAGGACTATGTTGTGACACGGGTAGGACAGAATGGACAGAGCGAATACTATAACGTTGAGGAATACTACAGAGTGCGGTATACCAATACAAGAATGTATCTGTTAAATTTTGAACGAACGATGGAAGAGATTTTCCGAGGGGAAAATGACAGCATCTCAGGAAACGACATTCTGCTTGGAATCCGCTCCAAAGATGTGGAGTATCAGACCAATGAGTCCGGCAAAGTGGTCGCATTTGTACAGGAGGGAGAACTCTGGAGTTACAATCAGGAGGCAAATACACTTGCAAAAGTATTCAGTTTCCGTGGTTATGAAGGGGTAGATGACCGGGAAAACTATGGTGAGCATGACATTAAGATCGTAAATATTGATGAGGCGGGAAGCATTGACTATATTGTGTATGGCTATATGAACCGTGGAATCCATGAGGGGACAGTGGGAATTGCAGTTTACCATTATGACAGCCTTGCAAATACGAATGAGGAGCAGGTGTTTATCCCATCCAGCCAGTCCTATGAGGTAATGAAATCGGAATTAGGACAACTGATGTACGTGACTGAGAGCGGCGCATTTTATATTATGGTGGACGGAAATGTCTATGGCATTGATCTGAATTCACTGGATACGAAAGTGCTGGTAGAAGGACTTTCCGATGAAGCGGTCGCAATTTCTGAGTCAAACCGTTTCCTGGCATGGGTAGATCCTTCCGCAATCCGTGGCAGTGATACGATTCATATAATCGACTTCGTCACGGAGAAGGTGACAGATGTGACCGAGAGTACTTCTGATTATGTAAAACCATTGGGCTTTATGCAGGAGGATTTTGTGTATGGTGTGGCAAAATCGGCCGATGTCGTGGTAGATGCTGCAGGTAATACGCTATTTCCTATGTATCAGGTAAAAATCATGGATACATCCTCAGAGGAGCATGAGGTCTTAAAGACTTATGAGAAACCGGGATACTATGTACAGAACATTGCCATCAGTGGTTACACCATATACTTAAACCGTATTCAGAACAATGGAACTGCCTATGTGGATGCAGATCAGGACATGATCATGAACCGTGAAGGTGACAGCCTGAAAGTGGTAGATATTGCAACAAAAAATACGGATGAAAAAGAGACGCAGGTTCTGATCACACTGCAGGATGAGGCGAAGAAAAAGACACCGAAGATTCTGACACCGAAAGAGACGATCTTAGAGCAGAAACGTGAAGTCTCCCTGAAAGAAGAAAAGGACAATAACCGTTATTATGTTTATGTAAAGGGAGATGTCGTGCTGACAACAGACAGTGTCTCTGACGCGATTATTACGGCAAACAGCCAGATGGGTGTCGTGATCGGTGAAAATCAGCAGTATGTATGGAAACGTTCCAGAAAGACGGCTCAGGCGGCATTTAATGATATTGTAGTTGGCGAGGAGGACAGTGGAGCAGGAAGCATTGCCCAGTGTGTGAATGCCATCCTGGAAAAAGAGGGGATCAACATCAGCGTCAGCGCTCTGATCTCCCAGGGCGAGACACCGAAGCAGATCCTTCTGAACACCTTAAAGGATGCAGTTGTTTTAGATCTTACCGGTTGTACGGTGGATGAGATTCTGTATTATGTGAGCAACGGATACCCGGTATTTGCAATGACAGGAAGCAATGATGCTGTTCTAGTGGTGGGATATGATGCAAATAATGTTGTGCTATATGACCCGGCGATGGGGCAGACTTATAAGCGGACGATTGCAGACGCAGATGAAATGTTTTTTAATGCAGGAAATATATTCTTTACTTATCAAAAGTAAAAAGAATACATAAAAATGCATAAAATTTCAGGCGGTTCCGCAGTTCCTTCGTTGAACTTTAACAGTTTTCTGTGGGATGCCTTGCAAATTTAAGGGTAATGGTATATATTTTGAAGAGTATGGAAAATGTTGATGTATCTGTGGAGGAAAAAACAGATATCGAAGTACTGTGAAAGAGGAAGTGAATGGCATGAGCAAAAAAGAGATTATTGTATCCAATGTTTCAGAAGAACATAATAACCCAATCGCTGAATTAGTTCAGGTTGCCTGTCGTTTTGATAGCGAGATTATTTTAGAAAGTGATAATCGCAGGATCAACGCCAAGAGTATCATGGGAATTATGGCATTCAACCCATCAAAAGGAATGACAGTCAATATTGAGGCAAACGGTGAAGATGAGCAGGAAGCATTAGTAGCAATGGAGAAGTTTTTAGTTTGTGAGTAGTTTTTGTCTGAAGGAGGAACCAATTATGGAAAAGAAGACAACAGCAGCAAAACCAGTAGTAAAAACAACAGCGAAAGAGGCATCTAAGGATACTGTAAAAGAAGCAGCAGTAAAATCTGCACCAGCAAAAGAATCTGTGAAAGAGACAGCAGTTGAGACAAAGGCAGCAGCAGAAGCAAAGGCAGCAGCGGTTGCTAAAGAAGTTGGGAAAAAAGTCGCTGAGACCAAGGAAACAGTAAAAGATACTGCAAAGAAAGCAACAGAAAAGGTAGAAGCAGCAACAAAAACAGCAGTGAAAAAGGCTGCTGCAAAGAAGGCGGCTCCTAAGAAAGAAGAACTGAAACCGGAAGTATTTATCCAGTTCCAGGGACAGGAAGCAGTTGTTGCTGACGTGATCGAGAAAGCAAAGAAACAGTTTGAAGCAGAAGGTCACAGGGCATCTTCCATTAAGAGCATTCAGGTATACTTAAAACCGGAAGAGTATGCGGCATATTATGTGATCAACCAGAAACATGCTGGAAGAGTAGACTTATTTTAATACATAAGATCAGAAGATAACAGAGTGGTTATAAACACAAAAAAGGAATTGCATTTTGCAATTCCTTTTTTGTGTTTCAGAGATATTATTTATGTGCTTCTTTGTATTTGGATACCAGTTTCTGGATTCTGTCATATGGGTTTAACAGATCGCTGATGGATGAATCATGATTTAAAGTATCAATGATGTAAGCGATGTATTTACTCATATCACAGTTGATGTAGTATGGTCTGGAAAGAAGTTCCGGTGTCTGGTAAGTGAGGTTTGTGGTAACTACTTTGTAAATAGTACCATCTTCCACTGCCTTGTCGAAACGTTCAAGACCGTTGGTGAAGAGACCAAATGTAGAAACAACGAAGATACGGTTTGCCTTTCTCTTCTTTAACTCTGTTGCAACATCGATCATACTCTCACCGGAGGAGATCATATCATCGATAATGATGACATCTTTTCCCTCTACAGAAGTTCCCAGGAACTCATGGGCAACGATCGGGTTACGTCCGTCTACGATCTTGCTGTAATCACGACGTTTGTAGAACATACCCATATCAACACCAAGTACATTAGAGAAGTAAACTGCACGATGCATAGCTCCTTCATCCGGGCTGATGATCATCAGGTGTTCTTTGTCAGCTTTCAGATCTGGTACTTCACGGAACAGTGCTTTTAAGAACTGATACTGTGGGTTAAAGCTGTCAAATCCACTAAGTGGAATTGCATTCTGTACACGTGGGTCATGAGCATCAAATGTAATGATGTTGGAAACGCCCATTGCGTCCAGTTCTTCCAGTGCAAGAGCACAGTCCAGAGACTCTCTTCTTGTACGCTTGTGCTGTCTGCTTTCGTAAAGGAAAGGCATGATAACATTGATACGGCGAGCCTTACCTGTTGCAGCAGCGATAATTCTCTTCAGATCCTGATAATGGTCATCTGGAGACATATGGTTAAGATGTCCGTTTACTGTGTAAGTCAGGCTGTAGTTGCATACATCAGTCATGATAAAAAGGTCAGTACCACGGATTGTCTCTTTCAGGATACCCTTAGCTTCACCGGAACCGAATCTCGGACAACTACAGTCTACCTGGTAATTGTTGGCCTTATAGTTTCTGTAAAGTGGGGATTCTGTTACTTCGTTGATCGTGTTCTCACGGAAGGAAACAATATAATCATTTACCTTCTGTCCCAGAGGTTTGCAGCTCTCCATAGCAATCAGTTTCAGAGGTGCAATCGGGAGTGTGTTTTCTAACATTTCGATGTTCGTCATTTTCTTCTCCTCAGTGTGAATTAGTTTTTAACCGTCTTAAGAAATCAGACAGTAACGTGAATTGATT
>OIZO01001610.1_pt1 | contig 11099 bp, 8 predicted proteins | sample 1588551 | NCBI WGS metagenome assembly OIZO01 (sample SAMN03283271) | human gut metagenome | biome: human-associated habitat; material: feces | host: Homo sapiens | place: Peru | collected 2012 | reverse complement strand
ACCGTTCCTTCGCGCAAACTTTACTTAAATTATTTATAATGCGTTTGCCCTGATGATTATATCAAATCCGCAGCTAGAACTGATTTCCGTTGAGAAGCATCTCCGCTTGTTTGCGTGCGTTCTCAAGTAAAGCATCTAAATCTTCATCGGTTAAAGCATTATCGGTTTGACTTGAATCCGACTTCGCATTTTTTTTGCTTGACTTCGGATTCGAATTTTTCTGTGTCGTATCCATCCAGTCCTTTACACCTGTGTGCTCAACTTGATAAATGAACGTTACAATCTGGCCTTTTGTGCAGACGCTTTCAGGCTCGAATGTGGTTTTTGTGGTTGGTTTTGCGATTGCGCAGTAATATGCCCAGGAAACTGGCTGCTGATATTTTGATGAGCGCGGAACGTCAGTAAAGTTGTCAATCGCAATCATAGACATTGAGCCTGAGCATTTCCATAAAATTTCGAGCGCATCGCCACGTGTGCAAGGAGCGTTTCCGTTGAATGTTTTTCCCTCTAAAAATCCTTTTTGGTAAGCCCAGAGTGCCGCGTTGTAGAAAGAATCGCTTGGCCTTACATCTTTGAACGGATTTTTACCTGAAACTTTTGGAGACCCTTGCCAGCGGTAAATGTATGTAACAACTTGTCCTCTTGTGCAAGGCTCGTTCGGAGAGAATGTTGTTTTTGATGAAGGCTTGGCAATTCCATTTTCAACCGCCCAGGGAACAGAAAGCGCAAAAATATCGTTTGACATCACGTCTGAAAATCCTGCGACTTGTGTTGCTTCTTCCGGCGCGCTTGGCTTGATTCCAAGTTTGTCTTCTGGAATTGCCTTTAGGATTTTTCTTCTGAGCTTTGGAGAATCTATCCATTTGTCGCCTGAAACAACTTTTATTCCATTATCGTGAACGTATTTTTTTCCGTAGTTAAAAATTTTGCAGATTGGAATAGCGATGTCGGCTTTTATTATCTGGTGAGGTTCTTTGTTCGGATTAAGCTCGTCAATTTCAAGAGTTCCCGCGTTGTAGCAGTCGCTTACGTAGCAGTCAGTTCCTGTGAAGCCCATAATGCCTGCGACGTAAGTTCCACGGATTGTTCCGATGTTGTAGCAGCTTGTTATGTTTGTTGCGGTTTCTGGCGGAAGATTGTAAATGTTTTCCGGGGCGTCGCTTATTCCGACCCTCGCAACGATTCCAGCAGAAAGAGCCGCAAGTCCCCAGTTTGCATACGGAACTGAAATTTCGCCTGAGTTCATGCAGCCGGTTATTTTGCTGTATTCCGCCCGCCTTGCGATTCCTCCTGCTATAACCATCCTCTTGCTTCCGCGTTGCGTGTCTATATAGTCCGTGTCGCTTGTTGTGATTATTAGAGGAGAAGTGTTGTAGCAGTTTATGACTTTTGTGTGGTCAATTGAAGAAAGAAGTCCGCCTGCGTAAATGAACAAACTGTTTTCCTGCTCGTCGGCGCGGCTTGCGTGGATTTTGATTTTTCCGCCTGATGAATAGCAGTTTTCAAATGTTCTGCTTGATGCGTTTGGTGAAAGAGCCGCCGCATTGAGCGTGCATCCGTTTTTTAGCTTTGTGTAGCTCACATCGATTGTATAGTTTATGATTCCTAGGTCTTTTACAAAGTTGTTTTGCGCTTGTCTGAAATCTTTTGGTCTAATCATTTCGGCGAAAAGCGCGTAGGAACGTTCCGCAAAGTCTTCTCCCATAAAGATGTCGTCGCTGTGGTCGATTATCGTCATTCCTGAAATTACGTGGTGGTTTCCGTCTAGTGAGCCTGAAAATTTTCCGCTTCCCTTATCCGCCGCCTGGAATCCTTGTCCGCCGTGGCTTCCGCCATAAGACGGAGTTCCGCCGATTGGAATCCAGTTGCCCCATTTTGAAAGATCGATGTCTGAAATCAGCTTGTAATGAAAATCAAGCCCGAATCTGATTGAGTTTAGCTGCTCTGCTGTTTTGATTAAGAACGGATTTTCGGCAGTTCCGTTTCCGCCTTCAAACTCAAACGGAGTTCGCCTCAAAATTGCCGGCGCGCCTTTCCATTGCTCTTGCTCCGAAGTGTCGATTGCGAGCGTTTTTGCTTTTTCAATTTCTTTTTGCTGCGGCAGATTCTTCATCTTTTTGAGATTGCATTTTTATGTATTTTACAACGAGATTTTTTTTGCTTCCTTTTATGATTTTCGCAGCCGTTTTATTTGCTGGTGAAAGTTTTGTCTGCTCCGTAAAATAATTTTCGCCTGTCGCCTTGTAAGTTACCGTTGCGCAAAAAAATGAGTTCGGTTCAAGCGGACCTTTTGGCTCGTAGACAACCGAGCTGATTTCGCACATCGCGCTTTTTCCTGAAAGTGCGCCCGGCATTCCTTTTTCATTTAGTTTAAGTTCAAATTTCGGAATCAAAGAAATTGCCCTGCCGCTTTGAGATTGTGTTTGTTTTGTCTGTGAAAAGGAATTTTGCAAAATCAAGACTGCCACAACAAGATATGCTAAAAAGAAATTTTTTATTTTCATAAGTCCCCCGAAAAGCTGCTGTTTATTTTCCGTAAGTCTTTTCTATTTCTATAATCTGATCGCGCAAAACGGCTGCCTGCTCATAGTCAAGACGATCGGCTGCTTCTGACATTTCTTTTTTCATCAGGTCAAGAAGTTTTTTTCTTTGCTTGGCGACAAAAAGATTTGTGCAGTTTTTAAGAGCTTCAAGCTTTATGTTTGCTTCTTGCTCTGCGTCTTCTTTTTGATGCTCAAGAATATCTTCAACTGCTTTTTTTATTGTCTTTGGAACAATTCCGTGTTCTTTGTTGTACGCTTCCTGAATTGAACGGCGGCGTTTAGTTTCGTCAATGGCTTCTTTCATTGCGTCGCTCATTCTGTCTGCGTACATTAAAACTGTTCCGTCGGCATTTCGTGCGGCGCGTCCTATAATCTGAATAAGCGAAGTTGTGCTTCTTAAAAATCCGATTTTGTCCGCGTCAAGAATTGCTATCAGCGAAACTTCCGGTAAGTCTATTCCTTCGCGTAAAAGATTGATTCCAATTAGAACATCAGTTTCTCCAGTTCGTAGGCTTTTTAAAATTTCAACACGCTCAAAAGTGTCGATTTCAGAATGAATGTATTTGACTTTTAAATTCAGCTCGGAAAGGTAGTCGGTTAAATCTTCCGCCATTTTTTTTGTAAGAGTAAGAATCAATGAACGTTCGCCTTTTTTTATGCGTGCACTGACTTCTTTAAAGATGTCCTGCATCTGACCTTCGCTTGGACGAACTTCAATTTTTGGATCAAGAAGTCCTGTGGGACGGATAAGCTGCTCCACGACTTGTGTTGATTTTTTAATTTCTTCCGGGCGTGGAGTCGCAGTTACAAAAATCACTTGGTTCATTTTTTTTGTGAACTCATCGATTTTGAGCGGGCGGTTGTCCAGTGCACTTGGAAGCCTGAATCCAAAGTCGATTAAGTTTTGCTTGCGCGCCCGGTCGCCTTCGTACATTGCTCCAATCTGCGGAACAGAAACGTGAGCCTCGTCAATCATGCAAAGAAAATCATCAGGGAAATAATGAAGCAAAGTTGCAGGCGGATCTCCTCTTTTGCGTCCTGAAATCGGTCCTGAATAATTTTCAATTCCAGAGCAGTAGCCCATTTCTTTCATCATTTCAAGATCGTAAGTTGTGCGTGTTTTTAAACGTTCGGCTTCAAGAATTTTTCCGGCGGAACGAAGCTCTTCAAGCCGTGAATCAAGTTCAGTCTGAATTTTTTCTGTAACGCTTGCCATCTGGTCGCGCGGAACAACAAAGTGCTTGGCAGGATAAAGCTGAAGCTCATCAAGTTCTTCTATTGTTTCTCCAGAAATTGCGTTGAATCTTTTTATTCTTGAAATCTGGTCAAAGTCAAGTTCGATTTTGTAAGCTTCGTCTGTTTCCATGTAAGGCGGAAAAATTTCAATTGTGTCGCCTTTGATTCTGAATTTTCCGCGCTCAAGAATCATGTCGTTCCGTTCATACTGAATTGAAATAAGCCTTGATGCGATTTCGTGCGTGTCAAGCTCGTTTCCTTTTTCAACATGAATCCGCATTTCCTTGTAGAGATCAGGCATTCCAAGTCCGTAAATGCAGCTGACGGTCGCAACGATAATTACATCGCGGCGTTCCATTAAGGCGTAGGTTGCGGCGAGACGGAGCTTGTCGATTTCTTTGTTTATTGAAGCGTCTTTTTCTATATACAAGTCGCGCGCAGGAACATAAGCTTCCGGCTGATAATAATCGTAGTAGCTTACAAAATATTCTACGGCGTTGTCTGGAAAAAAGGTTTTGAATTCCCTGTAAAGCTGTGCAGAAAGTGTTTTGTTGTGGCTGATAATCAAAGTCGGACGCTGAACCGCTTCAATTATTTTTGCCATTGTGAAAGTTTTTCCGCTTCCTGTAACGCCTTTTAAAGTCTGATATTTGTCTCCGCGGAAAAATCCTTCGGAAAGTTTTTTTATTGCGTTCGGCTGATCTCCAGAAGGCTCAAAAGGAGAAACAACATGAAATTTTCTCATGCGTTTATTTTAGATAAAGTATAGAAAAAAATCTATGGAATTCAATTGATGATTTAGGGCAAACGCATTATAAATGTATTCAGCATAAAACTGTCTCCCAGTCACGGTTTTCTGGTTCAAAATCGCGCAATAATGCGCTACACGCTGATTGTTTTTATATGCTTGCATTAGGCGAGTTGCTTGACGCCTCTAGTTCTATTTTTATCTTTTCAAATTTTCTGTTACGGTAAACGGTTACGGTTACAACGTCTCCTGGAACTTTGTCTTCTATTGCGCTGTAGTAGTCTGCAAGCTTTGAAATTTTTATTCCGTTGATTTCTGTTATGATGTCGCCGCCAAGATAAATTGTCTGCGGATAAAAAGTGCCGTACTGAACTGCTTGAGTTCCGCCTTTGATTCCTGCCTGATCCGCCTTGCTTCCTTTCTTTACGCTGCTTACAATCATGCCGGAAGAAATTTCATATCCTGCAAAATTTGCGATTCGAGCTGTGTTTTGAACGAGCGAAAGTTTCATTGTACCGCGGTTTACTTTTCCGTATTTTAAAAGGTCGCTTACAACTCGTCGGGCAGTGCTTGCTGGAATTGCAAATCCGACTCCGGCAGAAGAGCCGCTGGAAGAGTAAATCATTGTGTTGATTCCAATCATGCGTCCTTGGCTATCTAAAAGAGGTCCGCCTGAATTTCCCGGATTGATTGCGGCGTCAGTTTGAATCATATTTCGGATTATTACGTTTGCGCTTTTCTGAATTGGGCGTCCAAGTCCTGAAATAATTCCAGTTGTCATTGTGCGTTCAAGTGCGAATGGATTTCCGATTGCGATGACTTTTTGTCCGACCTTGAGGCTTCCAGAATTTCCGAACGAAATTGTTTTTAAGTCGGCACCTTTCGCAGGTTCAAATTTTAAAACGGCAATGTCACTTTCTATGTCCTGACCTACAACTGTTCCTTCGTAAGTTGTTCCGTCCGCAAGTGAAATGTTTATTACAGAAGCTTTTTCTATTACATGGACATTTGTTACAACGTATCCGCGCTTGTCGATAATTGAGCCGGAACCAGAACCGCTTTCTGTCACAATCGGCTCGTAGAACCAGTTGTAGCCCATCACTTTTGTAGTGATGTTTACAACTGCCTCGTTGCATTTTTCGTACACTGAAATGTTTTGAGATTCGTCCTGCGTGTATGAGCCGTTTTCCGCCGCGACAGGAAAAGCTTCAAATGTCTGCGGAATTTCTTCTTTTAATTCTGATTGATTTTTTTCTACTGCTGAAATTTCTTTGCCGGATTTTTTTGAAGAATCATTTTTGAAAAAAGTAAAGAACACGGAAACTGCGACTGCCGCAAGAATTCCTGTTGAAATTGAATAAGTTACAAGCTGTTTTTTTGAGTAGAGTTTCATGCTGAAAAATATAATAACTTTTATTGCAAAATTCAACTTTCACAGCATTCCGTGTTCCAAAAAACTAAAGTAGTCTTCCTTTGTTATTATTATGTGATCCATAAATACAATGCCTAAAATTTTTGCCGCCTTCTGAAGAATTTTTGTGGAGTCAATATCTGCGTTGCTTGGATAACATTGTCCGCACGGATGATTGTGGCAGCAGATAATTCCAGAGGCGTATTCAGAAACTGCGTTTGCAAAAACTTCCCGCGGATGGATGAGCGCCTTGTTTATTGTTCCAACTGAAACAACTCTTGTGCTTAAAATTTCTTTTGCGCCGTTTACTGTAACTGTAATAAAATGCTCGGTCGGCATTAGCGTGTAATGCTGCAAAAATGGAATCACATCTTTGGGCGCATTTATTGATGAACGTAAAATTCCGCGTCTTCTTCTTCCAAGTTCCAATGCGGCTGCAATTATGAGTGCGCGGCTTTCTCCCATTCCGTTGATTTTTTTTAGATTGGGAATGAGTTCTTCTTCGTTGCTGGAATTTATTGTCTTTGTAACTTTTTCAGCAAGGCTTTCAATCGGATTGTTTTTTGTGCCTTTTCCCAAAATGAGCATTATAAGCTCTTCGTCATCAGGATAAGAAATTCCATTTAAAAGCGTGAGTTCTCTTATGTTTGGCTGCTTGCCGGATTTTGAATAATCTAAAATATAATTCTGCATACAATATAATTAGCTTAAAAAAATATTTTTTGCAGAATTAATTACGTTTAGTTGAAATATTTTAAAGCGGAAGTTCTATTTCAAAATGCGCGCCTTTCTTTTTGTCCGGCCTCCCGGTTTCTTTTATTGTTCCGCCATGAATATTTACAATGTGCCTTGCAATGGAAAGTCCAAGTCCAGTTCCTCCGTGTTCGCGGCTTCTTCCTTTGTCAACTCTGTAGAACCTTTCAAAAATTCTGTCCTTGTATTCATCAGGAATTCCGTTTCCATTGTCTTCCACAATTATTTTTGCTTTGCCGGAATTTTCAGAAAGAGAACAGAAAACAATGCTTTTTTCCGGGCAATATTTTACTGAGTTGTCTATTAAATTTGTTATCACCTGTTCAAGAAGCCCCGGATTTCCTTTTATAAAAATTTCCTTTTTGCTTGAACTGAAATTTATTCTGATTTGTTTTTCGGTTGCTGCGCTTTCAAGATTTGAGCAGGCTTTTTTTGCAATCTGCACAAGATCTGTCTTTACGGTTTCAAGGACTCCGTCGTCTGTTTCAAGACGGCTTAACGTGAGCAAATCTTCTATTATATTTATGAGACGCTCGCACTGTGTGTTTATAATTCCGAGAAAATGCTTTGCGGTTTCAGGGTCGTTGATTCCATCGTCAAGCAAAGTTTCCGTGAATCCTTTTATTGAAGTTACCGGAGTTTTTAATTCGTGGCTTACATTCGCAACAAAATCTTTTCGGATTTGCTCAACTTTTTTCAAGCTTTGAATGTTCTGTGTAATTCTGTCTGTCATTGAATTGAACGACTGCGCAAGTTCCGCTATTTCCTGAGGAGAAGAAATATTCAGGTGAAAATCAAAGTTTCCCTTTGCATATTCTTCCGTTGCCTTTTTCATCAGCAAAATCGGACGCACAGTTTTACTTGAAATATAAAACGAAACAATCAGCACAAGCGCAAAAATCAGAATTGTTGAAATTACAAAAATATTTTTTGTGGAAGACGAAAAGAATACAGTTTCTTCAATCGGCATGGAAATTCTAAGCGCGGAAAAAACTTCGTTTGCGGAAAGAGGAATCGCATAGTACATAAATCTTTTTCCGTTTGTAGAGCTTGTGTGAATTGAGCTTGCTTCTTTTCCTTCCAGAGCAAGACGCACTTCTTTTCTGTAGCTGTGGTTTTCCATTTCGCTTGGTTTGGAAACTGAATCCGCCGCAACTGTTCCGTCATTATTTATAAGCGTAATCCTGAACGAGTCATCGGAATGTGTGAGTTCCTTTATAAAAATGTCTGCGTTTTTTTTGTCCTGCGGAATAATTTTTACAAGTGAATGCGCGAATGATTTTAGGTTTGCTTCTGTCTGGTCAACTGCGGTGCTTTCCAATGCCCACAGGCACACAAAAAGCAAAACGGTGAATCCGGATGCAAGCAAAATTCCGTTAAAGACAAAAAGCAACGTGTGGATTTTTAAAGTCCTGTGCATATATTATTCCTCGCAAATTCTGTAGCCAACGCCGCGCAAAGTTTCAATGAACGGATTTGAGCTTTCCGGGCTGTCTCCGATTTTTTTTCTTATGCCAAGAATCTGAACATCAATTGACCGGTCTGTTACAGGATAGCTTGAGCCTTTTACCGCATTGATAATCTGTTGCCGGCTAAAGACCTGTCCCTTGTGCCGCGCAAGAAATTCAAGAATAGAAAATTCCGTTGCGCTAAGTTCAACTTCTTTTCCGTTCTGCGTAACTTTGTGCTTGAGCGGTGAAATTACAAGTGAGCGGATTTTTATATCCTCGTCTGAATTCGAACGGAATGCTTCTCCCTTTCTGCGCAAAACACTTTGGATTCTTGCAAGCAGAACTTTAGGACTGAATGGCTTTGTTACATAGTCATCTGCTCCAAGCTCAAGACCTGTTACAATGTCGGAATCTTCTGTCTTGGCAGTAACCATGATGATTGGAATGTTCTTTATGGAACTGTCGTTTCTGATTATGCGGCAGATGTCCAGTCCGCTCATGTCTGGAAGCATAAGGTCAAGAATTACAAGGTCTGGATTTTTGTTGCGGCAAATTTCCAGTGCCTGCTGTCCATTTTCTGCCGTGAACGTTTCGTACTTTTGTTTTTCAACATTGTATTTAATAAGCTCGCGGATTGGCTCTTCGTCATCTACAATCAGTATTTTCATAGCAATTTCATTATAGAGCAAACGCACCGGTTTTCAATATTCGGAATGTTAAAACTCTGTTAAATTTTAACACGCCTTTTGTTTGCTCATTCACCAAGATACTTAAGCACAATAACTGTAAGGTCGTCGCGCAAAGGAACGGCTTCTGTAAACGCTTCAAAAATGTCGATTAAATATTCCAAAAGCTGCTTTGCGCTTGTTCCTTGTGGAGCTCTTGCAAGAATTTTTTGAAGAAGCTCAATACCAAGCTCGTCTCCTGCAAGGTTTCGGCTTTCTGTGAGGCAGTCCGTGAACATGATGTAGCACGAGTTTTTTTCAAGCGGAATGTCCACAGTTTCAAAATTGTCTGGCAGTCCTTCAATTCCAAGAAACGAGCCTCTAAAGCTTCCGTTCGCTCCGCCTGCAACCGAAACTTTTCTTTTGCTGTCAATGCAGAGCAAGTCCGTGTGTCCGGCATTCACGTATTCAATCTCGCTGTCCGTTATGCGTAGAAGAATTCCTGTAAGATAGTTTTCAACATTCGCCTTTTCCTTTATGAGTTTTTTGTTGAATGTTCTTGCAAGCGCGCTTAGCTCCTCGTTTTTGTTTTCGCGGAAAGTGTCCTTGGCAAGATACTTGGAAAGAATTCCTACAAGTCCTGAAGCAACTCCGTGCCCGGAAACATCGAAAAGCGCGGCTCCATTTAGGCTGCCTTTGTCATCGTAGTAAAAGTCATAGACATCGCCGGAAACAGAAGCCATCGGTTTAAAGATGTATGCGCAGTCCCACTTGGAGGTTTTTGGCGCGCGGCTAGGATAAATGCTTTTCTGAACAATCTCGGCAAGCTTTAAGTCGCGCTGCTGCATTGCTTCCTGTTCCAAGAGCTTTCTTGTAGTCTTGTTAAGCTCCTGTGTACGTTCAAGAACTTCAACATTCACGATGATTTCAAGCAAGTCCTTGAATATGACAACACCAAAATAAATTCCGTTCTGCTCAACAACAATCGGGTCGTAAAGATGCTCTTCCGCACGGGATGCTGCCTTTGACGCAACAACTTCCACCGGCTCAAAAAAATCGACTGCAAGATAGTCCGTAACCATTAGGCGCGAAATCGGCTTCTTGGAATAAATGCTGAATCCGTATTGAGTGCCCAGAACCTTGAACAACGTAATGCGCGGAATAATTCCCATGACTTTGCTTGCACTGTCCACAACAGTGAAGATTGAAATTTCCGGGTTCGCGTTAAACAAGGCAAGAACATCCGCAACCGCCATGGTTTCTGGAATTGTCATTCCTTTTCTTGTGATTTGCGAAATAGGGCGGCTGTCTTGCTTTATTCCTTCCGTGGGAATGATTGCCTGTGTCTTTTTCTTGACAATGCACTTTTTTTCTTCAACGAACTTTGAGCTTTTTTTGTTCTGGTATGAAATTATTCTTACAAACGCTTCTTTGCTTGTCTTGGTAAAAACACGTTCCGGCTTTCCTGTATAAAATCCTTGGGCGTAAGGAATGCCAAGTTCCATTATTGCCGCAAGATTTTCTTCTGTTTCAACTCCGACGGCAATCAGCTTGATTCCAGAGTTTTTGCAGAACGCGCCCAGACTTCTTACAATCTCCTTTTTTACTTTGTCCTTGTGAACAGACTGAACCAAGTCTATGCTGATTTTTATAAAGTCCGGATTAAGAGTGCAGATTCTGTTAAGGGCAGCATAGGACTCCCCGATGTCGTCAATCGCAATCTTTAGTTTTTGATTTTTAAAGTGAAGAACAGCATCGCAAAGTTTTTGCTCCGAGCCTTTAAGTTTCTGACCGGTTATTTCAAACACGATGCTTGACGGCTCTATTCCGTTTTTTTCAAGCTTGCTCTTTATGTAGTTTTCCTGAAACTCTTCTTCCAGGAGAACGTTTGGATTTATGTTCAGGAACAGCTTGCGCTTGAGCCCCAAAGCCCTTGCAGTCTTGAGCGCGGACTTTATGCACTTTTTTTCAAGCTGCCAGGAAAGGCTTGCGTCCTCTGAAATTTTGAACAGATTTTTTATGCTTCCGATGTAAACCGACTCGTCAATTCTTGTGAGAGCCTCGTAAGCAAATACGTCTCCAGTTTCCAGCGAGACAATCGGCTGAAAAACAGTGTAAAGGTTTTTGCCAGACAATATTTCATCAAAGTTCATGTCGCCATTATTTGCGCCAAGTGTTTTGCCTTTGTGTTGATTGTGTTAAAAATCAGTTTGAAGGGGAATTGCCACACGGATTATATGGGGCTGTCCAAAAAGAACGGGCAGTCCTAATTATTTTTAAAGACAAATAAAA
>OIZO01001609.1_pt1 | contig 11104 bp, 11 predicted proteins | sample 1588551 | NCBI WGS metagenome assembly OIZO01 (sample SAMN03283271) | human gut metagenome | biome: human-associated habitat; material: feces | host: Homo sapiens | place: Peru | collected 2012 | reverse complement strand
CTCTGGCGTCAGCGTCTGGCCGTAGGTGCCCCACACATAGCCCCAGCCGGAGTTCCATGCGTTGGTGACGTAGGTCACAAGATCGGCGGCGTTCTTCGTAGTCGGGTCGGTGAGCATGGATGCATCCAGCTCGATCGGCGCATTGCCGCCCGGCTCATATGCGCCGTTGAAGGTGTCACCGCCCATGCTGCCCATGACCATGGCGTAGACGTCCACGGCGTTGCTGCGCTCCGCATCTGTCACCACGCGGCCACGCCAGGTGGATAGCTTTTCGTAGACATCCTCCACCGGCAGGGGCACGGCCACCTCGTATGCCTCCTCCACCAGTTCCTCCGTGCCGTCCTCCTGTGTCACTGTCACCATCCGTGTCCGCGTTTCTGTTTTGTAGAAGCAGTCCACAAAGCGGTCTGCGGCGGCGCGGGTCGGCGCGTTGTCACCAAAGCAGAGGGCAAAGAAAACAGCCTTGACCTGTACGGGGTCAAGGCTGCCTTCCTCGGCTTTCTGATTGACATAGACGGTGGCCGAGTCCAGAAGATAGAATGCCTCCTGCATCTCGGTGATATGTGTGCGGTATTCTTTGGGGACTTTATCCGAGAACTCCGCGCCATAGAACGCCGCAGATACTACAGCGTTGTTGTGCCGGGACGCTCCGTCACCGAAGCAGCACAGGAACGCCGCCAGTATGATAAGCGGCGACAGGATCAAGGCCAGCACCTTACCGGCTGTCCTGCGCCCATCCTCATTGGTCAGCACGGCTGCTGCCAGCCGCGCCAGTGCAGGTATTGCCATCACTTGCCTCCCTTTGTGCCGAACAGCGCGGCCTTGTGAGGCGGTGCTATGACCTCCAGATGATACCGTTCCATGCCGCATTTGAACAGGCATTCGCCGCGGCGTGCGTGCTGGATGAGCTCGAACTCCGCCTCGTCCAGCTGCAGCATATCCATGTAGAACCGCTTGCCGATAGAGCCGGGGTTGAACAGAAATTGGTGGGGTGGGATAGCGAACAGCGGTTTTGTCATCTCCCGCACACCCTCCTGGTCGAAATCTTCCAGGTTTTGAGAAGCCATTACCAGCGCCGAGTCCCGCTTGCGCACACGCTTCAGGCAGTTGCGGATGTACTCAATGGCCACCGGGTTAGACAGCCACAGGTACAGCTCATCCAGCACCGCTACGGTATTGCCGCCCGTCAGCAGCCGGTCCGACATATACGCCAGCACATTGAACAGCAGGGCGTTCCGCAGGCTCTTGGCCGCCGTCAGTACGCCGCCTACGCCAAACACCAAAAATCTGTCGTCGGAGATATTGGTATGTCCGTTGAAGAACGGCGCGTCCGCACCCACGCACAGGGAGTGCAGGCCCAGCAGCACCTCCTGCAGCAGCTCCCGCGTGTACAGGCTGCCGTTCCTGTAGTTCACCAGCTCATCGTTGATGAGCGCATACAGGTCAGAGAGAATGGGATAGTCCTCTGGCGTAAGCCGGCGGAAGTCTGTTTCCTCTGAGATGTCCCATTTTTTATACAGCGCGGACAGCATGATCTCAATGGTATCCAACTGCGGATCGGAGAAGTCCTTGTAGGCACGGAAGAAGTCCTTTAAGAAGGAGATGTGCCGTGCCAGCAGTGTGGACTTGCGGAAGGCCTCCGGCGCGGACTCGTCCGCCTCCATGTCCTCATTCCAGTACCGCACCTCCAGCACATTGATACGCTTCTCACCGGCCATCAGGTCGATAAAGCAGCCGCCCAGCTTACCACAAAGCTCTTCCAGCTCATGTTCCGCGTCCAGTGAGACCACGGACTTACCCGCCTCCAGCAGGTTGCAGATCAGCAGTTTCATGAGATAGCTCTTTCCCTGTCCACTGTTGCCGAGGATGAGGATATTGGCAGAGGTCTTATCGCTGTCGCGGCGGTCGAAATCCACCACGATGTTGCTTCCATATTTGTCCTTGCCGATATAAAAGCCGTTGGGATCTGTCTTGCCGGAGTAGTTGAATGGGTACAGGTTGGCCACGCTGCCAGCGGGCAGTACGCGTTCGAACTCCCGGCCAAGGGCGTTATAGCCTACGGGACTGGCGCAGTAAAAGCCCTGCTTCTGCCGCAGGAGCAGCTTGTCCACATTCAGCTTACAGCGCACCAACTCCGTCAGCACATCGGTCTGAAGCTGCCGCAGGTGCTCCGCGCTGTCCGCCGTCATCTCCAGATATACGGCGCAGTGGAGCAGCGGCTCATGCTCTCGGTGCATCTTATGCACCAGCTCCGCCACATCCCGCAGGTTGCTCTCGGCCTCCACTGCCTGCCGCAGCTTGTTAGGATCCGAGCCGTCCAGCTTGTTCTTCTTGTTGGCGTTGTCGATGATCCTGTCCTCCTCACCGGGGGACACCTGCCGGCAGTATATCCGCAGCGTCACGCCGCTTTTTTCGCCCAAGTGCCGCAGGATGGCCTGAGATTCGGTGCTGGCGGGATATTCCCGCAGCGCCCAGACGCAGCGGTAGGTATTGCCGAAGATGTAGTGATCCACCTCGAACTTCACCACGCCCGGTGCGATGCAATCCAGAAAGGAGCGGATAAATGTCTCCTGCGGTGAGATCTCTTTTTTGTGAAACGGGTTTTTCATTCCATCCACCTCACCAGCGGAAAAATTCCATGCGCGGCTCCAGCTCCGGTTGGTGGCCGGTAAACTGCTCCGGCTCCCGAAATCGCTGCGTGTACCGATCCAACTGCTCGTCTGTCAGGGAGCAGAAGCCACCCTCATGGTCATCCCCCACCAGGAAAAACGGCCCGCAGATAATATCATCCTCGAGCCACCGATTGGGCTTCATGCCATTGAGCTTTCCCTCTTCATTGCAGCAGAGGATCACGCCATCCTCCACATATACCGGCTGGAATAGTCCCTGCACCTCCTGCTGAATCGCCTCCAACCCATCCTTCATATCCTTTACATAGGGCGCTTCGCCCGGTTCAACCTTCAAAATCCGCATTTTCTTCCTCCATTTCCGCCGTCAGCCAACGCGCACCGTCTACGAGGTCAAACACCTCGTGGGTGGCATCCTGTTCAAAATAAATCGCAAGCAGCTCCAATAGTTCCGTTCCTTCCACTCGGCGAACGGTAAAGCCACTGTCCCGCAGCCGCTGTTCCGCTGTCGCGAGGTTGATCGCACCGTCCGTCTTTCTGCGCCGCAGCACAAAGCAGAACTGCCGCGAGGAGGCCATCATGGTCTGCACATCGTCCAGATGCCGTCGGTCCTGCGCCAGTAGCGCACGGATGGCAGGGTTCTCCTCCTGCTCCATCCGCTGGCGGTAGAAAAGCCGGTTGTCCTGAAAGGACTCTTTGGAATCCAGCGCCAGCATTTCTACTTCCGCCATGCCTTTCAACACACTCAGCAGCGCCGTCACTCGTTCGCGGACTCCGGCTTCCGGCAGCACGTTCAGGTTGGTGGGCTGCACAAAGTAAAATGACAGCTCACCGTCTGCTGTCTGTACGCCGCTGTTCGTTATACTCTCGATGCCCACCAGCTGCCTGGTGGATTTTTTCTTTCTCATGTCTGCTCCCTCCACTCATAGTATTGTTGACCGAAAAAGAAGAAGGCTGCGGCGTAGCGCAGGAAATCCAGCATACTGACGCCGCCGTGCCGAATGCAGAGAAAGGCCAGCGCCGCTGTGACCACCAGCGGGACCACAATGCCGGCCTGCGTCAGTGCCAATACCGACAGCAGCAGGCCAATGCCGATGAACGCCACGTCCCGCAGCGTCCACAGCCACAGCATAGGCCGCGCCGTCAGGTTTTCAGGGTATAGGTACATAGTTCTCCTCCAAAAAGTGAAGCCGCAGGCACACGCCTGCGGCTCTGTATGTTGTTATTCCGCATCCACTGCGTCGTTCAGCTCCCGCTCGATGAGCCCCAGGATGAAGTCTTTCTGCTTCAGACCGTTCTTGGCGAGGTAATCCTTCAGCCGGTCAAAGAGCTCCTCCGGCACCTGAAAGGCGATGGTGCGATTGGTATTGCCCATGTTTTTTGCTCCTCCTTCAAAGTGTTCGTTGAGTATATCCGTGATGTAGTCTGCCAGCGTCTGTCCACGCTGCTCCTGCTCCGCACGCAGCCGCTGGTGCAGCGACAGCGGAATGGGTGCGCAGAGGTTTTTCTTTTCCTCCATGGTGTGCTCCTTTCCGCCTCCCTCCGAGGCAAGCAAAGCATAGCCGAAGCGCGGTGGGAAAGCTATTGACAAGTACAACGAAGAAGCAGGCGCAAACGAAGCACAATGGACAAGTTATGTTTAATCGCTTCCCCGTATAGCGTCCGCCATACACTTCATCACAAAATCCACGCAGGGGATGGCTACGCTGTTGCCCAGCGCCTTATACCGTGCGCTGTCGGATGCGCCGGGGATGTCCGTCCAGCCGTCGGGGAAGCCCTGCAATCTCTCACACTCCAAGGGCGTCAGACGGCGGATGAGCAGAATGGGCAGATCCTTGTCGCCCATCAGTTCACAGGTATGAAGTATCAGGTCGGTGGCGTCCTTGCTTTGCCGTGCGCTCTGGGTACCGGCGATCTCGTCAGTGGTAAATGCATCCACACGCTGGCGGCGGAACACCGCGTGTCGGTCAAAGCCGGTCAGCGTATAGGATACGTTCTCCTGATACCCAATACCATTTCCGCCGTTCTCCGGTTCGCGGTCTATCGTATTCCCCGCAAGGCAGTAGACCTGCTCCCCCACAAGCGGCACATTGTTACCGCCGGTGCCGCAGCGTGCCGACATGGCCGGAGCCACACTGTCCATCTGTCGATAGCGAGCATCCATACCGTGGCTCTCAAATATCAGCGGCTGGTGATTGCCCATCTGCGCCCGAAGCGTGGCGGTTTTATCTACCGTCACGTCCATACGCTCTCCGCCCTGGTCGTTGATGCACAGCACGGAGGGCATACTGTTGCCGCTGCTGCCGGCCTTCAGTGTCGGAGCGACACCCTCACGGTATCCGATGCCGCCTGCGCTGGCTCCCGCACCGGCGGAGAAGCTCGCCACGAATGTCTGCATCTGCAAGTTGGAGGTGGCCATCAATGCGCCTGCGGTACTGCCCAGGTCGATGCCCTCGTTCCGCTGGTTGATATGGTACGCCTTGATAAGCCCCATCTGTGCCAATATTACCAAATCGATCATCCGCAGGCCGCTCTGCATTTCCAACGCCAATTTCAGCGTTGCAGGCAACTCCTTCCCGCGTTTCCGCGCTCTACGGAGAATACCCAGACAGGCTTTCCGGCTCAAATAGTATTTGCGCTGAGGATGGGGCTCCAAGATCTGCCACAAGGAAGATCCTCTTACGACTCTGGGGCACACCCCAGTATTGAGCGTCGAGGACTCGCCAACATAGGGAGACAAAATCTCCCAATATGGCTGCCCCAGAATATCGCCATCCCCAAGGGTGATTTTCAGGAACATGAATTCCTGGTATACCAATTCCGAGCGTTTCTTCCAGGACGATCCGGAAGTCCTCGCCTTTCCGTTTTCCGCTGGAGAAGGCTCCCGGAACGTTTTCCCAGCACAACATTCTGGGTCGAACATGGATGCCTGTTCGCCCTCGTAGTATATCTGCATCTCTCATCTCCCTTACGATCCTGATCTGCTCCATGAAAAGGCCACTTCGCGCACCGGCAAGACCGGCTCTTGCACCGGCTACGGATAAATCCTGACAAGGGCTGCCGCCGCAGATGATGTCCACCGGCGGCAGCTCATCGCCCCGCAGCTTCGTGATATCCCCGAAATGCAGCATCCCCGGCAGGCGCTCCTGTGTGACGCGGATGGGGAACGGTTCGATCTCGCTGGCCCACAGCGGCACAACGCCATTGTGGATAGCCGCCAGCGGGAAGCCTCCTATGCCGTCGAACAAGCTCCCCATCGTCAGCACACGCTTCACAGCGTTCGTTTCCGCGCAAGCGCGAAAACTTACTTGTTCCGCTGTGCTTCCTCTCCCCACGCAACCCGCTTCGCTGGGCTTGCGCGGGGTCCCCGTATAGATCCTCATTTTGCCGCGGCCACCACCGTCCGTGCCATACTGACCGCGCTCTGCGCTGTGTAGACAGCCGAGGAAATATTGGCCCGCGTGGTGGTGTCCAGTCCGAACGCACCGGCGATGCGCGGGATCTCACCAGCAGAGAGCATCAAGCCCAAGCCCAGCAGCGCGTGATCCTTAAACACCATCAAGCCAGCCACAAGGATGGTGGCCTGCAAAAAGGCCGTGAGACACAGTCCCACGACCTGCTTGCACCACTGTATGAATCCGTCGCCATAGCCGCGCGGTACAGAGAACATATACAGACTGCCCACCGCGATCTGAATGATCAAAATACCGCCGCGCTTAAGGTTGGCGAAGAAGACCTTAATGACCGCGTAGGCCATCAGCGCAAGGCTGAAGATGACCATAAGTCCGCTGGTCACCGGGCCAAAGCCCCGCAAAATGATTTGTCCGGAAGATGTCAGGCTCTCCACGGCGTTGAAATCCTCCAGCGCCGCTTTTGCCGCGTCCCCGATGCTGGTCATCCCAAAGCCGGTGATGCCTGCCGTCAGGTCGGCCTGCAGCGATACCGCCAGCTCATACAAACGCACCGGTACCTGCGTAAAAAGGGAGACCGCCAGAAAACCTTTCATGGCATTCAAAGCCGTTTCCTTGACATTGCCGCGGCCACCGGAATATTCCACGCCGCATTCGAAGCAGGCTACCACCAGCCCTATGGCAAACAGCGCTCAGCCCAGATAGGAGAAAAACAACACTACGCTCTGTACCCAGCTCATGGCAAAGAGCTCGGCGCCCATGTTGCCCATCTCCGAAAAGAAATTGCCGAGAAAGCCCACGATCTGACCGTAGAACCAGTCCACGATCTGACCCAGCACCGTATCGGCTACAAAGTCCCAAATAAAAATAAGCTCTCACCTCCGTAAACGCAGGAAGCACTCTGCCGTCAGCAGAGTGCTTCCTGTTATCGTATTATGCTGCAGGTCACAGTTCCATCTTAAAGCCGTAGTCCTGCGCCCTGTCCTGTTCTACATCCTGTGCCACGTCATCCTCCTGCCGCTGCACCTTCGCCAAGACCATCAGCTGTCCAAGCCGGGAGGAGAATGCAGAGATGATAGCTGTCTTGCGGTTCTCATCCATGTATTCGCCAGCCTGATCCAGGATGTCGCGGACATCCTGCTCGATGCCGTTCAGTTTACCGAAGTCGATCCAGTCGAAGGAGGTCACCAGCTTGAGCTGCTCCTCATGCGTCTTCTTGAACGGCTTACATTCAATGGTACGGGCAGAGAGTATCTGCGGTGTCAGCTTATCGTACCCCAAGGAGGAGCCGCTATCGAAGATAGGTGCGGCACCCAACCATTCCAGTGTATCTGCACTGCGGAGTAGTCCGAAGTTGTTCTGATGCCTGTCCTCGTTGGCGATAAGGTAGTCCAGCACGATCATCTGATCCACCGCGTGTTCCATACCCTCCACACCCAACGCCTCGCAGCAGTTCAGATAGTGGCGGTAGACCGATGTGTTGTTGTCTTTCCTCATGGACTGCATCACGCGCCACGCGCTGACCAGCTCCGTTTCCGGCGTAACGAAATCCTCACAGACACTGTAGGGCGTGTCATCATCCCACAGCAGCGTATAGGGCACGTGGGAGATACCCAGTTTCTCCGCCACCAGTGATGCGATCACCTCGTTGAACGGCTGCTGCATAAAGGGGTTACTACCTGCCTTCAGCAGGCACCGTTTTCCGTCTATGATCTTCCACCGTTTTTTCAGGTAGCCATCAGACGTATTATCCGGGGAGCTGAAATCAAAACCTACCGTTTCTTTGGCTTTGCCTAAGAGTACATCACCGATATCCTCCGAGAAGGGATTTTCAAAGAAGTTGATGCGCTCCCACCGGAGGTCACTGCCGTGGGGTCTGACCCAATACTGATCTGAAAGGCTCAAACCGAAGCAGCGCGTCAGCAGCACCTGCGTATTTGGCAGCTCCAGCGTTTCCAGTGCCTTTCGCACACCGGAGCGGCTGGCGGGGATGCAGCGGTCGATCCACCATGCATTCAGCGCGGCACGATCCACGCCGTCCCTTTTTGATGCCGTAGCCACCGGAAGATGCTCCGGACGGTACACCGCATCGATACGCTGGATAGAGCTTGTCGCCTCATCCAGCTCCATATCGGCAACCGCGATATTCTTGTGCATCAGCGTATACTGCATCGTGCCACCTCTTTTCTCTGTCATTTCCATGTTATTTTACCACGCTTCCCGCAAAAAGCCAACCGAAAATTGAACATAGGCACGGTCACACGCCCACGATGCCCCAGATGTACAGCGGTGCGGTCAGGGTAAAAACCAGACACGCGAACAGAATGGCCGGTGCTGTCCATTCAAACTGACCCGTCTTTCGATGTAGGCTAAGTGCCCAGCGCCTTACCGCATCACTGCGGCAGGTTTCCGAACACTCGCCCCCGAACCGTGCTTGCACCTCTCGGTGCACACGGCTCTCCACTTGTTAATTCAGTTTGCCATTGTGTAAATTTTTGTGACAGTCGACACAGAGCGCCAAAGTCTTGCGGTTTCTCGCAATCATAAAACGCTCCCAATAGCTTTTGCCTTTCAAATCTTTGAGCTTTCTGACGTGGTGCATTTCAATGTCCACATCAGTCCTGCCGCACAGCTCGCATTGCCGTGAGGACAGCCTGTCCATCAAGCTGGTAGTGCTGGAATACCTCACCGTGTTGGGGAGAATATCAACATCGGCTGTCTTTAACATGGACTTTCTTGCGAAGCCCTCGTTGTAGAACAAACGGGTTTTCGTTCTTCCACTTTTGTCGGTGAAGCTCACTCTAAAATCTTTGCCAGTACGAAGTCTGGAAATCATTTTGCTCATGCTGGTACGGTACTTTGTTGCAAAGGTCTTAAACATACTGTACTGCATGATGTAGCCAAAGGAGCTTGCATGAGAGGCATTGTTAGCAATACAGTAGTAATTGCGGAAGCCACGGATTTCGCTGTTGTACTGGTCAAGGATTTCCAGGTCATCGTTGTCCTTGAGATAGTATCGAGCTTTCGCTTTCCAGTTGTCTTTGCCATAGACCGTTTTTTCGATGGTCATAGCGCCGCATTCCAGCAGCTTTTTTCGCATTAACTCCTGTGGCATTTCCAGATTGACCGTGCCGCTGAGGTGACGGCAGAGCCGCCCTGCTTTATCTCGCTTGGTTGCGATAGAGCGGCGCACGGAAATGTCATATCCCAGAAACCGCGCCTTTTTCCCGGAATGGGTTATCAGCGTTTTCTCATCGGACAGATCCAACCGGAGTGTGTCGGCGACAAATGCTTTCACCTGTTCCTTGATGGCAATTGCGTCCTCTTTGCTTCCAATTACACCAACGAGGAAATCATCGGCATAACGGACATATTGGAGCCGCTTGAAGCTGGCGTCGAACGGGTTAGAGTAAGGCATGGTAAGTTTTTTGCGGTCAATCTCACGGATTTTTGCTATAATCTCGTCCTTATCTTCTTCTGAATGTGCGTTGCGTAGTTTCTTCGCAAGCACCCCGCGCTTTTTCTCCAGCTCGTAGGTTTCCGGGTAGACCGAGCGTGCTGCTCCCTTGTCGAACCGCTTTTTCAGCTCCTCCATGTACCTATCCAGCTTGTCCAGATAGATGTTGGCAAGAATGGGGCTGACAATACCACCCTGCGGCGTACCGCTGTAAGTGTTGTGATAGTGCCAGTCTTCCAAATATCCTGCTCTGAGAAACTTGCGGATCAGACGTAGAAAACGCTCGTCCTTGATACGCTCTGCTAAAATACCCACCATAACTTCGTGGTCGATGTTGTCAAAGAAGCCTTTAATATCTCCCTCAACAAACCACTTTACGCCGGTAAAACAGACCTGCACTTGGCTTAATGCCGTATGGCAGCTATGATTCGGGCGAAAGCCGTGGGAGGTCTTTGCAAAGCCGCCATCATAAACAGCTTCCAGCAGAAGCCGCACACATTCCTGCACCAGCTTATCGTCAAATGACGGGATACCCAGCGGGCGCATTTTCCCATTTTTCTTGGGAATGTAGGTTCTTCTTGATGGTTGAGGCTGATAGCTCTCGTCTTTCAGGCTCGCAATGATGCCGTCAATGCGATTCAGGCTCATTGCGTCGATGGTTTTTCCATCGGTGCCTTTTGTCATATTCCCCTGGCTGGCATAGATATTCTGGTAGGCCAGCGCAAACAGCTCCCGATTATACAGATTGCGATAGAGCCGTTCAAAGGTATATGACCTGTCACTGCTGTGTTTTTGCAAACTGCTTAACAAATTGATTGGATTTCTCATGGTGTATCACACACCATCCTTTCTCTGTTGTTAAGATAACAAGCTGCCGCCCTTCGCCATGTATGCGGTGTTACCGCACTCGGACTACTACGGCGGCTCCGTTGCCGTACCGAATATTCAGTGTCATCTTTCTTGGCAGAGCCTTGAAATTTATCACCACAAGGGCATTACACATAGCCGATTTCCCGGCGTTTCGGGTTAGGCAATCCCCGTTTAGCAAAGTAATAATGGCTTAGATGATTGTCGGATAGCGTTTTCGTCCTTTATCTCCATACAGAGTTGAGCCGCACGGAAGCTCGTCCACATATTCTCGACTAATAAATTGTGGCTGTGCGGTTTGGCGACAGCTGTCTTTCGCCAAAGTTCCTACATAAACCTCTCGGACTGCGCTTCAGGCAGTATAGCTTTTATCCTCATATCATCTGTTTCATCTTCCCATTCAGTCGTGGGCTGACAACTACCCAACTTATGAGTTTCCCGATGTGCTATTTTCCCCTATGAGGTTTCCCTCTCAGGTAAATCGGGTGATGACGGGTGAATGAGCTTTTACCCGCTGGATTGCCAAATCCAGAATTATTACATCGCCGCTACGGGCGCACAGTCGAAGTAGGCGGTACCCAGCTTCACAAAGAAGAAAATGGCGAGGATCATATCAATGGCAGGAAATACCACATTGTTGACAACGGTCTTGATCTGCCCTGATGCCGCCGCCCATGTACTTTCCACCGCACCGGCCACATCGCCGCTGCCTGTGGCGTAGGCCGCCACGGAAAACAGCCAGC
>OIZO01001607.1_pt1 | contig 11106 bp, 14 predicted proteins | sample 1588551 | NCBI WGS metagenome assembly OIZO01 (sample SAMN03283271) | human gut metagenome | biome: human-associated habitat; material: feces | host: Homo sapiens | place: Peru | collected 2012 | reverse complement strand
GACTTCGGTTGACGGAGAGCTTCTGATGCGAAAACTGCAAATGGATGTGGCGGCATGACAGCAAAGGAATATTTGAGTCAGGCTTACCGCCTCGATCAGCGTATAAACTCCAATATCGAAGAAGTCACCATGCTTCGTGAAATGGCAAGCAGCATATCCTCTCCGTCCTGGGGCGAAAAGGTGCAGACTTCCCGCAGTACGGAAGCCCCCTTTGTACGGAGCCTTGAAAAGATCATGGATTTGGAGGACACCATCAACAAGGAAATCGACACCCTTGTCTGTCTGAAAAAGCAGATACGGACGGTCATTGAAGCCGTACAGAATACGGATGAGCGGCTCGTTCTCCGTTACCGCTACATTCACAACTGTACATGGGAGCAGATCGGAAACGAACTGAATGCCGATGCGAGAACCATTCGCCGCTGGCACGGCGAGGCTCTCCTCAAGGTAAAAGTCCCCGAAAATCCCATCGTAATATAAATGCGCCCGAAATGTCCTGCTTTGTCCGTAGATGTCCACCGCCACATTATGGTATGATATAATCAGCAAAGAATATAAAGACGAGCCTTCGAGGGAGCAATCCTTCGAGGGCTTTTTCATACCCCCAAGGAGGTGAACGAATGCCCAAGCGACCACTCAGACCTTGCTCTCATCCTGGCTGCCCCAACCTCTGTGAAGGACAGTTTTGCGAACAGCACCGTGTGGAGGAACGCCGCAAGTATGACAAATACGAGCGCAGTTCCGATGTCAACCGCAAGTACGGCAGAGCGTGGAAACGCATCCGTGACCGCTATGCGGCGGAGCATCCCCTCTGTGAGATGTGCCTCAAGGAAGGTCGGCTGACTCCGGTACAGGAAGTTCACCACATCCTGCCCGTTTCCAAAGGCGGTACGCACGCAAGGGACAACCTCATGAGCCTTTGTCAGTCCTGCCATACGAAAATACACTACGACCTCGGCGACCGGTAGGGGGATGAAAATCTCCGGGACCTTTTCGGTCGGGCAACGGCCCGGGGTCACGTGTGCGAAAAAGGCAAAATCAAAAGGGTAATTAAGGGAGGTGAACTCGGATGCCCACAAAATCGAATAACACAGGCGGGCGCGGCGGCGCAAGACCCGGTGCGGGAAGGAAGAAATCCGCAGTCAAGGACAAAGCCGAAAACGGTAATCCCGGCGGCAGAAAACTTGAAGTGCTGGATATTCCCGAAGTCGAGGGTGTTGCTATGCCGAAGCCCCATGATTTTCTTTCTGCCGAGCAGCGGGACGGCAGCGTCCTGCAGGCACAGGAAATCTACACGGAAACCTGGCAATGGCTCAAAGGTATCGGCTGCGCCGCAAAGGTGTCGCCGCAGCTCTTGGAGCGCTACGCCATGTGTTCCGCACGGTGGGTGCAGTGCGAGGAAATGACCAACCGCATGGGTTTCCTCTCCAAGCACCCTACCACGGGAAAGCCGATCCCGTCCCCATTTATTAACATCGGCATCAACTACATGAACCAGGCGGTTCGGCTCTGGAATGAGATCTTCCAGATTGTGAAAGAAAACTGCAGCACGGAATACGGTGAGTCAACGCCACAGGATGACCTTATGGAGCGCCTGCTCCGTGCGAGAAAGGGGTAACACCATGTTTGAAAAAGTAAATCCGTGCCACCCGGACAAGGTGGCGGACAGAATTGCCGGTGCGCTCGTTGACCTGGCATACAAGAAAGCAGAAAATCCCCGCATCGCTATTGAAGTCCTCATCGGCCACGGTGTGTGCCACATCATTGCGGAAACTTCCATTACGCTGGACAAGGCGGATATCACCGCCGCCGTCCACCGCATTGCCGGAAATCTCGCCGTGGACTATGTGGAAGTGCCGCAGGACGGTCACCTCGCCGACAACCAGGCAAACGGCGTCCGCTGCGGCGATAACGGCATCTTCAAAGGAATGCCTGTGACCGAGGAGCAGAAAAGGCTCTCGCAGATTGCACGGAACATTTTCTCCGTGTATCCCTATGACGGCAAGTACATCCTGGACGGCGACAGGCTCATCCTCTGTCAGAGCAATGCCGAGACGCAGAATCTGCGTGAGAGTTATCCTTCTGCGGAAATCAATCCGCTCGGCGACTGGACAGGTGGTACCGATGTGGACACCGGCGCGACCAACCGCAAGCTCGGCTCGGATATGGCCGACTCGGTGACCGGCGGCGGTCTGCACGGCAAGGATCTGTCCAAGGCGGATGTGTCCGTGAATATCTACGCTTTCCTCAAAGCACAGGAAACCGGCAAGCCTGTGACGCTCTGCTGCGCCATCGGGGACGATACCGTGGACGGCAGACCCTACGCCGAAATCGTGGAGATTGCCCGGAACTACATCCGCTCGGTCGGCGGCTTCGAGAAGTTTGCGGAATGGGGGCTGGTCTAATGAAAACAACGACCGAAATGCAGCTTGTCCCTATCACGAAGCTGGTTCCCTATGTCAACAACGCCAGAACCCACAGCCCAGAGCAGATCAACAAGCTCCGCTCTTCGCTGCGAGAGTTCGGCTTCATCAATCCCGTTATCATCGACCGTGACTATGGCGTGATTGCCGGTCACGGTCGTATTCTTGCCGCCAAGGAGGAAGGCATCTCTGAGGTGCCGTGCGTTTTTGCCGACCACCTCACCGAAGCGCAGAAGAAAGCCTACATTATTGCGGACAACCGTATGGCGATGGACGCGGGCTGGGACGAAGAACTCCTGCGTGTGGAAATTGAGTCTTTGCAGGCAGCGGACTTTGACCCGCTCCTCACTGGCTTTGATGAAAAGGAGCTGTCGAAGCTGTTTGACGACGGCATTGCAGCCGAAGATGACGATTTCGATGTGGATGCCGAATTACAAAAGCCGACTTTCACGAAATCCGGAGACATCTGGACACTGGGGCGGCATCGGCTCATCTGCGGTGACAGTACCAAAGAGGAAACCTACACCGCCCTCATGGACGGCCGCAAGGCGAACCTTGTCATCACCGACCCGCCCTACAACGTGAACTACGAGGGCAGCGCCGGGAAAATCAAAAACGACAACATGGCATCGGAGAAGTTTTTCGACTTTCTTTTCGATGCCTTTTCCAATATGGAGAAGGTCATGGCGGACGATGCGTCCATTTATGTATTCCACGCCGACACTGAGGGGCTGAATTTTCGCAAGGCGTTTGATGCCGCAGGGTTCTACCTCTCCGGTTGCTGTATCTGGAAGAAGCAGTCCCTTGTGCTGGGGCGCTCCCCGTACCAGTGGCAGCACGAGCCGTGCCTCTACGGTTGGAAAAAGAAAGGCAAGCACCAGTGGTACACCGGGCGCAAAGAGTCCACCATCTGGGAGTTCGACAAGCCCAAGAAAAACGGCGACCATCCTACTATGAAGCCTATTCCGCTTCTGGCCTATCCCATTCAGAACAGCTCTATGGCAAACAGTGTGGTGCTCGACCCCTTCGGCGGCTCTGGCTCCACGCTCATTGCCTGTGAGCAGACCGACCGCATCTGCTGCACCATCGAACTGGACGAGAAATTCTGCGATGTCATTATCCGCAGATACATCGAACAGGTCGGCACGGATGAAGAGGTCAGCGTTCTGCGGGATGGGAAAGTACTGCCCTTCACTGAGGTGGCAAATACCGCACCGGAGGTGTGAGCGTGAAAGAACAATATCACCTTGTTTCCTTTTCCGGCGGCAAGGACTCAACAGCCATGCTTCTTGGGATGCTGGAGCGCGACATGAAAATTGACTGCATTCTTTTCTGTGATACGGGGCTTGAATTTCCAGCCATGTACGACCACATCGCAAAGGTTGAAAAGGACATCGGTCGAAAAATCACCATCGTTAGAGCCGAGCATACCTATGAGGAACTCATGTTTGATGTTCCGGTACGGCGTAGTGCAGATTCGCCTGTCGTCCGGCAATACGGAGCACAACTGAACGGCTATGGCTGGCCGGGACCACGGCAACGGTGGTGTACCACACGGCTCAAGGCAATGCCGCGTGAGCGTTTTCTGCGGGAGCTGCGAAAACAGTATGAGGTCATTGAATATGTCGGCATTGCCGCCGATGAGCAATATCGTCTGGAACGAGCGAATAATCAGAATCCCAACCACCGACACCCCTTGGTGGATTGGGACTGGACGGAGCGCGACTGCCTGCGGTACTGCTATGAGCACGGATACGATTGGGATGGCTTATATGAGCATTTCAAGCGTGTATCCTGCTGGTGCTGCCCGCTGCAATCGTTGACGGAGCTGCGGGAGCTGTATCAGCACTTCCCAGAACTCTGGGATCAACTGAAAACATGGGATAAACGAACCTGGCGAAATTTCCGTGCCGACTACAGCGTGGAGGTTTTGGAGGTTCGTTTTTTATTGGAGCGCGAGTGGACGGCTGCCGGAAAGTCTATCCGAAGCAGAGCGTTCTACACTGCGCTGAGAGAACGATTGGAGGCATCCAGATGAAAACTGAAAAGCCTTTGACCCTCGGAAGCCTGTTTGACGGTTCCGGGGGCTTTCCATTGGGCGGACTGCTTGCAGGTATCACTCCCGTGTGGGCATCGGAGATCGAGCCGTTTCCCATACGGGTGACCACCAAGCGTCTGCCTTTTATGAAGCACTACGGGAATATCTCTGCTATGGACGGCGGCAAGATCGAGCCTGTGGATATTATCACCTTTGGCAGCCCATGCCAGGACATGAGCGTGGCGGGTCGAAGGGGCGGTCTGGACGGTTCCCGTTCCAGCCTTTTCTATGAAGCCGTCCGAATCATCAAAGAAATGAGGTGTGCCACCGATGGCAAATATCCGAGATGGATCTGCTGGGAGAATGTTCCCGGTGCCTTCTCCTCGAACAAGGGCGAGGACTTCAAAGCCGTCCTCGAAGCGGTCATCGGCATCGCAGAGCCGAATGCCCAGGTGCCTATGCCTGAAAAAGCACGATGGCCCTACGCCGACCTTTACATGGGAGACGGATGGAGCGTTGCGTACCGAACTCTTGACGCACAATACTGGGGAGTTCCCCAGCGAAGACGCCGCATCTACCTTGTCGCAGATCTTGCAGGTGGAGGTGCCGGAAAAATATTATTTGAGTCAGAAGGCTTGTCTGGGTATTCTGCGGAGGGCTTCCGCTCGTGGCAAAGAGCTGCCGGAAGTTTTACGCCTTGCGCTGGAGCGTCAGGCTTCGATGGCTACAACGGCAGTCTGACGGAGGACACTTCTGCCACTCTCGGCGTGAACTGTGGTATGTCCACCGGTCGCAACGGCATCGTGCTGAACGACCAGGGCGGCGACCGCATGGAAATTTCCGAGAATGTTGCGGCAACGCTCCGAGCAGAAAATCACGGGCATTCACCCTGTGTCATGGAGTCAGCAGGCTTCTGCACCGAGCATTCTGCAAAGAGCCGTACCATCGGCTATGAGGAAGAATGCTCTCCCACGCTCCGAGCGGGTGTCATTCCCGCCGCTGTCGCACTGGAAAACCATCCGACCGACAGCAGGGTTAAGCTCTCCGAGGACGGCAATGTGCAGACGCTGACCTCCCGCATGGGGACCGGCGGCAACAATGTGCCGCTTGTGATGAAGATCCGCTCCGGCTGCGAAGGCGGCGGCAAGGGTGCGCTTATTCAAGAGAATAAATCTGCGACCCTGTCCTGCAACAACGACCAGACGCTGTTCGAGCCTTGCGGCTGGGACGGTGGGCATATTTCTCCGACCCTCACAAAGCAAAATGCCGGAGGAAATCAGCGGATGCCGGACAAGGACAATTTTACCTGTGTCCTTCAGCCCTTCGGGATCTCCTCCAAGGACTCCAATGCTATGAAGTCGGATAATCCCCACAGCGGCATCTACGAAGCGGAAACCGCACGGACGCTTGACGGGAACGGCGGCAACCCCTCCTGCAACCAGGGTGGCATTGCTGTGGTCGCTTTCACGCAGAATCAGCGTGACGAAGTGCGTGACCTGGGCGACCGCTCCGCTGTGGTGTGTGCCAATGCCGGGACAAAACAGCAGACCTTTGTACTGCAAGGCTCCATGATCGGCCGCGAGGACAAAAACGGTCCCCAGGGCGACGGCATTAACGAAGATGTATCTTTCACCCTTAATACCGTAGACCGCCATGCCGTATATGCCATGACCACCGGCAGCTTTACGCAGGTGGAGGAAGGTACATCTCCCACCATTATGGCACGGGACTACAAAGACCCGACCGCCGTCTGCTACGGCATGGGCAGAGATACCTTCAACCAGGGGCAGAACGCCAAGTTCTCTCCGACCTTTGAAGAGGAGCTTCAGCCGACACTGGTGGCAAAAGGTCCGGGTGCTATCCAAAGCGGATACACCGTCCGGCGTTTGACGCCCACCGAGTGCGCCAGACTTCAAGGCTTCCCGGACAACTGGTGTGCCGACCTCGGCACGGAAAAGCCGACTGATGAGGAAATGTACTTCTGGCATAAGGTGTTCAAGACCTACGCCGAGGTAACCGGCTGCAAAATGAAATCCGACAAGCAGGTTGCCAAGTGGCTGAAAGATCCGTATTCCGACAGTGCGGAATATAAGATGTGGGGCAACGGCGTAGCACTTCCGTGCGTATGGTTCGTGCTCTGCGGGATCGTGTGGTATGCACAGTCCGGCGGCGATAATGCGCCGACATAATCTACACCGGAAATGTGCAGATATAGCTGGATATATGCCGAACCTGACGGTAATATGTGACTACCAAAAATCAAGGAGGTCACGAACATGACGATTACAATCCATGCACAGGGCGCAGAGCGCAAGCGGCTGGTACAGACCATCTCCGACTGGCTCGGTGTCCCCGCAAAGTACTGCGGTGCGCCCACATTCAACTACGAGGTGGATTACTTCACCATCGACCGAGACGGTAGCCTGTCCTTTGATGACCGTGCTGACAGCGAGGTCATCGAGCGACTTCTTCAGCACATCTACGATGAGGGCTTTGACATCGACCAGAGCCACACCGAGGATGAGGATGAGCCTTGCGCCGTCTGCATTTCCATGCCGAAGAGCCTGTTCACCGATAGCAACCTGGAAAACCTCAAGGCACTCATCGCCGCCAAGGGCAGCCTTATCAAAAAAGCCCTCGGAGTCGCTGACCTGCCACTGGAAATCACGGACACGAAGGTATCCTTCCCTTGGTTCCCGGCGACTCCCACCCCGGACGAGATGAACGCCTACGACACCTTCATCTGCAAGCTGTGTGAAATGGCACGGAATCAGAAACGGGTCAACGCAACGGAAAAGCCCACCGACAACGAGAAATACGCATTCCGCTGCTTTCTCCTGCGCCTGGGCTTCATCGGTGCGGAATACAAAACCGCTCGAAAAATACTCCTTCGCAATCTGGCGGGCAGTTCTGCCTTCAGAAGCGGTCAGCGGTTGGAGGTGGAAGTATGCGAATGATTTCAAAAGAAGCCCTACAAGCCCTTCGTGAGCGGTTCCCGAAGGGTACACGGGTCGAACTCCTCCAAATGGACGACCCACAGGCTCCGCCCAACGGCACGAAAGGCACTGTGTGTGGGGTTGACGATATTGGCTCCATCATGGTCGCTTGGGATAACGGCTGCGGTCTGAGCGTGGCCTGGGGCGAGGATGAATGCCGAGTTCTTCCTTCGGAGTGTGACGCAGATGAAAAATGAGCTGCTGCGCCGCCTATACTACGGCGAGATACACCCCTGGGAGCGAACCGCACCTCCCGACGCTGACGAGCAGGAACTCAATCAGCGCATCGACAAAAACATTCAGACGATCCGTGGTTTCATGAGGACTGAGGAGATCGCCACCATGGAGCAGCTTTTGGGAGACATTGATTCCCTTAAGGCGGAAGAAACCGTGCAAGCCTTCATTGACGGTTACCGCCTCGGAGCGCAACTGATGCTGGAGACCCTCGATTTCAAACCGCTTTCCAGCCGCCCGGACGATGACGGAGTGCTGTAATATACACAATTTTCCGGCCACAAGATCGTGTAGTTTATGGCTCAGATATAACTGGATATAGTGTGCTTTCAGAGGTAATATGTGACTACCGAAAGGGAAAACAAACCAAAACGGAGGTCACAAACATGAGCCAGAGAACAGAAAACCAGGTAGCCGAAATGAAGAAGCAGACCATCGGGGTCGAGGTCGAAATGAACAGCATCACCAGAGAGAAGGCCGCAAGGCTGGCAGCCACATTCTTTGGTACCGGGCGGTACGAGAACACCGCTTGCCGCAACGGCTACTGCACTTGGTCGGCTTGGGATGAGAGCGGACGCGAGTGGAAATTCCAGAAGGACGTCAGCATCGCAGGACCGGACAGCGAAAAATGTGAGATGGTCACGCCGATCCTCACCTACGCTGACATGGAGACCTTGCAGGAGCTGGTTCGCCGCCTCCGCAAAGCCGGAGCAAAAAGCGATGCCACCAGAGGCTGCGGTGTTCACATCCACATCGGTGCCAAGGGGCACACGCCCCAAACGCTCCGAAACCTCGCAAACATCATGGCAAGCCACGAAGACCTCTTGGCAAGCGCACTGAACCTCGACAGTGGCCGCATCAGCCGCTACTGCCGCACGGTTGACCCCAGATTTCTGGAACGGCTGAACAACAGAAAACCCACCACCATGGCAGCCTTGGCTGATATTTGGTACGGCAGCCAGAATGCCGACTACGGCAGAAGCCAGCACTACAACGACAGCCGCTACCATATGCTGAACCTCCACGCCACCTTCACCAAGGGAACGGTCGAGTTCCGGCTCTTCCAGTTCGATGCCCCCGCAGACGGTAAGCAGAACGGGCTCCACGCCGGACAGCTTAAGAGCTACATTCAGCTGTGCCTCGCCCTGAGCCAGATGGCAAAGACGGTCAGAACCGCAAGCCCAAAGCCCCAGCAAAACGAGAACCCTAAATACGCAATGCGCACTTGGCTCCTTCGCCTCGGCTTTATTGGCGACGAGTTCAAGACCGCAAGAGAGCTCCTCACGAAGCGCCTGGATGGGGATGCAGCCTTCCGCAGCGGCAGAGCAGCCGCTTGAAGGACGCAGCCCAGAGGCCCCCGAACCCGCTGATGGCGGGCTTTCGGTGGTAGAAGGCAACTTCGGAAAGGAGTATTTTTTATGGAAAAACGCTATTACATCGCCTACGGCAGCAACCTCAATATCCGCCAGATGCGGATGCGCTGCCCGTCGGCACGGATCATCGGCACATCTGTCCTCAAAGACTACGAGCTGCTTTTCAAGGGTAGCAAGACGGGTTCCTATCTCACGGTGGAAAAGAAGCCCGGCGGCACGGTTCCCGTTGCGGTCTGGGAAGTCGCAGAAAACGACGAAAAAGCCCTGGACCGTTACGAGGGCTTCCCGAACTTCTATTACAAGAAGGAGCTGACCCTGCCGATAAAGGGCATCCGCACGGGCAAAATCCGTAAGCGCCGGGTATTCGTGTACATCATGCATGAGGACAGGCCCATCGGCATTCCGTCCATTCCTTATATGCAGACCTGCATCCAGGGCTACGACGATTTTGGCTTTGACCGGCTTGTGCTGATAGACGCTTATCTCAAATGTGGGGAGGAACATCATGAAGGACAATAACATCATCCGAATATTGGTCTGTCCCAGGTGCGGGCAAGCCTACCGGGAGCATCCGGCTCTTTCAAGGCTCGACAACGAAACACTCATCTGCCCGGATTGTGGCACACGGGAGGCGCTCGATTCCATCGGCGTAAAACCGGATGAGCAGGAGCAGATCATCGCCTCCATTCACCGCTGTCGCCAGCCGGAATAACGCTGTAATATACACAGTTTTTCCTCCGAATGATTGTGTTGTATATTCTCCGAAATGACTGGATATATCTCGGGCATGACGGTAATATACACTCACAACAAAACAAACGGAGGTACACGGTTATGTGGAAAGAAGGAAGCATCAGAGTTAACGGTGAGGTTTTTCACTACTGGATGAAGCAGTACGACAAAGGCTCCGAGTGGGGTATCGATGGCGGACGCATTTCCAAGCTCATGCTCAAGCGGGACGGCAAAATCGTCTGCAACTACGACAGAGGCTGGGACATAGAACCCGCCGATGAAAACACACAGCTTGCGCTGGAGCTTCTGCTCCACAGCGAGAACTGGTAAGCAATCAAAATTTCAAAGCAACGGCTCCGTGAGGGGCTGCTGCTCGTTATACAGAAGGTCGCACCGATTTCGGTGGCGGCTATTTTTTATGCCTTGGAGGTGAGGACTACGAGAAAACTGAAGAAATACACACCGACACGGTTCATGGAGAAAACCTCCCACTACGATGTGGACGCAGCGGATTATGCCGTGATGTTCATCGAGAGCCTCTGCCACACCAAGGGCACCTGGGCAAGAAAGCCCTTCGAGCTTATTGACTGGCAGGAGCAGATCATTCGGGATATTTTCGGTGTCCTTAAGCCCAACGGCTATCGGCAGTTCAATACTGCCTATATCGAAATCCCGAAAAAACAAGGCAAGTCCGAGCTTGCCGCTGCGGTGGCGCTTCTACTTACCTGTGGAGATGGCGAGGAGCGCGCCGAGGTCTATGGCTGCGCCGCCGACCGACAGCAGGCGTCCATCGTGTTCAATGTGGCGGCGGATATGGTGCGGATGTGTCCTGCGCTCTCAAAACGAGTCAAGATACTGGATTCCCAGAAACGGCTCATTTATCAGCCGACGGGCAGTATCTACCAGGTGCTCTCTGCTGATGTGGGCAACAAACACGGTTTCAATACCCACGGCGTGGTGTTCGATGAGCTGCACACCCAGCCCAACCGGAAGCTCTTTGATGTTATGACCAAGGGCTCCGGCGACGCCCGGATGCAGCCGCTCTATTTCCTGATAACCACAGCCGGGACGGACACCAACAGCATCTGCTATGAAACACATCAGAAGGCCAAGGACATCTTGGAAGGCAGAAAGATAGATCCAACTTTCTATCCTGTCATCTATGGTGCCGATGAAGCCGATGACTGGACAGATCCGGAGGTTTGGAAGAAAGCAAATCCTTCTCTTGGTATCACAGTCGGCATTGATAAAGTTGAAGCTGCCTGTGAATCTGCAAAGCAGAATCCCGGCGAGGAGAATTCCTTCAGACA
>OIZO01001606.1_pt1 | contig 11112 bp, 10 predicted proteins | sample 1588551 | NCBI WGS metagenome assembly OIZO01 (sample SAMN03283271) | human gut metagenome | biome: human-associated habitat; material: feces | host: Homo sapiens | place: Peru | collected 2012 | reverse complement strand
TGGACTTCTTTTCAGCCGAATATCACGGTTGAAGCCAAGCCTACTCAGGAACTGACGCTTTATTGTCCTCTGCACATCGTCAGAGAGTATGACGAATCCGATTATGAGTTTGACGAAGAAGTATTAGGCGAACAAGAGGAAATTCCCTCAAAATATGCTGTAGACTGCGCAAGGGAAATCAACGATTTCATTCAGGATTATTCTGAACCCGAAGAAGAACATCGTGGACTTATGGTTTACTTTGACAGGAATCCGGCAGTCAGCGAAAAAGTATTTTCGGCTATCCCATCGGTCAAGGAGATAAACGGCGAACTCATGGGAGTGTTTGAATGTCAGATTACTGAGGATTTAACAGGCAATGAACTGGAAGATCTGCGCAGTCACTTGATTGGTCAATGTTCGGATGGATTTTTTGAGGGCATGGAGCAGCATCCAATCAAAACCGCTGATTTAGGTGAAATCTATGTCAGTTTCTGGAATGACAGCAATGATTGGTCGTTGCAAACGTCTGAAGAAATGGGTTTTGAGCAAACCGAAACCCTGTCAGAAGAACCACAAATTGGCATGACTATGTGATGAGGTGAAGTTTTATGTACAACAAAAGAATCGAAATGATGAAGGCAAGATACCCTGAAGGCACAAGAATATGCCTTGATAACATGGAAAATGATCCTCATCCGATTCCGCCGGGTACAAAAGGAACAGTGGAATTCGTTGATGACATGGGAACAGTATTCTGCAAATTTGATAATGGGAGAAGTTTGGGTATGATACCCGGCGAGGACAGTTTCCACAAGATTCAGGAAGAAGTTCAGACTGAGGATATCTGCGAGGAACTTGCTGAAGAACCCGATATGAATATGACAATGTAACGGTTAAGTTTTGAGAAAGACTTAGCCGCTTTTTTGTATCCAAATGAAGCTGAAAGGAGGATTTTGATGATAAAAGTATTCGACGCATTTTCGGGCATCGGAGGATTCCGCTCTGCTTTGGAAAGAGTCGGAGGATTTGAATTTGTAGCTTGGTGCGAAATTGACAAATTCGCACAAAAAGCCTACAGAGCGTTGTATGACACTGGAGGTGAGCAATTCTATGAAAATATCAGAAATATTGACGCCGGAGAGCTTGCAGACTTTGATCTGCTGGTCGGAGGGTTTCCCTGCCAACCGTTCTCGGTCTGCGGAGCAAGAAAAGGGTTTGCAGATGAGAGAGGCGATCTTTTCTTTGAACTTGCCCGAATTCTTGAAGGTAAAAGACCTCGCTATTTTTTGCTTGAGAACGTACCCGGACTCATGGGGATTGATTCGGGGAGAACTTTCGCCAAAATCATTGAAACGCTTTGCGAACTGGGGTATTGCGTGGAATGGCGTGTGTATAACAGCGCCGATTATCTTCCCCAAGTCCGAAAGAGAGTATATATTGCAGGATGTTTTGGAAATAATTGTTCCGGCAAAATACTGGCTGTCGGAAGAAGCCACAGCCAAAATAGCAGGAAAACTGAGCAGCTAATCGGCGGCAGTCAGGGTTCGAGAGTATATAATCCGAACGGACTTGCCTCAACTCAGTGCAGCGGTTCGGGAGGTATGGGCGGCAAGACAGGTTTGTATTTCATAGACTGCAATCCAAATCCTCAAATGACAGATATTGCAAGATGCGTTACGGCACGTCAAAACAGCGGAGTAAGTAAGCACAGAGGTGAACATTCCGCTGTTTTTTGCGATCTGAATGAAAATCCACAGATTACGGACGCAGCTCGCTGCCTGCATATGAGAATGGACCAGCGTGACGCTGGACCCATTTCGTTCCCAACTTTTACAGAAACTATTCTTAGCGGCTCGACAGGAGAAAAAATGCGCGATGTTTTATATGATTCACATGAAAATTATAGCGCGAAAGAGTCCTGTCGGGACACCGACCCAAGAGCAATTCTGAATCCGTTTAAAGAGAAAACTTGGCAAAACGGCAGAAGAATAAAAGAACCTAACGAGCCGATGTTTACGTTGACTGTGACTGACAGGCACGGTATAGTTCATCACGGCAGGATAAGACGTTTAATGCCCATAGAAGCATGGAGGCTTCAGGGGTTTACCGATGAACAGTTTCATAAGGTTCAGGCAATAGGAATGTCCGACGCACAGCTTTACAAACAAGCCGGAAATGCGGTAAGCGTACCGGTTGTTGAGGACATTGCAAGACATTTATTGGAATTTGATAAGGAGATAAATGCTTATGGAAAAAGAAATCAAGATTTTTGAAAATGAGGAATTCGGTTCAGTCAGAACTTTGAAAGAAGAAGCTGGCAGAGTTGTATTTTGCGGCAAAGATGTAGCTGCTGCGTTGGGGTACAGCAATACAAAGGACGCCATAAAGCGGCATTGTAGGTGGGGCGTGAAACACGACCTACCGCATCCGCAGTCTCCGTCCAAAACTATCGAAATGACATTTATTCCTGAGAGTGATGTCTACAGGCTTGTCGCCCATTCAAGACTACCATCGGCAGAAAAATTTGAAAGCTGGATTTTTGATGAAATCTTCCCAACGATCAGGCGCACCGGAGGCTACGTCGCAAATGAAGATATGTTCATCGAGAATTACCTCCCCTTTCTTGAAGAACCGTATCAAGGTCTTTTTCGTCTGCAGATGATGGCAATAAATCAGCTTAACGAGCGTATCCGTCATGATCAGCCGCTGGTAGAGTTTGCGAATCAGGTATCCAATACTGAAAATCTTATCGACATGAACGCTATGGCAAAACTCGCTATTGAAGAAAACATCCCCATTGGCAGGAACAGGCTGTTCCGCTGGCTGCGTGAAAATGAGATTCTGATGTCGGACAATCTGCCCTATCAAAAATATATCGATCGTGGATATTTTGCGGTCAAGGAGTCGGTTTTTGAAACCGGTTCAATGACCAAAACCTATCAGCAGACGTTTGTCACTGGTAAGGGACAGGCATATATAATTGGCAGACTGAAGAAGGAATTTAATGAATAGTTTTATATCATGGATAGGCGGCAAAAAGCTGCTCAGGGATGAGATTCTCGCACGTTTGCCGCCCCATTATGACAAGTATATCGAGGTTTTCGGCGGCGCTGGATGGGTGTTATTTCGCAAGCCGCCGGACAAAAAAATTGAGGTTTACAACGATTTCAACAGCAATCTTGTAAACCTTTTTCGCTGTGTGAGGGACAAGCCGGATAAGCTGAAATATAAGCTGCGGTATGTTTTGAACTCTCGTGAGGATTTCGACCGGATAGCCATGCTTCACAAGAAAAAGCTGTTTTCAAAGCTTCATGATGTTGATCGGGCGGCGAAATTTTACCAGCTTATTCGCTACAGCTACGCATCGGGACTGGACAGCTTTGGCTGTCAGCCGCATTCCATGTGGGCAGATTTTCCGCAGATAGATATGGCATCACAGCGATTGCAGAAGGTAGTAATTGAAAACAGAGATTTTGAAAGGCTTATCGGACAGTATGACAGTCCGGTAAGCTTTTTTTATTGCGATCCGCCGTATTATGCAACGGAAAACTACTATAAAGATGTAGGATTTACAGCAGACGACCACATCAGGCTCAGAGATTCTTTGCTTAAATGTTCAGGAAAATTCCTTGTGTCCTACAATGACTGTCCTGAGATTCGGGAAATCTGGGATCAACCCAATATTCAAATTGAGGAGATCAGCAGACTGAATAATCTTGCACAGCGGTACGAAGGCGGCTGTCAGTATGCAGAACTGCTGATTTCAAATTACGATACAACACAGAGAGTTGGTGCAGTTAACCAACTCTCATTTTTTTCAGCGTGACACTGAACCCATGCCGCACATTTAAAATCAGTAAAATGGAGAAAGGAAAGATATGAAAAAGGTTATTTATTCACAGGTGCTTGCCGAAAACGGCATAACAAATTTCAGCGGACTTTATGATGAAAACGGTCTGCCGGTGAATGTTGAACTTGAGGTAAACGAGGACGGAGTTGTGTTAACGGCAGTCCGCAGAAAGCTGACAGACATTGAATTAATGGAGATCTGCAACAGCACCGACGGCTGCGAAAACTGTATTTTTCAGGGAGACTGCGATGACGAAGGGGGCGATGAATTTTAATGATTAATTGGTTATGCCCAAATATAAGATCGCCGCCTTATTGGTAAAGTAGAACTTGCACAAAAGATCTGGATATTGCATTGATTTTATGGTATTGTTAAGTCAGAATAAAATTTAAAATGGAGTTGAATACCATGAAAAAATCAATACTTATCCTTATCTTAGCGGGTCTTTTAACGAGCTGTATGCCTGTAGAAAATTCGCAGGAATCGTCGGAAATATCGACTGCTCAGGAAGTCACAGAAGCATCGGAATCCGAAGAAATTTCCGAATCAGAAGAATACTCTGAAATCGAAACTCAGCCGTCGACAGAGTGCGAAATTTCGACTACAGAAGCGACTGTGACAACAGCAGAAATCCAGTCCGAAACAATCTGCACAACTACTGCGATAACCGATGTGCAGAAGAAAAAAAGTCAATATGATCCAACGGATAATACAGTATCGAATATCGAAAATGCATTGGAAGAATCTTCCCGGTCGTGCCCTTTGGAAAATTCACGCAGTAAAGAAAATCCGAATTGTCTACCGGGGTTACCCGGTGAAACTACGGAGGTTACGGTCACCGAACCGGAAAATATGAAGAAGAAACCGAGCCTCCGATGTGTGAATTATCCGATTACGAAAAGGCTGCTGAAATCTACGAATATATGACCGTAAACGGAAGTGGAACGTGCGTACAATACGCATATCAGACCTACGAAATGTGTCAGGAATATAGTCTGGAATGCTACTTCGCATGGACTGAAAACAGGCTGTACGGACACGTTGCAAATGTGGTCAGAATCGACGGCGTGTGGTATGTTCTTGATACGCAGGCAGGCTGCTTCCTCACGGAAAATATGTGCGGATTCACAGAAATTGTGAATGAGAATGAAATTCACATTGCGAACGCTGACATCATCAGCAGTGTAAGATACGAATAAAAAATCATGAAAGGCTCGCAAATGCGGGCCTTTTTCTTTTAGAAAGGAAAAAATATGTTTAAAAACAGAATACTGAAAAAACTCGGCGCAGGTCTCATGGCGGGACTCTGCGCTTTTACCTTAATCGGAACAAATCTCAGCAGCTTTAAAACCTCTGCTGCCGAAACCGCTAAAGAGCCTCTGCTCTCAGGGGACGAGGTCATCAAGCAAGCGGCAAAATACCTCGGAGTTCCCTACGGCTGGGACTGCAAGGGTTACGACGGCGTTTATTCGTCCTCAAATCCAAAAAAGCAGTCTATGGAAACTGTACGCCAAAGGGGACTTGACTGCTCCGGTCTGATTTATGCAACACTGACAGATCTGGGCGTAAGCACTGCCGGATTCCCGTCCAATAACCCTGTTCCGCAAAATTACTGGGAGTATGCGGACGGCTCTGCCTATAAAAACTGTACCATGACCTACAAAGGAATAACTTCACCAATTGAAGTCATTTATGAAAGACTTGATGCAGACAGTCATCAGTATTTTGACAGTGAAAATCTGATTCCGGGATCAGTTGTATCAGGTACTGCAAAGGATAACGGGATCGGACATATGTGGTTTTACATGGGAAAGTTTGACAACAGGGACGCCGTGTTAGATTACCTTGTAAAACTCGGATATGACAGAAATGCAGTTTCCCCCTATGTTGGCAGCGGCAACGGTGATGGAGGTAAGCACTGGAGAATAGAATGCAATGGTTCACAGGGCTGTGTTATCAACAATAATACCGACGGCAAGGCGAGGTTCAAAAGCTTTGTTGCCTATAAATTAACCTCCCGTGACGCCACTTTCAGTATTAAAAAATGCATCGACGGTACGAGTCAGATTGTCGGAAAATCACCTGTTGACGGCAGTACTGCAAAGTACGGAGTGTACAGCGACAAGGCCTGCAAAACAAAGGTCGGAGAAATTACAATCGGAGCTGACGGTATCGGTTCGATCAAGCTTCCCGACGGCACATATTATGTGAAGGAACTTTCAGCACCGAAAGGCTACGCTCTCTCGACTAAAGTTTACGAGTTGAAATCAAATCAGACGGTCACTGTTTATGAAAATTATCAGACGGGAAAAATCAAGGTAAACAAGACCTCTGAGGACAAAATTGTCAAGGATATCGAATTCAAAGTGACCGGTTCTGATGGCAGTGCATATTCAAAAAAGACTGATTCTAATGGAATTGCAGAGTTTTCGGGACTTAAAGTTTATGACATGAAATCCGGAAAGCCTGTTACCTACACGGTTTCCGAAATTAATGTTGCAACCCGTTATGAAACTCCAAAGGCGCAGAATGTGACGCTGACAAGCGGAAATGCGGATCTGACTGTGAATGTGAAATTCAATAATGAACTTAAAACAGGGGCAATCAAAATCAATAAACAGTCAGAGGACGGAGAAAATGGTGACAGAACATTTGAAATAACAGGAAACGGCAAGAAATACAGCATAAAAACAGGCTCTGACGGAATTGCAGTTCTTTCGGATATTCCTGTTTATGACAGCAATAATGAGAAAATAGTGTACACCATTTCCGAGAAAAATGTTCCTGTAAAGTATGTCGTTCCTGCTGATCAGACTGTAACTCTTACGGCAGATGCAACAAAAAGTGTTACATTTAAAAATAGGCTGAAGAAATTCACTGCTGAAATTGTGAAGAAGGATTCGGAAACAGGTACGGCACAGGGAGAAGGTACACTTTCAGGTGCAGTATACGGTATTTTTAATGGAGAGGAACTGGTTGATACCTATACAACGGACGAAAACGGATATTTCAGGACAAAAGAATATATCTGCGGAGATAACTGGACGCTTCGTGAAATAAGTGCTCCGGAGGGATATCTCCTTGATGAAACAGTATGCATTATAGGAGCAGATCCGAAAAATTATATCATCGAGAAAAACACTCTTTTTAAGGAAGTAAGTGAAAAAGTTATTAAGGGCAAAATCAGTATTATCAAGCATTCAGACGATGGTACAACACAGATAGAAACACCCGAAACAGGTGCAGAATTCGAGGTGTATCTTAAAAATGCAGGCAGTTATGGCAATGCGAAGGAAAATGAGCGTGATTATCTCATTACAGATGAAAACGGCTTTGCCGAAACAAAATTAATGCCATATGGAATATATATTGTTCACCAGACCAAGGGATGGGAAAATACAGAGTTTATGCCGGATTTTGAAGTTAATGTCAGCGAAAATGAAAAGAACTATTTTTACCTCATTAATGACGCTGTCTTAACTTCATTTGTAAGAATTGTGAAGAAAGATGCTGAAACAGGTAATGTTATTCCTGTTTCAGGAATCGGGTTCAAGGTATGGGACTGTGCAGATTCATGCTATGTAACACAGAAAATCAACTATCCTTCAGAAATGATTCTTGACACTTTTTATACTGATGACAGTGGGACATTAATGCTGCCGCAGGAACTTTCTTACGGTGATTATGAGCTTCATGAGGTGAAGTCACCTGACGGATATGTTCTTGATGAGAATCCTGTTCCATTTACGATTGACGGTACAGATAAAACCGTAGTTGTTGAAAAATACAATACTGCCCAGAAAGGCAGGATCAGCATTCAGAAATCCGGCGATACTTTCAGTTCTGTTACTGCTCTCGGCAGTGCGATATATATTGATGAAAACGGTGAAATTCATGAAAGCGGACAGACCACTTATACCCCTGTGTTCGAGGAAAACGGACTTTCCGGAGCGGTTTATCAGGTTATCGCAAGAGAGGATATCATAACGGCTGACGGTACTGTCAGAGCTAACGCAGGAGACATTGTTGCCGAACTTACAACCGATGAAAATGGCTATGCTGAAACTGAATTATTATACCTCGGAAAGTATGAAATCAGAGAGATCACAGCCCCATACGGCTACGTTTTAAATGGCGAGCCGCAGATTGTGGAACTCGCCTATGCAGGACAGGAGGTCAGCGTGAGAGATACCGTGAATACGTCGTTTGTCAATGATTATCAGAGCATTGAAATAAGCCTTGAGAAGCTTATGGAACAGGATGAAGCTTTTGGAATCGGCATGAATTCCGAGTACAAAAATGTACGTTTCGGACTGTTTGCCGCGGAGAAAATCACAGCCGCAGACGGTAATGTAATTCCCGAAGATGGACTTATATCAGAGGTTTCCCTCGATGAAAATATTAAGGCTGTTATCGCTGAAAAGATCCCATTCGCTAAATATTATGTTCAGGAAATTGCCACCGATGAACACTATATTTTAAACGGCGAAAAGTACCTTGTAAGCTTCGAATATCAGGGTCAGGAAATGACCACTGTGTACATTGACTGCGGGCAATTTAAAAATCTTCTTAAACGTGGAACGGTCAAAGGAATCAAGGTAAACGAAGCCGATGAGCCGTTAGAAAACGCTCTCTTCGGACTGTTTTCCAATGAAGAAACTGAGTTTGTTTCTGACAATGCGATCATGACTTCCGAGTCCGATTCCAAGGGTGAATTCGGCTTTGAAGAAGTACCTTTCGGCAGCTATATTGTGCGTGAAATTGCAGCTCCTGAGGGGTATGTTCTGAGTGATGAAAGTTATTCTGTTACTATTTCTGAGGACGGAGATGTTGTAGAAATCACAGCGGAAAATGTGAGAATCAGAGGCAATGTTTCAATCACAAAAATTGACGAGGAATACCCTGATAACAGGCTTTCAGGTGCAGAATTCACTGTTTATTCCGATGAAAAATGCGAGTCTGAAATCGGCAAATTGTCAGAAACAGAAAAGGGCGTTTACATTATTGAAAACCTTGAATACGGCAAGTATTTCTTGAAGGAAACTGTCGCTCCGGACGGCTTTATTATCGATGAAAATGTATACCCATTCAGCATTGAAAAGGACGGCGAAACCGTAGAAATTTCAAACACAGAAGTCGGAAAAGGATTCATAAATAAGCCTGAAAAAGGTAGTGTGGAGATCACTAAAACCGATGTTTCAACGGGTCAGCTTATACCTAACTGCGGCATCGAAATTCTTGACAAGGACGGCAATGTTGTCGTTCAGGGAAGAACTGATAATAAGGGTATCGTAACCTTTGAAATGCTCCGTGTGGGCGATTATTTCTACCGTGAATTCGACGCTCCCGACGGATATATTCTCGATGAAAATTCGTATCCATTCACAATTAAAGAAAACGGTGAAATCGTGAAGTGCAGGATGACAAATACAAAAATCCCACAGCAGACAACTCCGTACACCGGCGATAACAGCAGCGATATTTTAGCGTGGATCATGATCGGTCTTTCACTTGCGATAGGCTCTGTTTTGTTTATCTGTAGAAAGAGAAAAGGCGGTAAGAATAATGAGGAATAAAATAATTAAAATTTCGGCGGCTGTGGTTTCAGCCGCCCTCCTTTTCGGAGGCCTTTTTCTGCTGTTTCGTGATGACGTTCAGGTAAAAATTCAGGAAGAAAAAATTAAGCCTTTTGTTCCGGATTTTACACTTTTGGAACTGTCGGAAGATAGTAATTCAGAAGAAGAAAACAGCGCTAAAATACCATTTGAAGCGGAAGAAAAGCTGAAAGAACAGACTCAGGAATTGTGTACTAATATTGATAATTCTATCGGTTGGATCAACGTCCCCGAAACGAAAATAAACTATCCCGTGATGTACTCAGGCGATAATGATTTTTATCTTCACAGAGCTGTTGACGGCAGCTATTTAAGGGTGGGTTCGATATTTCTTGATTACCGTTGTAATTCCGATTTTGCGAGCAGAATCAACATTCTGTACGGTCACAATATGAGCGACGGAAGTATGTTTGCGGACGTGATGAAGTTCATTGACAGCAGCTATTTTGATAGTCACAATTACGGCTGGCTGACCACTTCGAATGCTGTGTATAAAATTGATTTTTTCTCAGTTTCACAGCCGGAAAATTACGATGATTTTTATGATGTAAATTCCGATGTGAATTTGTGGCTTGACGATCTTAGAGCCAATTCTTTTATTTGGAGAAATATAGGAATTTCCGAGGACGATCAGTTTATTTCGCTGTCTACTTGCACCGGCTCTGAGGGCAGTTCAAGGACTGTTTTGACAGGAAGAATTTTGGAGGTTTAAATATGAAAAAGAGAACATTTATAGCTTTAATTACTGCCGCATTGATGACCGCTTTTTGCAGTCTTACAGCTTATGCAAGCGGCGACGTTGCCGGTGCTGTGGAAAGCACTTGGACTACGGCAAGAGCACAGGTCGTATCAGTCGTAAACAATGTGGTGTTTCCCGTGATAGACGTTATACTTGCAGTTTTGCTGTTTGTTAAGGTAACGCTCGCATACCTCGATTACCGCAAACACGGTCAGTTGGAATGGGCGCCGATCGCTATCATTTTTGGCTGTCTGATCTTTTCTCTGACCTGTCCGCTGTACATCTGGAGCATAATCTGATTAGGGGTGTAAATGAATATGAAAACAAAAGTAATGAGTACAATTTTAGCAGCGATTATGCTTACAATGACAGCCTGCGGAATGATTAGTCCGCCTATTCAGAATGCCGTTACGGAAACAACAATGGTAAGCGCTGATTCCTTAGCAGATTCTTCTGTGCTTTCGGAAAGTGACAGCAATACAAATGAGGAACAGATCAGAACAAATACATTTATTGCTGAATTTTTCGATTCAGGTATCAGCTTTGCAGATACGAGCAAATTGCTAACAGAAGTTATGAAAGGCTGTACCTTTGAATCGGAAACCGACAGTTCCAACGGTATTCAGAAAATATCTCTTAAAGGCAAGAACGGCGGTGGTGTTCTAAATGTTATGTGCATTGATCTGAGTAAAAGCAATCTTTCTTACGATATGGAATATATCCTTGAAAATTTCGGGGATTATTACTTCAGGCAGACTGCTTCTCAGATGAACGGTATCACAGAGGACGATTTTGTGTCCAATTACAGAATGACAAGCAACGTTGTATTAAAGGGGAAATATCAGCGTTATGCGTCAGTTCAGAAAACCGACGGTATGGTATCGCAGTTTGGATACACGGAGACCTATGCTGTGCTGGGTGAGAAC
>OIZO01001605.1_pt1 | contig 11131 bp, 9 predicted proteins | sample 1588551 | NCBI WGS metagenome assembly OIZO01 (sample SAMN03283271) | human gut metagenome | biome: human-associated habitat; material: feces | host: Homo sapiens | place: Peru | collected 2012 | reverse complement strand
AGCGGCAAGGCCTATGAAAAGCTTCAGGCCTTTGTGGAGGCGAGCAACCAGTGAGTATTTTATCGGAAATTGCGGAAAAGACACGGCAGCGGGTCGCTCAGGAGAAAAAGTCCCTGCCCCTGTCCCGGCTCCGGGCGCAGGCCGAGGAAATGGACGCATCCACAGGCTTTCCCTTTGCGCAGGCTCTTGCTGCGCCGGGCATGAGCTTTATCTGCGAGGTAAAGAAGGCATCCCCCTCCAAGGGGCTGATCGCCCCGGACTTTCCCTATCTGGACATTGCCAGGGACTATCAGGCCGCCGGGGCCGCCGCCATAAGGGCCGCCCGGCGGGGGCGGGGGCGGGTTGCGGCGTCCGCGCGGCGGGCGGGGGCCACGGTACCGGGGGCCGCCAAAGCACCAGAACAGGCTGCCCAGCGGGCCGGAGAATGTGTACACGATCACCGACACGATGATGATGAGCAGGATGATGGTAAACAGGATGGTGACAATGCCCAGCAGGATGTCACCAAAGCCGCCACTGCTGCTGTTGTCATCATAAGCAGGCTCGTTGTAGGAGCCGTTGTTTGTGTTCCCGCCCGAAAGGCTCACGCCGTAGATGTCCGCGATGGTCTGGGCCACGTTCCGGGCGCAGGTGGTCACGGCGTCGTCATAGTCCTGCCGGACGAAGTCGTCCTCCATGGTCTGGGCAAGGGCACTGGCCTGACTTTCCAGCGTAGTGTTGCGGAAACCGTCGCCGTAGGTCAGGTAGTAGTCGCCGTCCTCATACTCCTGCGACTCCATCACCAGCAGGATCAGCACGCCGTTGTTCTCCGACGACGAGCCGATGCCCCAGGTGTTGAAGGCCTGCAGGGCGTAGTCCTCGGTGGTCAGGTTTCCGGTGTAATCCACCGTCAGCACGCCGATCTGCGCCCCGCTGCAGCTGCTTTCCAGCTGGGCGTTCAGGTCGGTGATGGTCTGCACGGTGCTGCTGCTCAGGACGTTGGCATCATCCACCACACACTGGCCGCTGGGCAGCGAGGGCAGGCTGGCCGTGGCCGCAAAGGCCGGGCACAGGGCCGCCGCGCTGACCACGAACACCAGCAGCAGTGCGCTGAGTTTTCTTGCAATGTTTTTCATGCGAAGGGCTCAACCTCCTTCACGCCGGCAAGGCCGCCCAGCACATTGGCCGGGAACCCGCCGACTTCGTTCCGATAGTTGTAGACTGCTTCGTTGTATTTCAATGTGCCGATGATGGTGCCTGCGCTGTTGAACTGGCCATACTGGCCCTGCACAGCGCCCATCTTCATGGGGTCGGCGGCCTGCTCTTGCAATTTGGCATAGAGCTGGTCGATGGCCTTGCCCAGCGTCTCGTTGGCCTGATACAGCGCGTGCATGGAGCTGCCGTTGTAGTAGCTCAGGGAGGTCAACGCCTGACTCTTTCCGCCAGACTGCACGGCATCCAGACAGGCCGAAAAGTCATCCAGCGCCGCCTGCGCGGTCTGTACTTCAGCATTGTCGGCCCCCAGCGTATTGCCGACGGTGGTGATGACGTTTGCCGCCGTATTGGCCCGGGCGGTCAGTTCCTCGCTGAGGTTGTAGCCGTTGTCGGCAGACACGCCCACCGTGAACCACTGCCGGGCCGTGTTGTATTTGCTGCGCACCTTGGCACTGCCAAAGCCTGCAAAGGCCGCCAGCATCACCACGATGCTCAACGCCAGGGCCACGGCCTGCCGGGTGAGGGCGGCGGGCAGTTTTGCTTCCAGCCCGGCCAGCTTCTGCTGCAGCGGGGTCAGCTGCACGGCCTGCTCCGGGCTGGCCTTTTCGCGGTAGCTGCCCGCGTCAAAGCCGCCGGGGGTGCCGGTCTGCTTGGGGTTAAAATCTGCGTTTGCCATTTCAGCTCCGGATCTCCATCATTTTGGATTTCAGTTCGTCCTCGATACGGGTCAGTTCCTGCTCGGCGGCAGCGCGCTTTGCGCGGCCCTCGGTCTGGATCTTGTTCAACTCGTCCAGCGTCTCGATCAGGCTCTTGTTGGTCTGCTGCAGGGTCTCGATGTCCACCACGCCGCGCTGGGACTCCTTGGCCGTCTCGATGGTGCCCAGCTTGAGCGCCTCGGCGTTCTTCTTGAGCAGGTCGTTGGTCATGTCGGTGACGGCACGCTCGGCCTGCATGGCCTGCTGGCTGTGGGCCAGGCCCAGGGCCAGCACCATCTGGTTCTTCCACAGGGGGATGGTGTTCACGATGGTGGACTGGATCTTCTCGGCCATCATGGTGTTGTTGTTCTGCAGCAGGCGGATCTGGGGGCCCATCTGCAGGCTGATGTTGCGGGTAAGCTCCAGATCGTACAGCTTCTTTTCAAAGCGCTCGCACTGGTCGGCCAGGTCGCGGGCCGCCTGGGCGTCCTCCGGCAGGCCGGAGGCCTTGGCCTTGTCCATGGCCTGCTGCAGCTCCCCTGCACGCACCTCGGCCAGCTTCTTTTTCCCGGCCAGAATGTACATGCTGAGCTCCTTGAAGTAGGCCATGTTCAGGTCATACATCTTGTCCAGCATGGCGATGTCCTTGAGCAGCTGCACCTGATGGGCCTCCAGCATGCCCTGGATATTCTCCACGTTGGTCTCGGCCTTGTTGTACTTGGTCTTGAGGGCGTCGAGCTGGTCGCCCTTTTTCTTGAAGAAGCCCAGAATGCCCTTCTGCTGCTCTTCGCCTGCGTCAAAGCTCTTCAGCTCGCCGATCAGGTCGGTGATCATATTGCCCACTTCGCCCAGGTCCTTGGTGGACACCTTGGAAAGAGCTGCTTCGGAGAAGTCACCGATCTTCTTCTGGCAGGCGGAGCCGTACTGCAGCACCTGCTGGCTGTTGGTGATGTCGATCTTGGCGGCAAACTGATCCACCATGGCCTGCTCTTCCGGGCTGAGCTTGACCTGTGCCTCGGGGGCAGCGGCGGGTTCCGGCTGTTTGGGCTGGGCCTGCTCCTGTGCCGGAGCCGGGTCCAGCGTCAGGGTAGGCACAGCGGGTGCGTCGAGGTCAAAGTTGAACGTGTTGTCTGCCATAGGAGATTCCTTCCTTTCCAGTATATCCGTTTATTTACTCAGTCCCTGCCCTTTGAGCATGTTCTGCAGCACGGTCAGGTCTGCCGACAGGTCCATGCTTTCTGCGGCGTACAGTGCATCCAGCTGGTTTTCAAAGGCCGTAGCAATGGAGGACGCATTGTGCTCCACCTCGGCACGGATGGCAGCGGCGTTCTCGCCGCGCACCCCCTGCCGGGCCAGCTGCGCATACTGCTGCAGCACATTCACGGCGTCCGGCAGATAGTAGTTGGCAAAGCGGCGCACCTGCTTTGCCTTGGCGGGGTTGGCTTCCACCACTTCCACAATGGAGCGTCCGGCCTTTTCCATGCGGGTCATGGCGGCGGACAGCTGCGGGTCGGGCAGGGATTCGTTCAGGCTGTGCAGAGTGTCCAGCTTCTGCTGGATGTCTGCCAGCATGGCGTCCACGTCCTCCACACCCGTGTGGAAGGGCACCTCGGTTTCCACCACACGGGGCGGGCAGACCTTTTTGGCCGCCAGGAATGCCGCCGCAGCGGCTGCCAGCGCCGCCGCAAGGGCCCACAGCCGGTACACCGGCAGCACCGCGCACAGCACCACGAACACCAGCGCCGCCGCGTAGTACGGCAGGACACTGGGCTTCCGGGTGCGGATGATCTTGCTCATGGTCGTTCTCCTTTTCCGGGGCAGGTGCCCCTTATAGTACCCATAATACAACCCTTTGCGAAAAACGCAAGCGGATTCATGAAGAATTTACAGCTTGGCAATTATTTGGCGATCCAGTCTGCCAGCGCCGTGCCCCACACCTGCCGCAGCATCTCCGGGCGGCAGGCCGCATTGGCCGGGCTGGTGCTGGGCAGTTTGACCGCCGCAAGGCCGGTGACCGGCTGCAGATACTTTGTATAAATGCGATAGGCCGTGGCCCCGTTGCAGAACACCGCCTCAATGGGCACCTTCTGCAGCAGAGCGGCGATGTCGTTGGGCACCACGTCCCGGATGGAGGCGTCCGACGCCCCGGTGATGGTGCAGCTTTCCAGCGTGTCCCACAGGGCCAACCCATGGCGCAGGATGATCTGCTTTTTTGCTTCGATGTCCTCCCGCTTCGGCACCGGCTCCCCGGTCAGGGCGGCCATCATCGGCCAGAAGCGGTTCTGCGGGTGGCCGTAATAAAAGGCCATCTCCCGGCTTTTGGGGCTGGGCCAGGTGCCCAGGATCAGCGCCCGGCTATGCTCATTGTACACCGGCGCAAAGCTCATTGGCCGCCTGCGCTTTCGATCTGTGCCCAGGCCGAGCCCAGGTCCCGGCCAGAGGGCTCTGCTTTCGGGCCATCAAACCAGAGTTCCTCGATCAGCGCCGCCAGGCCGTCCTCCCGCACATCACCGATGACCCGGTCGGCAGCGGCCTTTGCATCCTCGGTGCCGTTGGCCATGCACACGCCCAAGCCGGCCGTGCGCAGCATGCTCAGGTCGTTGGCCGAGTCTCCCGCCGCCACCGTCTCTTCCAGCGGCAGGTCCAGCCGGGCGCACAGGTCGGTCAGGCCCACGCCCTTGTCCATGCCGCCGCGCACGATGTCGTAGAAGCCATAGCCGTCGGCGTTTTTCGCGCCCACCTGCATCCAGTTCAGGTTCAGATGGCCGTATTTTGCCATGAAGTCTGCTACATGTTCCGGCGGCACCGCGGCAAACGCCGAATGCGGCATGTCGATGAGGTGCCGATCCTGGTCCTCGCCGTCCACGCAGGTCAGGCCGCTGCTGCCCATCTTTGCGTAATTGTTGCGCAGGGCCTCGTACTCACAGTACACATAGCAGCCATCCCGGAAATTGAACTGCAGCGGATAGTTGTAATCCTCGCAGAAATCCACCAACGCGTACATTTCCTCGTTGGTGAGGGGGTGTTCCGCCACCACGGTGCCCTTGGCATCGGTCACGCAGGCACCGTTGCAGGTAACGATGTAATCCGGCCGGATGCCGCCCAGCTGCTCCCTGTGCACGCAAGGATAGGCGCGGCCGGTGCTCAGCGCAAATTTCACCCCGGCGGCCTGCAGCTTTTTCACGGCTTTCACCACCGCCGGGCGGGGCTTCGGCTCCCCAAAGGGCACCAGCGTATTATCAAAATCACTTACCAGAAGTTTGTATTGCATGCTTTTCTCCTTCGCGGGTCACTGTTTTCTACCAGTATACCACAAATCGGCCCGCCGTGGGGACTTTTGGCATACAAAAAACGGGAGCTGTCTCTCCCATGGGACAGCTCCCGCTTTTTGTGTTACAGTACCTCGCCCCGGAACAGTCCTTCCAGGGTAGGCATCCAGCCGTCGGCCGTGCGCTGGGCCAGGCCGTTTTCCACCGCCTTATCCAGCAGGGTGGAAAATTCCTGCGGCAGTTCCTGCCCGAACCGCTCCCGGAACAGCGGCTCCACCACGCCGTCGTTCAGCTTCATGCGGCCCCGCAGGTAGCGCAGCATCAGCGCGTTCTCGTCCAGCTGCGCGGCCTGCGCCGTGAGCTTTTCAAAGTCACCGGCATTTTTGATGTAAAGCTTGAGGCTGTTGGTGTTGCGCACGGCATAGCCGTCGTACACCGAACCGCCGTTGACGCCCATGCCGATGACGTCATCCCCGTTCCACTCCATGGCACGGGCGCGGTACTCGTAGCCGGGGCGGGCAAAGCACCCGGCAGCATACATCTTGTAGCCGTTCTCCGGCAGGTACTCGCAGGCATAGCGGAACATCTCGAACCGCTCCGCCGCGTTGGGCATGCCCTCGGCGTCGGTCACGGCCAGCGGCTCTGCCGTGATGTGCCCGGCCTGCATGATGACCGCCGCGTGCAGGCTGTTGTGCCAGCTCTGCATCGTCTGCCCCGGGATGCCGTAGTTCAGGGTCAGGCCCACATTGTTCAGGTGGAACTTTGCCAGAAACAGCATGGCGTTGCGGATATGCTGCGCGTTGTGGGTGCAGCCCAGCGCCTTCAGCTCGGCGTCGTTGTCCGAGCGCATCATCAGTTCGGTGCGGTTGGGGTGGCCGGACGCGATGCCCGTGAGGGACGGCGTGCCGATGGTGACGGGCAGCGAGTCGTAGCTGACCTCTGCCCCCTGCGCCACCGGCAGATGGGTGCGCACCGTGCGCAGCACATCGCCCAGCAAGTCCGGGGCCATCACGCTGGCGCTGCCGCCGCTGAGGTGCACGGCCCGGATCTCGTAACCGTCCAGTTCTCCCTCATAGGAGAGCACCTCCCGCTTGAGGGCGTCCATATAGGCGTTTTTTTCCGCATTGGAGCCCACCGCGTTGAAGTGCGCGAGGTAGTTTTCCGGGCGGATGCAGTATGGGATGTGCAGGTCAAGCACGAGCGGTTTTGCCATGGTGATGCTCCTTGTCGTTTTTTATAAAGTATACACGCATTCATGCAAAAGGGGAAGCCCTGTAACGGGGCTTCCCCAGAGAAGAAGAAAAAGAAACGCGTCAGAAGAGATCAGTGGGGACCGCCGGGGCCGCCGGGGCCGCCAGGGCCGCCGGGGCCGCCGGGGCCGCCTGCGGGTGCCTCCATGGCCTCCACGGGCTCACCCAGGAACTTCTTGTCGGAAGCCACCTGATGGCCTGCGGTCCAGCCGTGGGTCATGGCCATACCGACCGAGTTGCCGGCGAACGGAGTGCTGTAGCCAAAGCCGTAACGACCGCCCAGGCAGTTGCCAGCCACATACAGGCCCTCGATGGGCTCCCAGTCCTTGTTCAGGACGTTCTGGGTCTCGTCGGTGATGACGCCGCTCATGGTGACCATCATCGGGTTGGAGGAGTGGCCGGTGGAGCTGGTGCCGCCGAAGAACGGAGCGGTGTCGATGGGCACCATGTACGGTGCATCCTTGCCGTAGTCGCTGTCCACACCTGCATAGCACAGCTCATTGTAGTGTGCGATGCTGTCCAGGAAGTTCTGCTTGGCAGCGCCCTTGTAGCCCAGCAGATCTGCCAGCTCCTCCAGAGTGTCGGCACGGTAGATGGTACCGGCCATCTGGGTGCGCTCGGCCAGGTTTGCAATGGTGATGGTGTTGGCCTGACCGGACACGGTGTTGTTCATGTCCTGCTCGATCTTATCCCAGTAGTCCTGCATGCCAAAGTTGGGTGCGCCGTGGTCCAGCGGAGCAGCCTTCAGGGTCTTGGCCCAGTTGGCGTCGGTGACGTAGCAGGCCAGACCGGCGGGCTGACGCAGGCAGGTGGCCTGCATCTGAGCAATGGCGCCCTCGTTCATGAAGCGCTTGCCGCGGCTGTTCAGCATCAGCATGGGAGCGGTGCCCCAGGGGCCGGAAGCGCCGCCGCCGATGGCCATCCAGCCACGGGGGGTGGGCTCGATCATGCCGCCTGCCCAGCAGGCCATCTTGTGGCCCTGGCCGTTGCGGGTGCCTGCAGAGGCCCAGCTGTCAGCGGTCGCGCCGCTGCGCTCAGCCCACTCCATGCCCTCGTTCAGCAGCGCCCAGCACATCTCGGGGTTGCCGATGAAGTCGCCTGCGCACAGGATGACGCCCTTGTTGCAGTTGTAGCGGTAGTAAGTGCCGTCGGCACCCTTGGCGTACACGCCAGTGACCTTGCCGCTGTCGTCCTGGATGAGCTTGATGCCCTCGCGCTCAAAGTCCCAGGCACAGTTGGGGGTCTCCTGCACATACTTGACGATGTACTTGTGGATGTACTCGATGTTGTTGCCCTGATAGCCGTAGAACTGGGCATTGCAGGGCCAGGTCAGGTAGCCGCCGCAGCTGATGGGGTAGCTGGCCTTGTGCTGGCCGTAAGCTGCCTGGGTGTTGCACAGCGGGTACTTGAACATATCGCTCATGTCGTAGTGGCCGGCACCGCCTGCGGGCTCGCCGTCCACCCACTGGTCGCCGGTCTTGCCGTCGCCAGCAGCCTTGGGCACGATGACAGCGGTATCGGCCAGATACACGTCGCTGTCGTTGGCCTTGCGCTCTTCCTCATAGGAGTCGTAGATCTCCTCGTAGCGGTCGAACATCTGGCCGGAATACTGCACGAAGTTCTTGATGATCTCCGGGTTCACACGGCCTGCGGCACGCTTGCAGAACTCGGAGGTGATGGCACCGGTGTCATAGGGGCCATAGCCGCGCTCGATCAGCAGCTTGGAGTTGACGTGGCCGATGTCCTCGCCGTACCAGCCGCCCATGTTGGTGCCGGTGCCGTCCAGGTCCACGAAGTTGCCCCAGGGCTGCTTTTCAATGACCGCCACGGTAGCGCCCTCATCCACAGCACCAAAGGCTGCGCCGACGCCGGCATGGCCGCCGCCCACGATGACCACATCATAGGTGCCTGCATCCTCGTACTTGTCGGGGTCAGCCGGAGCCTCACCCAGCCAGTCGCCGGGGCCGCAGTAGCCGGGCACACGGCCGGTCACTTCGGTCGTCTCAGGCTTTTCCACCTCAGTGCCGGTAGCCTGTGCGATACAGTCGGCTACGCACTCCTGGATGGCGCCCACGGAGGCCACCAGCGTGCAGCTGGTCACAGCGTCCACATCGGCGCTCTGGCCCTCCACGATGGCCTTGGCCATGGCGGTCTTTTTGTCGTCGGTCAGCAGGTCCTGCTCACCGGAGGAAGTGATCTCGCAGGCGGTGATGCTGTTGGCATCAAAGGTCATGGAGACACCGATCTCGGAGTAGGAGATGGTCTTGGAGGCAGAATAGGTGCCCGGGGTGTACTTGTCCTCGGCGGCTGCGGTGCTGCCGGAGGATGCGGCGGTGCTGCTGGAGCTGCAGCCTGCCAGCAGACCCAGCGCAGCGGCACCGCTGCCAGCGGCAGCAATGTTGCGCAGGAAGCTGCGGCGAGAGATTTTACTCTTCATTTGGTTACCTCTTTTCTTCTTTTGCACCGGTCTTGTGTAGGCCCGGCGCTCTTGTTACAAGTTTAACAGGTTTCGGCAAAGATTTGAAATACCAATAATTTGCCCGCTTATAACTTAAACGCATAAGGTGGTTGAGTTTACACAAGAAATTTGTTATACTCTTGGCAAGGTTCCACAATTTTTGATGCAGGCAGGAGAAAAAGCGTATGACATTGCAGCAGATCATGTACTTTCAGCGGGTAGCCCGCTCCGGCAGCTTTACCAAGGCGGCGCGGGCCTGCTTTGTATCCCAGACGGCCATCAGCCGCCAGATCAGCGCCCTGGAAGAGGAACTGCACGTCATCCTGCTGGAGCGCGACACCGCCCATGTCAAGCTGACGCTGGCCGGGGAGTATTTCTTCCAGCAGGTCAACGAGATCACGGCCCGGCTGGAAGAGGTCGTGACCCGGACCCAGACCATCGCCCAGGAGCAGCAGACCCACCTGACCCTGGGCATCCCCACCATCCTGGAGCAGCACGCCATCACCGGGATGCTCCACCAGTACCACCGCCTGCACCCGGATGTGCATCTCTCCACCGTGACCGGCTCCCGGCAGCAGCTGGTCAGCCAGCTGGTGGACCGGAAGATCGACCTGCTGGTCGCCATGGATTTTGACCTGCCCGATTTAGAAGGGCTGGATTTCATCGTTCTGCAGCAGGTGCACGCCACCTGGCTGCTGCCGGCCGACCATCCCCTTGCCGGAGAAGAAAGAATTGCGCCTCAGCAGCTGCGGGGCGACACCCTGATCCTGACGCAGGAGGATCCACGAGGCAACACGGAAGAGCTGCTGCGCCAGTACTACAATCAGCTGGGTCTGAAAGGAAACCCGGTCCTTCACACCCGGACGCTGGAGGAGCTGTTCCTGCTGGCCAGCGCCGGGGTGGGCATCGGGCTGCTGCCCTCCTCTGCTGCCGCTTACCTGCGCCCGGACCTGTGCAGCGTGCCCATCGACGGCCCGCAGTGGAACTTCAACTTCCTGCTCATCTCCCGCCAGGAACGCAGCCGCGCCAGCGTGCGCGCCATGTTTGAGCTGGCAGAACATTTATAAGTATAAGGCAAAAGGATCCCCCGGTCCGCCTGCAGCGTGGACCGGGGGATCCTTTTGCCGTAAAACACAACAAAAAAGCGTTCTGAGAAATCTCAGAACGCTTGGTGGTTGCGGGGGCCGGATTTGAACCAACGACCTTCGGGTTATGAGCCCGACGAGCTACCAGACTGCTCCACCCCGCGATATTTACTTTTTGCTTTTCAGCGGCTCTCGCTGACTGCTCAAGTATAATACCACAGGGCGGGCAGAATGTCAACCCTTTTTTGAAAAAACTTTTACTTTTGCTTTTTGCTGCGCTTCCTGCGCCATGCAAGCACCGCAGCAACGGCGGCGCACGCCAGCACTGCCAGCGGCCAGACGGAGGCCAGCGCCACCACCAGCTGCTGCAAGCCGTTCACAAAGCTGCTCCAGCCGGAGGTAAAGGCGGTGCCGATGCGGGAGAAGAAACCCTCGTCCGCAGGAGTATAGGTCTGCACCTCGTTCAGGTCGATATACACGGTGCATAGCTGCACCTGATCGCTGTACCAGTCCAGCTGGCTCTGCCAGCTCTCGATCTGGGACTGCACTTCGGTGAGGGAGTCCTCGATCTGCAGCAGATCCGAAAGAGTTTCGGCCTGTTCCTGAAGCTGCTGTAAGCGGGTGCGCTGTGCCTGCAGATTGGCAAGCCGCGCGGACACGTCCATATACTGGGTGGTCACGTCATCGGCCTGCTGGCTGCGATAGGTCACATTACCGACAGCGGCCACAGCGTCCAGAAAGCTCTGGTAGTTGGCCTGCGGTACCCGGTAGGTCAGGTTGACCGAGCGGCTGGAGCCGCTGCTGGAATACTCACTGCTGGATTCCAGATAGCCGCCCGCTTCGGCAAGAGCGCTGTCCAGCGCACTGCGGGCTGCTTCGTAGTCCTTGCTTTCCAGCGTCAGATTGGCGGTGTAGATGATCTTGGCACTGTCCACCGCAGGGGCAGCGGCTTCGGTGCTGCCGGTACCGCTGTACTCCGTTTCCAGCGAGCGGTCGTCAGCCTCCAGACTGTAATTCACCGCCTCGGGGGCGCTGTCCAGCGCGGCATGCTGAACGGCAAAGCTGTCCGATGCCACAGAGGCAGCGGAGCTGTTGGCAGCGCCTTCAGCTGCGTACAGGGTGGGTGCGCTGCTTTTGGCGCTGCCCATCCCGATGCCCAGATGCAGGGTGCTGTAACCCA
>OIZO01001602.1_pt1 | contig 11159 bp, 13 predicted proteins | sample 1588551 | NCBI WGS metagenome assembly OIZO01 (sample SAMN03283271) | human gut metagenome | biome: human-associated habitat; material: feces | host: Homo sapiens | place: Peru | collected 2012 | reverse complement strand
CTTTTGTAAGTCTTACATTTTCTTCAAAATCATATTTTGAACCATCAAACATTACAGATGTAAATCCTGCATCTACACACATTTTACAAGTTTCAAAATCTGGTCCATGATCTAAATGAAGTGCTACTGGAACTTCTGGATGTTCCTCTACAGCTGCTTCTACCATTTTCTTCAAATACCCTATTCTTGCATATTTTATTGCACTAGATGATGCTTGTAAAACAACTGGTGATTTATTTTCTGCTGCTGCATCCATTATTCCTTGAATTATTTCCATATTGTTTACATTAAATGCACCAATTGCAAAGTGCTCTTCCATTGATTTTTTAAACATTTCTTTTGTTGTAACTAACATATATATTTCCTCCTTGTTACTTTATTATTTCTTCTTTTGGTATTATATATTTATAATTTTTATAAGTCAACAAAAAAGAAAAAATAATAGTTATTATTCAAGCCGTATGTAATAATATATAAAAAATAAAAAAAGGATTTCTGAATAATTTTTAATTCAGAAATCCTAATTTTTTATTTTTTCTTTTGATGAAGTTTTAATATTATTTTATATTTGATTGGTTTGTACTTAATAGAATACTTATCAAATATCTTTCGTGTTTCTTTACTTATTTTTAAAGAAATTATTTTAATTCCTTTTTCATAAGCCTCATTTACTTCTTTTACTTTTTCATTGTCTAAAGCCATTTGACTTCTAATTCTTTTAGTACGTACTTCATATACATGTGGAAGTACTTTGTATCCTAAATGTTCTACATAATCCCGTTCTTCTTCTGTAAGCCTCCTGATAGTAAATTGCTTGTTTTCTGCCTTTAACCTTTCTAATTCATGTTTTAATTTGCATAACCGATAATCATCGTTTTTCATGCTTTTTCCTCCTATATATATTTTATGTAACTATTATAACTTATTTATATCAATTTGTCTATATTTTTGCATATTTTTGTAGATTATACACATCTTTTTACTATTTATTTTAAAAATATAAGCGAATGAAAATGAGCACAGTATTAACCGCGCTCATTTTTAAGGAAAAATTATTTTTTTGATTCTTCGTACTCTTTACAAATTTTTTCAAGCTGTTCACCTGTAAGAATTTCTTCTTTTAGAAGTCTCTCTGCAACAATTTCGAGTAACTCTTTGTTTTCTTTTATGATTGTTTCTGCACGTTCTAATCCTTCACTAATTATGTCCTGAATCTCTTTATCAAACAAATCTTTTTTCTCATTTGAAATAAGATATTCTCTCACACCATATCCGTTTATATATGATCTGTTTTTACTATTTTTATCTTTTGAAAGTCCATAATACATAATCATATTTTGAGCTATCGTATTAGCTGCATCCAGATCTGAACATGCACCTGCAGTATCTTTGTGTGTAAGAAGCCTTTCTCCTACTCTTCCGCCTAAATACATTGCTATTTGATCAATGTAATACTCTCTAGAATAATTAAGTGTCTTTCCTTTAATTTTATATGGCCAGTTTACTCCAAGAAAATTCATCATTGGAAGAATAGAAACAAAAGCTATTTTTTCATCTTTTACATTTGAGCATTTCTGTGAAACAATATAATGTCCAGTCTCGTGATAAGCAATCATTTTTTTCTCATCTTCACTTATATTGTTATACAATTTAAGATATGTGTTGTAACAACTTAATATAGATTGCTTATCTACATTTTTCTTACCTTTTCTTCTAGTTTCTAAAAATGCTTTTTCAAAGATACTAATTACATTGCCCGGATTGCAAGAAATAGATTCAGAAAGACACGAAGTATATATTCCAAACTTAATCATATTCTCATCTATTTTGATTTTATATTTCTTTTCAAATAATGAAATATGATTTTTTATCATTGGCTGCAATTCTTCAAGTTCAGGCTCTTCAACATATACTTCATTTAAATATTTTGCTATCATGTCATCTGATAAAAAGTAGGTATCAAATTCTTCTGTACTGCATGTTGTAATAAAAGGAATTTTGTATTGAATAATTAGAGCGTATAACATTTTGACAAGCCAATAATCCGTCTTCATGAATAATGCTTTATCCACATACAAAACTATTTCTTTCCGGTTTATAACTAAAAAATTAAAAATTTTTTTGACCATTTTTTCTATCAAAAAATCTTTCTCAATTTTTAATATTTTTTCCGGATTAAACATTAATACCCTTTTATTAAAGAACTCTTTTGGACATTGATTTGTTGCAATTTGTCTCGCGATTTCTGCTGCAAGAGCCGTCTTTCCTACATCCGTTTTTCCAACAAGAAATACATTGTTTCTTGTTTTCTGAGATAAGTAAAACCATATCTTTTCTATCTCATTATTTCTTCCAATTAACGGCTTCATCTGCTGTTTGGCATACTTTTGACTTACATCTACTAAATATTTATTTAGACTTGTGGGGACTAAATTCACCATAAGATCTGCAGTCTTTATTAAAGTTTGTACTACATTCATTTGCATAGGAACTATTAAAATTTCCTCGTTCTCATCTGTAAACTGAAGCTTTATATTTTCCGTATCACTTCTTATCTTTGCCTCCTTTATGGCTTGTTTTAATTCATCTGCAGACACTTCTATTCTTTTTTCTTTGTCCTCAACTTTTACCATAAGTGCAATATAGCCCTTCTTTTTTTTCATAATTACTACCTCCTTTATAGTTGTTTGTGGTTCATTAGGTTTTTGTAGTACTTATAAGTTCTAATTTTCCTTCTCCTTTCCAATTAGTAATAGTATTTAGAATCGTAAATACTATTTAGTTGTTTTTTATGTAAATATATTACCATATTCATTCATATTTTTCAACATTTTTCGATATTTTTCAAGTATTTTTAACTTTTTATTGATTTTATGTAATTAAGATGTTAGAATATTTATGAACATTTATATAAAAATGCAACAAAAAACTTTTAATTGCAGAAAGGAGTTTGCAACATGAGTAAAACACAACGGTTTTATATGGATATTATGGCATTACACAATGAGGTAACAGGTTCTTGTATTCTTAATATTATTAAGTTTCCTGATGGTTCATCCAAAAAAGTATTAGTCGACTGTGGACTGTTTCAGGAACTTGATTATGCAGAACTTAACAAAAGCTTGCCTTTCAATGCTTCAGAACTTGACTATGTGATTGTGACTCATAATCATGTAGATCATACTGGCAGGTTACCACTTCTTGTTAAAAATGGATATAGAGGTGATATTCATATGTCTTATACTACTTCTAAATTAATTCCTTATGCTTTAGAAGACAGCTATAAGGTATTAAAGAACAAAGCCAAATTGGCTAATGAACCACAGTTATATACAGATTCTGATGTTGATGAAACATTAAAACATGTAAAAGGACATCCGTATGAGGAAAGTATTTGGTTAGATGAAAATATTAAACTTACTTTCTTTATGAATGGGCATTTACCTGGTGCAATATGTGTTTTAATGCAAGTTAAATATCGGAATTACGGATATTACTATCAAGATATAAATGTTTTATTTACAGGAGACTACAATAATAAAAATTTATTCTTTGATGTACCTTCCATTCCAAACTGGGTTCATCAGCTTCCTATTACCATTATTCAAGAATCAACTTATGGAGATATGAATTCTTCTGACATTCAATATATTTTTGAACAAAATGTATTGAATGCTTTAGCTGAAAATAAAGAAATTCTTATCCCTGTTTTTTCTTTAGGACGTTCACAAGAAATAATGTATACCTTAAAAAAATGGCAAGAGTCCAGAAAACTTGATAAAAGTATTCCTATTTACCTTGACGGAAAACTTGCAATGCGATATACAAGCTTATATTTAAAAGACGGACTTGATAACAAAGAAGATTGTAAAGACTTTTTACCAGAAAATTTCAATTTTGTATCTGATAAGGATATGAGAAATTCTATTATGCATGATAATCAATGCAAAATTATTCTTACAACTTCAGGAATGGGTTCTTATGGACCTGCTCAAACTTATTTGCCAGTATACTTGCGTAAAAGTAATGCTTTAATCCATTTTACAGGATATTGTGCTGAAGGAACTCTTGGAAGAAGATTATTTGATTGTCCTTTTGAAGCTAAAGTTGAAATATCAGGTCTTCAGGTAAAAAAATGTGCAGATGTTCAATTTACTTCTGAATTTTCTGCTCATGCAAAAGCAGATGAATTAATTAATTTCTTACGTTCATTTGAAAGCATTAATTTACTCCTTGTAAATCATGGAAATATTGAAAAGAAAGAACTTTATGCCAATCGGGTAATTGATGAACTAAATCCTAAAGATGTTGGTATTCTTGGCAGAGACTATTTCTTTAGAATTGACGGTCATGGTTTCCAAAAATCATTAACTACAAAATTCTTATAATTCCGTTTTTAAAAATCGCTAGACTAAATTGTCTAGCGATTTTTCTTTTTACTTGTTTTTATAGCTACTACACATAGATTCATCTGGTTGCTTTGTGTCACAATTTTCTACTGGTGTAACTACTATTTGTTTTAAGGAACATTCTTGTCTTCCTTCTTCATTATATTTACAGCTTGTTACTGTACAATTAATTTTTTGATCTCTTTCCATACTAACTCTTCCTTTCTTTTATATATATAATTAGTATGTTCAAAAATAAAAAAATTATATTCTTTCTTTACGAATTTTTTCATCAAATTCTTCCCAAGATTTGCTAAAAACATGATTGGCAAACATTTCTTTTAGACCTGTTATTTGTTTTAATCTTATAATTTCATCAAGTTCCATTCCTAAATGTTTTGAAATTTGTTCTTCTGTCCATCCCATATCTGTTAATTGTAATACAATATGTGACATATCTATAATTTGATGTGTTCCTCTTGCTCTGTTATGTCTTATTGTACTTGCCATACGATTTTCCAAATCTTTATCTATTGTAACAATCGGAATTTGTTTTAAATTAAAATATTCTTTAGCACAACGATAACGGTGAAATCCATCTATAACTATGTATTTATCATTTTCTTTATCATAATAAGTTACTATTGGTTGTGTATATCCGTCTTCTTCTATTGAATGTTTTAATAGTTCCATTTCTGGTGGTGCAACTTTATTTGGGTTATAATCATTTGCTATAACTTTATCTATATCTACCATTTTTACATTAAGTACTGGAAATGTTATTTCGCTCATTTTGTTTTATCCTTCTTTCTATTTTAGTCATAAATAATTACAAAATTTTTCATAGAATCTGTTTTGTTTATTTTAAATCCTGCTTTTTCGTATAATTTTGTATATACGTTTGGAACTACACTTTCTTTTATTTTTCTGTCTTTTTTTATTTCTTTTAAAATTTCTTCTAAGTAGTTATCTCTTATTGTATATACATTTTTTATCACACCATTTAATATAGACACACATGCAACAACTCTTTCATCTTCTATATATGTATACCATTCTTTATCATTATCATCATATATTCTGTCATTTATTTGTCTTTGGACAATTCTAGAACCAAATATTTTTCCCATATATCCATAAAATCCTTCTAGTTTATTGTTCATTTTTACTACCATTTTTATTACTTCCTTTTTTTATTATTTGCATTCATTTTCTATTATATTCAACAATACTTTATCATCAGTTTTTGTTGTCTTATTTAATAAGTTGTCCCATTTATGAATTAATCTTTTAAGTTCTTCATCATCTGTTTTTGTTTGTGCAAAAGATAATCTTCTTAAATAAAAATCGTTTTTTTCTATTGCTCTTGCTATTCTTCTCCATGAAATTACCTTTTTCTGATTTTCAAGTTTATTTTGTGCAGTTTCGGGAATATTTTCAACTTCTACATTGTACTTGTTCTTATACCATATCATAAATTTTTTAATTTTTCTATAGTAATGTATCATTAGATCTTTATTATATATTCCTATGCTTTCTAATAAAAATACTGTATATTCTTGCCAACTCATAAATTCTGGTTTAGATGACTTTATATTTCCTAATGCTGTAGTTTTGCAATATATATTTCCAAAATTAACACCATTTACACGATTTAGCACTTTTCCCCATGTTTCATATTCTAACGCTTTAAATTGATTTAAACCATTTCTTTGGTCATCTCCATATGGTTGACAAAGTCTTTGTTCAAAAATACTTAAACCGTTTTTGTACATTAATTCATATATGTAATTAAATTTTAAATCTAATTTACTTACAGCCCCCCAAATGTCGTCAACCTTCCAGTCATATATAGGGTAAAAATTGTATACATCTATATGTCTTTCTCCCATTTTTAATTTTGTTGTCCAATTATATCCTTTATATGTTATTTTTCTTTCTTGAAAAGCAATTGTTCTAAAACGATTTATACTTTCATCTGTTCGAATTCCTATACCACAAGCAACTTTTTCACCATATTTTTGTTGATACCAATTTGCAAATTGAATAATAAATTCTTCAAATTCTTCGCCTTTTCTAAACCAATCGAAAGGACAATTTTTTATATTTATTGCATCTTTTGGCATTTCTCTAACCCATAATTCTTCGCTTTCTTCTTCCCAGCAAATCCATTTCGGTTGTAATACAGATACTGCATTTCTAAGTGCCATTGGAAGTGCTATGTGATAAAAGTCTCTAATTTGAGATAATGTTTTTAACTCTTCTATATGGTCTATAGTATGTTTATACTGTGCTTCTAAATCTATAAAAAGTACATCAAACTTTTTATTATGTTTTTTAGCAACCATGTTTGCTAACTGAACCATTACTGAACTATCTTTACCACCACTTACACTAAAATATATATTATTAAATTCAGTAAATATAATTTCTAGTCTCTCCATTGTTGCCTCTAATACATTTTTTTCTAAATATTTTTTTGCCATTTTTTATTTCCTTATATTAATCCTCTTTTTTTCAAGTGTTTTCGTCTATTATTATTTTATTTCTTTTAGCAAAATTTGTAAAGAGTTTACATGGTAGTTTTTCAAAAAAAGAAAGTTTTTAACTGTTTTTTGTTATAATATAAAAACAATAGTATCTATTGCACTTCTATAAATACTATTGTTTTTTATAGTTATAATCAATTACTTGTTTTCTTCTTCTAATCTTTTGCATTCTTTTGTTTCTGCATTTATACATTTTTCGGGATTTTTAAAACTTAAATACCAATTCATTCCATTTCTATCTTTTGCTATTTCTCTATTTCTTTGTTCTAATTCTTTAAATGTTTTTGGTGCTGGTATGATTATAGGTTCGCATGGTACCCAATTCGCAGGTGTCGAACCATTACTTTCTTTCGAAGTTTGAAGCGCTTCTATGCATCTTAATATTTCTGGAATACATCTTCCTATATTTAACGGATAGACTAATATTAGTCTAACTATACCTTGGTCATCTATAATAAATACATTTCTAACTGTTTCAGTTGTACTTACGTCACTTGAAATCATTCCATACTTTCTTGCTATTGCGCCATTTCTGTCTGCTATTATTGGAAATGGTATTACTATACCTGTTTTACAATAAATGTCATATGCCCATGCTAAATGTGAAGGATTACTGTCTACACTTAAACCTATTAAACAAGTATTTAGTCTTTCAAAATATGTATTGGCTTTAGAAAAAGCTATCATTTCTGTAGTACATACGGGGGTAAAAGCCTTCAATTTTGGGATATTATATTAATCGGCTAATTTCAGGTTTTAGCTCGAATTTCACACTCTTATCGTGATAAATCCATATTTTATCAATTAAACACTCTAAAATATATCTATTGGGTTCATTAGATTTTAGAATATTATCAAAATATTCTATTGCCGTTTTTAATTTTTTTATTTTTTCTGTGTCTAAATCTTCTTGCTGTTGTTCTAATAGTTTTTGTAATTGTTCCATACGATTAGTTTTGTCTTTTTCCACTTCTTTATATGTATTTTCAACCATTTCTCGTTGATACTCATTTGTAGTATTGGTTAAATCTTTAATTTTTTGACTAATCAAAACTTTGTATTCAGCATTTAAGTTTTCAATTTCAAATTTAATTTTTTCTTTATTATTTGTTTTAGCATTAGTTTTTGTTTGAATCTGTATTTTATTTATTTCATCTATGTATTTGTTTTTAGTGAATTTTAAAAATTCTTTGAAATGTATAATTATATCTGATTCTTTAATTTCATGGCATTTACATCTAGCTTTACCATAAGTTCTATATTGTGAACATTCATAACCCTTTTGAGATTGTTTTCTAGTTATAGTTATGCCACTTACTCCAAATCCACAATCACCACATCTGCAAAGTCCTGAAAAGTAATAGTTTCTTTTTCTTGTACTTGATGTACTTTTTGTATTTAGTTTTCTCTTTCTTATTTCTTGAGCTAAGTTAAATGTTTCTTTAGATATAATTGCTTCATGATGATTTGCAAACACAAAATGTTCTTCCTCTGGAAGCTTTATTGCTTTACCTCTTATGGATACAGTCTTTTTCTTATGAGTTCTAAGTGTGCCACAATATACATCATTCTCTAAAATATTTCTTATCATATATGTGGACCATAATTTTTGAACAGGATGTTTATATATTCTGCCTCTTTCTAGGTGTTTCATTTGATAGTAAGCCGATGGAGTTGGGTAATTGTATTTACTATTTAGAATATCGCAAATTTTCTTTCTTCCAATTCCTTCTTCGGTATATAACTTATATATTAATTCTATAACAGGTCGTAGTTCTTCATCAACATATAGCTTTGTTATATCTTCTGGATCTTTTATATATCCATAATAATTTCCCATAATTAATCTTCCTGTTTTTTGTTTAGAATACATGTGGTCTCTAGTTTTTCTTGAACAATCTTTAACATATCTTTCATTAAACCATGTTGTTATTCCAATAGTATCATCTCTATCATTTAAAACATCATAAGTTCCACCCATTTCAGAAACTAATATTAAATTCTTTTGAATATTCTTAAACTCATCTATTAAAACTAATACTCGTCCGTTATGTCTTCCAATTCTTGATAAATCCTTTGCTATGACTACATCAATTTTTCCTCCTTTTACTTTTTCAATCATTTTTGAAAATGCAGGTCTGTTAAAGGTATATCCCGAAACATTGTCATCTATGTAGAAGTCTGAGATAGCCCAATTACGAGAAATTGCATAGTCTTGAATAATTCTTTTCTGTTCTTCAATACTTGCATAGTTTTCTTTATCTTCATCTCTAGACAATCTACAATATCCGTACAACTGTCATTTTATCCTCCAAATCTCGCCTGATATTGCTTGTTTTCATGTTAGCATACATTTTTGTTTAATTCCACTTGTTTCGTAATTATTTTTTCAAGAATCTCGGGATAATTCTCTTTTCCACTTACGAAAATAGCCACGCTATATTTTTCTTGTTTATACTTTTTAACTAAATCTTTTGTTTCTTTTTTCTGGAGTTCATCTTCTGTCAAATAAATTTGAACATACTTCGTGCCTTGTATTTCTGCTATTGTAAGTTTCATAATTTATTTACCTTCCCGAAGTTAAATCTACACGTTTGGAAAAGAATTAAATTTTTACTAGGCAAACAAACAAGAAAACCGCAGGTGTGCTATTGCACATTGAGGATTTTCGAAGTGAAGTTTAACAACGTAAAAATTGTAATTATTTTTCAAACAACCTAACTCCTTCATAACATTATTAATAAATGTTATGCTAAAAAGAGAATTGTTATCTCTTTTTATTTTAAATTACAATATAGAAATAGAGTAAAACTTTTTCATGTTTATCAAATTGCATCACCTCACATTTCTATATATATGAAGTCAAAAATTTTATCAAATGTTGCAAATTTTTAAAATTTTTTCGTTTTTTTCAAACTTTTTTTAAGTATGCAGGAACAGGGAGTCACCCTGAACTCCCATTTACGCCTAAAAGCGTGGCTTTTAGCGGTATACTCAAAAAATATAGAGGCGACATTTTGACGCCCCTATAAAATTATAGAACTATTATATAAATTGTAATTTGTTACTATACAACCATAAATATAAATCCAAGTAAAAGTATTCCAATAAAAGTAATTGATAACCATTTTCCAACCTTTGTAAACAAATTATCTTTATATTTAATAGATAATATTAGTGCTGGTATTAAAAATATAAATGAATAAAAAATAGTGTAATGTGTTCCAGTCTCATTAGCCATATTAGACCAAGTAGGTATGTTCAATGTTGCTAAAATGTGATCTCCAACACAAACTCCAAAAATATTAAAAGCCCAAACGAAAGCAATAATTACTAGTAACAATGACAATGAACCTATACCAATTTTTTTATTTTTCGTTACAAATACCTCCTCGATAAATTACTAATTCTTGTTACGATTATATAATAAAAGGTAGATAATTTCAACTGGTTATCTACCCAACTTATTGTAATTTGTATTTATACTAATTTTGATAATTCTTCCTTTACTTTTTCTAAATCACTCGAAGTTAGTATCGGAATTAAATTGTTTATTTCTTCTATACTTTTATCCCACCATTTTAATTTTTCCATTACCTCAATTAGTTCATCATCAAATCTCTTTTTAATCACATTACAAGGATTTCCAACTGCAATATGATATGGTGGAATATCTTTTGCTACAACAGAATTAGCACCAATTATTGCACCATTTCCAATATGAACTCCTGGCATTATTGTTGCATTCTGTCCTATCCATACATCATTTCCAATAACTGTATCTCCTTTAATAGGTAAGTCATTTTGTGTAGGTGGAACTTGCTCCCAACCTTCCAATGTATAAAAAGGAAATGTTGTTACTGCATTCATTTGATGATTAGCACCATTCATTACAAATTCAACTCCTGAAGCTATTTGACAAAACTTTCCTATAATCAATTTATCATTATTAAATTCGTAGTGATGTGTTACATGACTTTCAAACTCTGTATCTGCAATATAAGTAAAATCTCCAACTATAATATTTTTATTTTTTATAGTAGGTTTTACATATATTTCTTTATTATATCCAACTATTGGGTGTATTTTATTTGGATTTGGTATTTTTCCATCTTTCATTTTTTTAATCTCCCCTACAACTTACTAAATTGTAATTTTTCGCTATCATTAACATGACTCTTTCTCAACTTTATTCAAATAGAAATTATATATTTTATTGTTT
>OIZO01001600.1_pt1 | contig 11168 bp, 15 predicted proteins | sample 1588551 | NCBI WGS metagenome assembly OIZO01 (sample SAMN03283271) | human gut metagenome | biome: human-associated habitat; material: feces | host: Homo sapiens | place: Peru | collected 2012 | reverse complement strand
GGAAGAACAAGGGACTGGTTGATTAGAGCTAACAAGAGGTGAGTGCTAATTTTTTCAGATAATTTTTGCAAAGCCTTGATTTTACTGGCTTTGCAGATATCTAAAAACTTTATAAACTGTGTTTTTTTTGGTTTTACGCCACTTTTACGCCATTTCCATGCAAGCTATAAGCCATGCATGGATGAATTTGAATAAAACTGAGTCGAGCTTGCTCGTAAGCAGTTCTATTCAAATTTAGACATATACGGCGATAGCCGTGACCGAGAAAGCTCTGCTTTCGAGGTGCATGGCATCTCACACCGCTACCAAGTCATTCATCTTTTTAATTTCTTTTTCAATTCTCTGCTTACTGGTGATGTGGTTATACACTTCAATGTCACGATTGATTCCCATAAGAAACTGAGACTTTCTCTGTTCCACAAAGGCATTTCGAACAGCATCTAAAGCCGCCTTACTCCATCGAATATTCATAATATGATGACCTATTACCAGGAAGAGCATTCCTATGCCTAACCATTCGTGAAATGCTCTGCCAATCAGTTCATAACTCATCAGGAACAACAAGGTTACCACCATCATCCAATCCAAAATCAGTTTTCTACGCCTTTTGAATGATGTATGCCTGCTTTTTTCCTCATTACTCTCGAATAAAGTTCGTAAACATAACATCTTCAGACTCCGGTTTTGCAATACCAAGTTGTTTCCCCGCCTCTATACAACGCAGGAAATAAGCCATGTTTTTACCAAGAATTCGCATCGTCTGCATTCCTTCCTCATCTTTTTGTACCTGCTCCAGCGTTGCACCATGTATAATCGTCCAGTAACGAGATGAAATAATCGGCATCTGCATCAGCGCAAAATATTTATTAATCTGATCCCATGTTGCCGTTGTTCCGGCACGACGGGCAGAAACTACTGCTGCCGCCGGTTTCATCAGAAAACGATTGCCTCCTCCACACAAATCAGCATAAAATGCCCTGTCCATAAATGAAGTTAATCCACCGCTGGCAGCGCCCCAATGCACAGGAGTACCAAATACAAAACCGTCATAATCTCCTGCAATCTCCAAAAAATCGCCTACCGTACCGCCTAAAGCACATGTTCCCTTCTTGACACAGGCTTTGCAGGCAATACATCCGGAAATTGCTTTATTTCCAATCCAGAAAATATCTGTGTCAATCCCATTTTTGTTTAATGCATCTGCCACCTCGCAGAGTGCCGTATAAGTGCACCCCTCCTTATGTGGACTTCCGTTAACAAGTAAAACTTTCATCTTCTTTTCCTCCTGTCTACTTCATTTTATGTCCGCCAAATACTTCACTTTTTCCAAGCTTTCTTTTTTTCATATTATACACACTTCCTTATATACTTTTTCCTGCTTCGAACGCCTCTTTCATAGCTGGCGTATCTTTCACTGCTCCTGCTTCGTACACACCTGTTCCGTAGATAACGCCCATTTCCCTGGAACCGGAAAGGCAGGCTGCAAGTCCTCTAAAGCATTCCAATGTGCAATCCATAGCATGCCTGCTGTCCTCTGCGGCAGTCATAATATAATAAAATTCTTTATTTTTAATCTGCGTCCACTGCGCTACGGTACGGTCAATTACTGTTTTCATCTGTGCGTCAATGGAATAGAAATAAACAGGACTTGCAAGCACAATCACATCTGCCTGATGCATTTTGGAAAGAATCTCCGCCATATCATCCTTTATCGCACAGATTCCTCCGCTTTGCTTGCAATAGTAGCAGGCATTGCAGTAGCCGATTTTTTTACTGCGAAGAAAAATCTTCTCCACCTGATTCCCTGCATATGCAGCACCTCGCATAAACTCTTCACATAATAAATCTGAATTTCCTCCTCTGCGGGGACTTCCTGATAAAATTAAAACGTTTTTACTCATCGCATTTTTCCTTTCTCTTCTAGAATCTATATAAAAAGCCTTAATAGACATATAGCAATTATAATAACTGCAATAATCAATATTGTATTACAAAGTATCTTTTGTTTCTTTATCAGCTTACTACTACGATAAAAAATAAGAGATACAATAAATAGACCCAATCCAAATATTAGCAAAATCCAATATTCCAATAAATAATCGACACTACCACCACTAATTGCAATTCCGTTTTTGACCTTAGCATTCGTTAAAATTTCTCTGATATCACTTACACTGTTACCCAAAAAGCTTCCCTTATGTGTAGCAATTGGAAAAATCGTCTTTCCCGCAAAATCATATTCTTCTAAGAAACTTGCAACCGGCACAGGAATAGTCCCCCACCATATAGGATAAACCATAACAACTTTATCATATTGCTCCATATTTTCTATTTTAGATATAAGTTGCAAATTCACGTCATTTTGAAGTTCCTGACTAGCCCGTTCAACAGTTGCATCATATTCCTGAGGATACAAATCTTCTACCTCAATACGAAATATATCTGCCCCTAAAAGTTTTTGCAAATCTTCTGCTATAACCTGAGAATTCCCTTCCAACTCTCCATTTTTGTTTACTCTAAGTGATGCAGATGTTACGGCATCCACATTTTCATTGAATGCCGTATTTCCTACTCTTGAAAAATATACAATCAATGTATTCTCCGAATATATCTGTCTGAATATTAATAAACCTATACACGCAATAATAAAAAACGCTATAAAAATTCCTATTGAAACATATACCATAAGCGTCATCTTTGTTTTCTTCATCCTGATTTACCTCCCATCTGTTTTATATTTACATTATAAAAAAATCGAGACCTCCGAAGAAGTCTCGATTTGTTCATCAGTTTATACCTAAAGGTAATAACTCGTTTTATGTTATTTCGCTATCCCTGAGCAGATTTATTTAAAGATTCAAACCTATTTAAGTCCTACACATAATGGTATCAAGCACAATAAAACCAAAATTCCCACAATTCCAAGTACAACACCAAATATCATATTGCCCCATACCATCACCATGCACATACCAACGCCAAATAATAATGCTCCGACTATACCGATAATTGCAGTAAGAATTGTTTTTCCGTTGATTTTAATTGGAGCTTTATGTTCCATTCTTCTCCACACAAATACGGTAATCAGTGCAAAAACAAGTCCTACACATCCAACAATAACTCCGGGTTTAAATGCATTCCATTCCGGCAGCATTGCCATACACATTCCAAGTCCAAAAAACAGACAACTGATTACTCCTAATAATGTTGCTACAAATGTACTTTTCTTCATTTCAAATCCTCCTGAATAATTTGTTTTTGTTATTTGCTGATATTACTATAACTCTTTTATGTTGGAAAAATATTTGGGTCATGTTTGAGAATTATTAATTTCTCATTTATTTACAAAAGCCATGTCAGCTTGACATGGCTTACTACTTACATATTAATTTTACTTGATGACGCTACCATATAGATTCCCATTGCCAGAATCATGAGACATACCACTCCGCCGGTCAGTCCATTCATAATCTTTGGTGTTGCAACATCCTGCTCCGTTCCAAAGGATGCAAACATTGCAGTCTGCAAAGATAATAAAGACATCATAGCATCCGCATAGCCAATATATCTGATTGTTTTTAACAAAGGTGACTTGAATTTTCCCACACGAAACAGATTGATAACCGACAAAATAATCTTGTAAAATGTATAGCCGGCAACGACAAATATCAGATATCCGGGGTAACTCTTTCCGTTTCCATCATTTAGGATTAGTACAACAGATTCCAGGAGTGCCAGAGTCAATATCATCATAATGATTCCACAATTACGATAGATTCTCACTTCATTTACTTGAATATCTTCTGCTTCCAGACCTCCCTTTTCTTTCGTTCTATTGTTTCGATTTTCTTCATGCAGTGCTGCAAATCTCATGCTACTTAATAGAAGATAATATGCTGACAACGTGATAAACCACCATGACTTTTGCCTGATTCCAAAAAAAAGATTCAAAAAAACAAACACCAGATTCAGAAAAAATGATACATTGGTAAACAATACTGTCCTATATCTGTAATCGTTTAGTAATCTTGCAGTAAAATCATGAGCTTTCAACCCTTTCAGAAGAATCTCATGATAAAAGTAAGAAATACTTCTTCCTATATAAAATACAGAAGTAAATAATGTAATTGCCGCCACTGTATATAAGACGTAAGATACTACATCCGGAAAGCAATCAGTACTGACCTGTAAAATAGACAGCGCAGAACTCATGATTGCTGCCAAATATAAAATCAGCTTCATCCACACTTTCAATTTAGGAACTGTAAATTTAAGTTCTTTCCTGTTATTCATTTCGATTACCACGCCTTTCCGACTGTTTCATTTAAGCATCTGGTTCTACCCATTTATCAGATGATATCCTTTTTCACAGATTTCATATATTTCATTCTGCTTATTCTCAATCCATGGCTGAATTTTTTCCTCTTTTTGGGCCTTCATGGTTCGAAATAGAAAATATGGAACAATCCACCCAATCAATGCAGGAATTGCCAGAAGTATTCCAAGCCAGATAATCGGTGGATTTGCTGTAATAGCAAACACAGATCCTGCCATAAAAGCCGTTCCAAGGATTCCAACTGTCATGGATACAATCGTTGCATTTTGCGTCTTACTCTGCTCTAACGATTTAATCTGACGCATACAGTCCTCATAATGCTGCTGTAATCTGGTAAGCTCCATCTTATTCATGATTTTTCTATCTCTTTTCAGATGTAACGTTGTTGTCACTCCATCCTTAATACCCGGATTGTTTTCATCCAGACTCCAGCCAAAGTTCTCGTAGGCATCCAAATACATGGAAATCTGATTGTTATTCACTTTGATATCCTTATATTCATAACCAACGTAATTTTTCTTTAACATTTCTGCTTCACTCATTATGTTTACCTCTAATTCTGATTGGATAAATCCAATGTTACTGTAAATGTTGTTCCTCTTCCTAATTCACTTGATACCTCAATTGTTCCGCCTGATATCTGAAGAATACGAAATACCAGTGCCATTCCCAACCCATTACCCTCTGTTGCATGGCTGGTATCTCCCTGATAGAATTTTTCGAATATCCTGTTCTTTGTTTCTTCTGTCATCCCGCAGCCTGTATCTGTTACCTTTATTTGAATCTTATCATTCTGTATCTGTTCTGATACTCTGATTGTTCCACCTTTTTCTGTGAATTTCAGCGCATTGGATAACAGATTATTCCATACCAGTTCCATCAGTCCCTGATCGGCTTCGATGTATGCCCTGTCATCAATCTCTACCTCCAGTTCGATTTCTTTTTCTTCCCATTTCTGTTCAAACAATAGTACGCTGTCACATAATTGCTCACAAACATCATATTTTACTGGTTCTGCCTGTATGGTCTGCTTCTCCAAACGATTTAGTTTTAATATGTTTGTAATCAGACTGGTTAATCTATGAGTAGATGATAATATTGTCTCAATATGTTCTTTTTGTTCCTCTGTGAGCGTAGGGTCTATTTTCAATATTTCTGCTGTATAGGCAATGACAGAAAGTGGTGTCTTGATTTCATGGGACACATTAGAAAAAAAATCTGTCTTCAAAGTCTCTATACTTCCCAGTTCTTCCACCATCTTATTAAAATCCATGAGCATCACATCCAGATAGTCAAGTTTATCTTCTGTATGAAGTGGCGCAATATAAACCGAGAAATCACCATGGGCTACCTTATCGGTTGCCTCAGCCAGTCTCTTCATTGGTTCCTCATAAGTACGTTTCATTTCGTGCCTGATAAATAATGTAACAGCAAGAGCAATCGATGCCCAGTATATCATCATAATCGCTGGTGCAATTACGGGACCTGGATTCCAAAGTTCATCGAAGAACACATTAATACCTGTATGCACACCAGCTACAAGTATCATGATTAAAAAAATTTTAAAAAACTGCCCTATCGGGAAATGCGTATCTCTTATATCCTGTTTCATATTAACTCCCTAATCATTCAGTACGGCTTTATATCCCAGACCTCGTACTGTTACAATCTTAAACCCATCACATTCTGAAAATTTCTGTCTGAGATTCGTTATATATACGTCCACTGCACGAAGACTTGTTTCTGTGTCAACACCCCAGAACTCATCCATAAGCTGTGCTCTGCCAAAGGTTTTATTGGGATAAGACAGCAATTTATACAGAATATTGAATTCCCTTGTAGTTGTTGGAAGTTCCTCGCCATTTAACGTAGCGGACATGGCATCTGCATCCATGGTCAGATTTCCTATTGTAATCTTTCTCTCCATTTCTATATTTGCTCTTCGAAGCAATGCTCTCACACGAAGAAGCAGCTCATCAAGTTCTACTGGTTTTACCATATAATCATCAATTCCAAGCTGAAATCCTTTCTGTTTGGAAGGAAGATCGTCCTTGGCAGACATAAACAGGATTGGGATAACTTTATTAATCTGTCTGATTATCCTTGCCAGCTCAAATCCATCCATTCCCGGCATCATAATATCTGAAATAATAAGCTCAAACATTTTGTTATACATGGTATCCAGTGCATCTTCCCCTGAAAGAACACCGGTTGCCGTAAACCCGCTGTTGTTCAGATAGGAACATACCAACCTGTTCATATTTGGATCATCTTCCACTACTAATATGTTAATCATTTTGTATACGCTCCTTTGTTTTCATTATTTCAGAAGCTGCTTTGCAGCTTCTCATAACCTATATTAACACACGAATGTTAGAGAATTGTTTGAATTTTACCCTTTTTGCAATTTTTTTACATGTATGAAAACAGACCAGACAACTGTTTTTTGTCTGGTCTGCATATGAGAATTCTTATTAAATTTGATTGCTGTAAGCATGTGACTACTGTATCTCCTGTATGGCAGAGAGAAACTCCTCAACAGGTTTCGTCGGCTCCGGCGAATGGAGAAGACCAAACGGTATCGTATAATCCCATTCCACAGGAATCATTTTCAACAGCGGATGTACGCTTTCCCAGGACTGAACTGCCATTAATATATCGTTACTGTTTTCACACCGATTAAACACATCAACATTGTAAAAATCAAAATCTACAATGTGAATCTGTGGATGGTTCATCCACAGATCATCCCGAAGCTTATCTACATAGTTACTCCATCCCCGATGCATCAACATAAGATTTTCACCGTAAAGATCAGATATCTGTAGTTTTTCTTTTTCTGCTAATGGATGATTGATGGAAACAGCACAGCAAATCGGGGCACGCGACAGTTCAAAGCCTTTACACCTGCGTAAATCCAAAAGTGTATCATCGAAAATACCTGCAACAATATCAATATTCTGTCCCAGATTGGCAAGAATTTCTCTTGCATTTTCCGGTGTATTTTCAAATGGAATCAGCTGAAACCTCATATTTGGACAGTACTCATGAATTTTCGGCCATAATGCTAATAATACCTGCGCAGGTGTCATAGGAGATGTTCCAATCCGAATAATCTGCTCGTCCTCCTGCATGGCATTTTGGGCTCGTACAACGGAATCACGACAATACTGAATAATGTATTTTGAATCACGGTAGAGTGATTTTCCTGCCTTTGTCAATTTTAATCCTCGATGCGTACGTTCAAAGAGCTGCACCCCTAAATCTGCTTCCAAAAGATTTATCTGCTTAATCACTGCAGTAGGTGTAATAAAAGATTGCTCTGCTGCTTTATTAAAGCTCCCTGCATCGGCTACTTTTAAGAAGGTTTCAAGTTGGGGATTATACATAAAATCACTTCCTTAATTGTCAATTATTATCTCACTTTATTTTCTCTTATCGGTGTGATATTTACTATATTATAATAATCCCATCTCTTGTCAATACATAAGCCGGCAGATACTTTCAAAATGGTCTGCCAATCTTTTGTTTACCCGACTCGATACCCAGAATTTACCAACTGATAAATTAAATCCCACATTTCATCCTCTGTATCTCTTTCAACCATGCAATATCCGGGAAGTGAATAAAAGGATATGCACATTAATGTTTGTGATACCCAAAAAGTATAATCTCTTTTCTTCATTGTTCTATCACTTGAACCTTCATATTTCCAAAATTTTGATTTAGGGTAAACCTATCCTGGATACCCTCTGTCAGGTAAATGGTTCCATCTGCTGTCACAAACAACATTTCAAAATCCTTATTTTCCCGCCAGAACTGTTCCGCATTTTGTTTCCCCATCACAAACAAAGCAGTAGACAGCGCATCTGCCATTTTCCCTTCCTCTGCTATGACCGACATGGAAACGAGTTCATTTTCTACGGGATAGCCAGTATTTGGATCAAGGATATGCCCATAACTTTTCCCAGCCTCGTCAACAAAATATCGCTCATAATTCCCGGAAGTAACGACGGCACAATTAGAAATTCCCAAAATTCCCAAACTCCCTTCGTCATAAGGACTTCGGATTCCCAGACGCCAATCACTTCCATCCGGCCTGCTTCCTACCGCCTGAATGTTTCCCCCTAAATTCAAAATCGCAGAAGATATTCCGGCATCCCGCAGGATTGCTGCCGCCTCATCGCCTGCCCAGCCTTTTCCAACTGCACCCAGGTCCAGTTCAAAGTCCGCAGGAAGTTTTATTTGCGTATCTTGCAGATTTACCTTTTCATATCCGATTCTATTTAAAAGCAATTCAATTTCTGACTCTTCCGGAACACGATTCTCCCCTGTGGTAAATCCCCATGCTGTCAAAACAGGATAAATCGTAGGGTCTAAAGCACCACCTGTTTTTTCTGATATTTCCAAAGCAAACTTTATAATCTCCGCCGTATCTTCTGATAAATTTACCGTTTGTCCGCCGCTATGGTTTAAAGCATAAATTTCACTGTCCTCATTTGTCACAGACCACAACTGCTCCAACTGGATCATCCTGTTTTCCGTCTGTTCCAACGCCTGTTTGGCTCCGTTTCCATAGGCAGTAAAGGAAAACCTTGTGTCCATAGCAAAAAAATCCCGTTCCACAGAACTTTCTTCTATTGACTTGTTTTTATCTGACAGCAGCAAGCATCCGGAAAGGAAAAGGATAGCGCACAATAAAACCGCCATTTTACTATTTATGAAGTATTTTTTCATTTTACTGCCTTCCTATATTACAATATTTACTTTACTTTTTTATACGGGTTAAAATACCGGAACTATAATACCCAATCCAGACAAATAATCCCATAACCGCAGCGTAATCCAGCATTAAAAAGATAAGTGGTTCCTCATAATCGAAAAAGACATACATAGACTGCAAGAACAAATACATTCCTATCTTCCTTTTTGAGAAAGCATAAATGCCGTAAGCCGCGATCATGATTCCCACCAGCTTTAATCCGCGTTCCCGGATATATGATTTCTTTTTCACTGCTTTACCTGCTATTCCCATCATGATTTTCCAATTCGTCCCCAGGTGGAAAGACATACACAAAAATCCCCAATAAGCAGCCAGCATATGGATCATCCTTGCCCAGCTTCGACCCACTGAAATATCCAGAAACCGAAACACATACCTTGACATGACAATTCCACTGACCATAGAGCATAACATGGATAGAAGCACCAGTATAACGGAAATTGTCTGCAAAATCCGGAAAGGGGAATACCTTCCGCGGAACATCCCTTTTATCCATCCCCGGTTCAGAATATGATGCGCGACGAACAGGAGGAACATTCCCACCCCCAGCCATTCATGTGTCTTACGTCCTACCAACTCATAAGCCATAAGGAAAATCAAAACGACTGTCATCCCAATATCTATGATAATTTTGGTTATCACTCTTTTGTTCATTACAAAGTCCTTTTCAACCGCTGGTTTCTTTACAGTCCAAGATTTAATGCCCACTGTCTGACCTCCTCTGCGCTGTCTGCCACGTCATTTCTGGATATGGACAGACCGCCATCCCGCACGATAGCTTTTGACTGCAACCTTTTAATCGTTCTTACCGTTCCCGCAAATCCACTTCCTCCATGGGCAGTGAAAGGAATAATTGTCTTACCGGAAAAATCATATTCTTCCAAAAATGTATACAGTGCCTGCGGCATATCTCCCCACCAGTTCGGATAACCAAGGAGAATCGTATCGTACTGTTCAAGGTTTTCAATATGGGTAGCAAGAGCAGGTCTGGCATTTTCATCCTGCTCCTTCGCCGCCTGATTCACCAGGGTTTGTGATTCAAAGGATAAGATTCCTGTGTCTCAATCCGGAACAGATCTCCGCCGACCGTCTGTTGGATTGTCAGTGCCATGTACTCCAAATTTCCCATGACTTCTCTATCTTTTACTACGATACTTGCACCGGCATCTGCGTCAATCCCGCTTACATCAATATCTTCCGGCATTGTAAAATACGCGATTAGGATATTTGACGTTTCTGATGTCTGGGTAGCATCATCCGCCTGCTCTGTCTCTGTCATTACGCTTTCTTCTCTGCTCGTTTGTTCCTGTGTTCTTCCCACTTTCGTATCTGCCGTTTGACCGCCACATGCAGTCAATCCAGTCAGCAGTCCTAAAGTTAAAACCATTGCAAGTAATCTTTTTTTCATATCAATTGTCCTTTCTCAAAATATTGTTTCTTACATTTGTTCTTCCCAGTATAAGTACAGACGCCCTTATAAGGACTACCGTTTATAAGTAATACTTTCATGACCTCGTTTCTTCTCCATTTAAACATTCCGTACCAGATTTGTTAGATGCTCAATCGCCGCCGGGTTGCGGTGGTCAAAGAATGCGCTGGTGTTGGTATCAAGCGCAGCAATCAAGGCCATATCATCGCCGCTTAGTTCAAAATCGAACACATCGAAATTCTGTTCCATGCGCTCCTTTTTCGTACTCTTAGGAATGCACACGATTCCACGCTGCAAAAGCCAGCGAAGCACCACCTGGGCCACGCTCTTATGGTATTTTTCGCCAATCGCTTTGAGTGTTTCATTTCCGAACAAATCGCCTCGTCCTTCGGCGAAAGGTGCCCATCCTTCCATCTGTACACCCTTTGACTGCATAAACTCCTGCGCTTTCGTCTGTTGAAAGAATATATTTGCTTCCACTTGATTGACGGCGGGTGTGACCTCGTTAAAAGCGATTAAATCCGCCAAACGGTCAGGATAAAAACTGCAAACGCCGATGGCACGAATTTTGCCTGCTTTATACAGCTCTGTCATCGCCCTCCATGCGCCGTAGTAGTCGT
>OIZO01001593.1_pt1 | contig 11195 bp, 10 predicted proteins | sample 1588551 | NCBI WGS metagenome assembly OIZO01 (sample SAMN03283271) | human gut metagenome | biome: human-associated habitat; material: feces | host: Homo sapiens | place: Peru | collected 2012 | reverse complement strand
TCTGGACTAATTGGAGGTAACACAGAATGTACGAGAGCAAGAAGAAGTATTTTTATGGCACCGGCCGTCGTAAGTCCAGCGTCGCCCGCGTTCGCGTTTATGAGAACGGCACCGGTTCCATCATTATCAATGGCCGTGACATCGATGATTACTTCGGCCTGGAGACCCTGAAGCTGGTTGTCCGTCAGCCCCTGGTCACCACCGACCTGCTGGGTAAGGTGGACGTGGTTGTGTCCGTTTGCGGCGGTGGCGTTTCCGGCCAGGCTGGTGCTATCCGCCACGGCATTTCCCGGGCTCTGCTGACCGTCAACCCTGAGTACCGCGCTTCTCTGAAAGCCGCTGGCTTCCTGACCCGTGACCCCAGAATGAAGGAAAGAAAGAAGTACGGCTTGAAGGCTGCCCGTCGGGCTCCTCAGTTCTCCAAGAGATAAAAGGCCCCGGATTCTTCGGAATTTCATACAAGTGTCCAAAAATTCTTCGGAATTTTTGGACACTTTTTTTGTGCGGGAAGCCACTTCCCTAGTTGACAATGCAGGTTTAATGTATTAAACTAACTACAGCAGATTTAACACATTAAACCGAAAGGAGCGTCACCCATGGATACCCCGAAGATTTTTGAAAGCGAATACCGGTTCTGCCTGATTCTCTGGGAGCACGAACCCATCCCCTCCGGCGCGCTAGTGCAGCTTGCCCGGGAACACTTAGGCTGGAGCAAGGCCACCACCTACACCGTGATCCGGCGGCTGTGTGAGCGGGGGGTGCTGAAAAACGAAAACACCATTGTCTCCTCCCTGATTTCCAAGGAGGAAGCCCAAAAAGCCCGGCTGGAGGAAATGGTGGAGGAAACCTTTGAAGGCTCTATGCCCGCCTTCATTGCCGCCTTCTCCAAATCCCGGAAGCTGTCCCGTCAGGAAGTCGCCCAGCTGCAAGCTTTGATCGACAACTTCCAGGAGGAATGAGTATGGAACAGTTTTTACAGAATCTGTTTATCGCCAGTCTTCACGGAAGTGTTGTCATTCTGGCGGTCATTCTTCTTCGCTTCCTGCTGTGGAAAACGCCGAAAAAGTTCATTTGTCTGCTGTGGCTGCTGGCGGGCATCCGGCTGCTGCTGCCAATCGAAATTCGCAGCGACCTGAGCTTACAGCCGCAATTCCATTTTACGTCTGTCCATATGTCTGTCCAGAAGTGGGCGGGATATATTTCCCTGATTTGGGCAATGGTTGCCCTGTGCTTCGGCATCTACAGTCTGATCTCCTATCTGAAATTAAAGAATCAGGTGCGGGAAGCCGTCAAAATTCGGGGCGGTTGGGAATGCGACAGAATTGAAACCGCCTTTATTCTTGGATTTATGAAACCGAAAATTTACATCCCCACCGGATTGGACGGCCAAAGCCGCCGCAATATCCTGGCCCATGAGCGCACCCATCTGGATAAGGGCGACCACTGGATTAAGATGATCGGATTTTTGGCGCTTGCCCTGCACTGGTTCAATCCTCTGGTCTGGATTGCGTACATTTTACTGTGCAAGGACATTGAAATGGCCTGCGATGAGCGTGTCATTCGCTTTATGGAGCTGGATGAACGGAAGGCGTACTCCGCCGCGCTCCTGCGCTGTTCCAGCCGAAGCGCCCACTTCGCTGCCTGTCCGGTTGCCTTCGGCGAGGTCAGTGTAAAAAGAAGAATCCTTTCGATTCTGAATTATAAGAGGCCCAGCTTCTGGCTCAGTCTTCTGGGGGTTCTTGCCTTCTTCTTTGTCTCAATCTGTCTTCTGACGTCACCTCCGGCTTCCGGCAGACTGACGCCGGAGCAGACTGCCCAAAAGGCAAAGATTGACCGGTGCCGTCAGGACTTAGAGGCACGGCTTACCGGGGAGGAACTCTATTCCGAGATCTACGGAACCGACAGCAACGGCTCTGTACGCTGGAACGTTACGCTGCTCCGACAGGGTGCGGATTCCATGTGGAAGCTGAACGCCAACACTCCGGAACCCACAGATGGCGAAATGATTCGTGGAGGAAAGCACTATGCCTGGTATTCCGGAAGCTGGATGGAGACAGAATCGACAGAATCCCGGTTGGATACCTGGCTCAGTCTGCTTCGCTGGTCTGCCGATACGGCGCAATTCGTCAGCAGCACGCCGGTAGACAGCGGCAGAAAGCTGGTATTCACAAGCACATGGGAAAGTGAAGACAAGGCTGTTCATACAGAAACCATATCCGCCTTTTACGATCAGGAGGGGAACTTGTCTTCTCTGCAAATCGAGCAGCCAAATTACGAAAATACCGCAATCATCCATCTGTCTTTTGACAACATCGGCAATTTTGTGGGCGAAGAAAAAACCATTTCTGATTTCTTCCGGGACGAGGAAGCGGCGATTGCGGACGGCGTTGTAACGGAATCCGAATTGGAAGGGCAATCGGAGCTGAATCGTTGGGGTGTCAATTTCCGGGTGGATGACGATCGGCTGTCCGCCAGGGGCTCCGATGTTTACTTCAGCCAAAGTGATTCTGGACAGGGCAGCATAACCACCACGGACGCGTACTGGCTGGAAAAGAATGTGGACGGAAGCTGGGAGAAGCTGCCCACAATCGCTGCCCCAAAATGGGGCAATCAGAGCTTCAGTCTGGGCAAAGGCAGTTCCACCTACGGCTATCTGGATTGGACACCGATTTATGGGGAATTGGAATCGGGACTTTACCGCATGGGCAAGCTGTTCCATTGCTACGATGACACGGATCGCTACAACAAGGAGGCTCCCTTCTACTCGGAATTCCAAATCTTTGAGAGCGTTGACTTGGCAGCACCGGAAACCAAGGCCGCTGTGGAACGGTGTTACGCCAAGCTGGAAGAGCTGAAGAACAGGAAAACCCTGCATTGGAAGTCTTTCCTTGGTCCGGACGAAGCGGAAATATGGGCAGACGGCGAGGATTACCTGTGTATATCCACCTACTGTGGCCCGGAAGTCCCCGAAAGTCAATGGACAGAGTACGAACGCTCTCTTTTCCCCCGAACAGATACAACCGTTCGTTACGACGGGGTCGGCTATGCAGACATTCGGGAGAACCCGGAGGTGCTGACCAGCAAGGTACTGGGCTTGGGAATCAGTACGCTGTCTCCGACGCGCGGCGGCTGGGACTGGATGGGCAGCATTGCCGAAGATCTGAATATGATCTTCTTTGAGCGTAGCAATCACACCATTTCCTTCCCGGAAGGTGTTGGCGTCGTCAGCGATGAAATGGTACGCTTCGCGACGGATTGGACGATCAGCGATGGTATACAATGCAGAGCGGTGCTTACCTATCGCTTTGATTCCAGCGGCGCGCTTTGGTATCTGGAATATCAGAGCGAGGATATTTCCGGCGATGACTATGTTTCGTCCATCGAAATCTTTGACGAATCCGCCGAGGAAATCCGCGGGAAAATCACAGATGCCGTTGAAAATCTGGTGGTAGAAACCTTCTCCTGGCAGGAAGCGGAAGCAAAATACACCGGCGGCAGCTTCAACATCCGGCAAACGGGCTTCGTCAACACCCAGGTCAGCCCCGTAAGCGGCCCGGTGGAGGCCGCAAGGCTTGCCATGAAGGAATATCCGCAATTGGCAAACGAATTCTCTATCCGTGTGTATCAGGATAAAACCATGGGCATGTGGAAGGTCACCATTGAGAGCGAGGTGCAAATCCAGTCTGAGTATGAGTTCCGGGATGTCTATCTTTCCGACAGCGGCATCACGCAGCTGCTGGTATATGAAGGCCCACTCCGCTTTGATGAGCCCAGAAAGTAGTTGAACGCAAAAACCTCCCCGGGGTCATCCGATCCCGGGGAGGCTTTTTCTCTACTCGGACGGCAAGCCGCTTTGGGATACCGTTTGCGTTTCCAATTCCAGCGGTACATATTTGGCCAGAATTGCCGCATACTGCTGCCGGGAAACGGGCTTCAGGGAAGCATCCTGAGCGTTCGTTCCATAGAACCAGAGGTTCTCCGGGTTTACATCCTTGTCATAGCGCAGGTAGTCCACAAGAATGGCGTTCCCGTTTTGCACCCTGTAAACGCTGGTGGCACGGTTGCCATCCAGGTAGCTTTGGGTGTGCAGAATGTAATTTCCCTCGCAAATACGCAATTGCTCGCCGCATTCCAGGATTTTTACCTTGCCGTTTTTCACGGTCAGGACTCCCTTCCAGGCACCTTGGGTCAGGAAAAGCTCCTGCTGACCGTCACCGTCCAAGTCTAGAAGCCTGTACTTCCAAACGCGCTCATATTCTCCCAGGTGCCGAAGCAATTCGGAAATAGAGGGATAAACATCATCTTTTCCTACGATACCACTGGGAGAATTGTCCGCCAAGGGGAACTCCGTGATGGGGGTCAGCGTCAAGGGAACCCTAGGATGAGAGCGGACAGTCTCATGGAATTGTTCCTCCGTAATGGGAACTTTGATATGCTCCCGGGTCATATCCGGAACGGATATCCAGGGGGTGTCCTTGTAATGATCGTTATTGGGATAGTAAAAGACACAGTCTGTCCAGGTGTATTCTCCATTTTCCACCTTGGCAAAGTAATAGGCCATTTGCCCTTCCGCCGTGACTGCGACATAGGCAAGCACATTGTCTTCACACAGATACATATAGGAATTGGACGCGTAAACCTCTCCCATGCCTACGATGTAACTGAAAGATTCCTGTATCATACCGGGAAAGCTATAGATTGGAGTCATCAGGTACTGTGTGCCGTCCTCCCGCTTGTTGTAGACCGCTATGATGTACCCATTTTCGCCTACAATCAGTTCCTCTATGCCGTCCCCGTTCAGATCCTTGAGGCAGAAACCCAGCTGTGAAGGATGGGTGCTGAATTCCATCCTGGATTTGATTCTCGCGTCATAGCCAAGCTCTGAATAGGAATGCCTACGTTTGTCCTGATTCTCGGCCTGCTCCGCATCTGCGGCATCTCTGCGCGCTTGCGCATCGGACAGTGCTTCCTCGCTGACCCGCTGAGGCCGCACGGTGAAGTCAAAGGCCTCCGCATAGGCTTCCAACGCTTCTTTCGTCCACTCCCTGTCATATTCCAATGCGCTGAACCAGAAGACATACTCCCCTCTGTCCGCAACCAGAAAGGCCGGTTGATTCATCTCATTGCGCTGCTCCAAAACAATCAGCACATCCACGCCATCGGAAGTGGTATAATTCCATTCCTTATAGGTTCCCTCCGGCCCGACGGAGGCATAAAGATCGCTGAAGCTGTCCTTTCTGGAGCAGGAGAAATGAACGATTTCCTCATAGGGCCATACAGAATCGGTGAGGGTCATATGTCCCTCCACGGTAAAGGAGCCGTCGGCGTAGTAGCGCATTCCGCCGAAATTGGTTTCCGCCTGAGCGTCGGAGCGGAGAATGCCCGGAATGCCCAGTGCCTTACAGGCCGCCGCCTCATCTGGGTCAACATACATTTTTCCGAGAAGATTCAGATTGTACTTGGCGCAGATTTTGTCCAGCTTCTCCTTCATGTCCCGGGTGTAGAGGTTATAGGCGTAATATTCGTCCCCAAAGTCCTCGGAAAACGCTTCCTCCGAGTGGTAAACGGCATCGTCCGGGTCATAGGTTTTCAGCCATTCGTGCCACTCCTTGGCGGCCTGATAGCCCGGGGTACCCTTCACGCCCCGTATGGACAGCATCGTTCTGTCCTGAACTTCACTGCCAAGAACTTCCTGGGTTTCCTGCCCAAAGGCCATATCCTGCAAGTGCAACATGTATGCCACCGCGCACCCCACCAGCAGCAATGTCAGGGCAATGATCGCCGCGATCAGCCACAGCTTCTTGCTTGGCAATCGGCGGGATCTCCGCTTCCCCTGCCGGAATTCCCCAGCCTCTGCCACAAAGCTGTCCCGCACCCCGTTCAGACCGGTCAATAAATCCATTGCGTTCATACATATCCCTCCTGGCTGAGCAGGGTACGCAGCTTTCCCCGGGTTCTGTGGAGCATAGAAGTCACCTTGCTCTGGCTGAATCCGGTGATTGTTCCGATGGTCTCAACGGAATCCAGGTACCAATATCGGCACAGAAACACGTTTCGCTCCGTTTCCGGCAAGGACGTCAGAAAGGCGTTCAGGAGCCGGTTCAGCTCCCGGCGGGAGGCCTCTGCCTCCAGGCTTTTGCCGTCCGCGCAGTCCCCCAGTTCCTCCAGTGCCAGAGTCACTTCTCCCCCGCCCCGCTTCTTCGCGCCCAGCCTGCGCCAGCGGTCGATGGAGATATGCCGGGTGATTTTCCCCAGAAAGGCGTTCAGAAGCTTGGGCTTTTTTGGTGGGATGGTGTTCCAGGCTCTTAAGTAAGTGTCGCTGACGCACTCCTGGGAATCCTCCCGGCAGGCCAGAATATTGTAGGCTATGGCATAGCAATAGGCGCCGTACTTTTTGTCCGTTTCCGCAATGGCCTGTTCCGATCTGTCAAAGAACAGTGCCACGATCCCTTGATCCTCCATGGGATCACCTCCTAAAATCTGCTTTTTTCGGGCTTCACTGATATAGACGCAAATGCCGGTCACATCTTGCATGAATTTGAAAATTTTTTGAAATTATTTTATCACGCCGCGAAACATCCCGCAAGCGGCTGCCCCTTGTTGTAAGTGAATTCTGTTGACATTCATCCGCTTATAACATAAAATGCAGGTAAATTATTGAACAAGTGAAGCGGGACAGTACCGCCGACAAGGAGGCAGATGTATGAAAATCTATACGATCGTCGGCGGTGTGAACGGCGTGGGAAAGTCCAGCTTTACCGGGATTCTGAAAGAGCAGCGGTCTGACCTGGGCATTCTCATTGATGTGGACAAAATCACCGCTGAGATGGGCGGCAACGCTCTGGCAGGCGGAAAAGCGGCCTTGAAAAAAATCAACGAGTGCATTGAAAAGGGCGTGTCCTTCACCCAGGAAACCACCCTCTCCGGACGCAGAACCGCCGCCACCGCAAGGGAAGTTATCGAAAAGGGGTACCGTGTCCGGCTGTACTATATCGGCCTGGACAGCGCAGAGGAAAGCCTCCTGCGAATTGCCAACCGGGTGCGCCGTGGCGGGCATGACATTTCCCAGGAGGACGTGGTACGCCGCTTTGGAGAGCGTTGGGAGGCCGTGGAGAAGGTACTCCCCTACTGTGACGAGGCGGAATTCTACGACAACGACAACGGCTTCCAACTGGTGGCGGAATACCGAAACGGCGAGCTGCGTACCGTTGGCAGCCATTGCCCCCACTGGCTCACTGAGCTGCTGCGATACCTTGAACACTGAGCAGCTTTCCGCCACCCCAACCGTTCTAGCATTGCGCACATAAGGCCGCCGACCGCCGCTCAGATGTGTCAATGTTGACACCGAACCCACAACCAGCAAGCAAGGAGGTGCCCATGGCATCCATTCAAAAAAGAGGAAATACTTATTTCATTGCCGTGTCCCTGAAAAGTGATATTTACGGGAAACGGCTTAGAGAAACCACCACATTTGTACCGGAAAAAGGCTTATCCGAGAAAAAGCAACGAAAAGCAGCGGAGGAATATGCCGTTTTGTTCGAGAACCGGGTCAAAAACGGACTTGTCCTGGATGGGAGAAAGACCAGTCTGAAGGAATTCACTGACCGATGGTTTGCCGAATATGCCGCCCAGCATTTACAGCCCAGGACGCTGGAAAGCTACAAAGCGGAATTGACCGAGAAAATACTGCCGATTCTGGGGCATCTGAATCTTACGGACTTACGACCCAGCAACCTGAACGCTTTCTTTGTTTCCCTTGGGAAAGATGGAGCCAGAAAGGACGGAAAGCCGGGAGGGTACAGCCGGAACAGTATCACCAAAACAAGAAATGTTCTTTCCGCCGTCCTGCGAACCGCCGCAGAGTGGGAGCTGATAGACCATAATCCCCTGGAAAATGTTCGGATTCAGACGAAAGCCACCGCTGAAAAGCTGAAATTCTTCACCCCGGAACAGGCCGCCACCTTTCTGGATTACATTGAGCAGCCCTATACTGTAAAAACTGCCGGACACAAGCGCACGGATGACACCGGCAAACCCTACACGGTAGCCAATTATGAAAGCAAGCGTATAATGCCCGAGCAGCTGCGAGTGCTGTTTATCCTGGCAATCTATACCGGCCTGCGGAAGGGTGAGCTGCTTGCCCTGGAGTGGCGGGACATCGACTTTGAAAATAACACCGTTACCGTTTCAAAGTCCGTTTCCGTTGTGGCGGGGCAGCAGATCACCAAGGAGCCAAAGACAAAGAACTCCTTCCGAGCTGTGGCAATCCCCCGCTTCCTCACGAAGCGTATTCAGGAAATGAAGGCAGCACGGGCACGCTACCGGCTCTCCCTGGGTGACTACTGGCAAGGGGCTGAATGGCTGTTCATCCAGGACAACGGAAAGCAAATGTCTTACTCTACCCCCTATTCCGCATTCCAGGATACCATAGCCAGATACAATGCAGGCAAGAAGCCAGCGGATCAGCTGCCAGTCATTCCCTTCCACGGCCTGCGGCATACCTCCGCCACGCTTCTGATTGCAAGTCATCAGGATGTACGCACCGTTTCCAGCCGTTTGGGACATGCCCAGGCCAGCACAACCATGAATATCTACGCCCATCAGCTGAAAGAAACTGACAAAAAAGCTTCCGACGCTCTGGAAAACATGCTCATAAAACACGCCTGAAAGCGCAAAAAATCGCCACCGACATCAAATTGCTATCAATTGATGTCAGTGGCGTTTTTCTGTTAAAATGGTGAAAGCCCTAAAGCCGTTGCGGCTCTAGGGCTTTTTCATGGAGCTAGTGACCTGACTCGAACAGGCGACCTTCTCATTACGAGGGTCAAGAAACCCGTTGCATATCTTTTTATTTCGTTCTGTTTTGTTCTAATATTGCCCGAAAAATCACCCGTTTATGTCTATAAGCAGGTGTTTTTATTTATATCGTTTTCTATCGTTTCTTATTGTTTTGCCTAACCGTTAGGCAAATGTTAGGCAGGTAACCATAAAGTTCCCCAATCAACTATCAAAGCTTTTATAGGAATTGTCAAGCCACGCCTTGCTCTTATTTGTTTTTTCTAAAAAGTCTAAATACTCCATTTGCTTTTCTGCGGATGCAGCCTTCTTGATTGCATCCGTCCTGCTTGTACATTCCGACCAAAACCATTGTTGAAAAGATGCCCCGCTTGTGGCTGCTGTCAATCTAGCTTTTGCATCAATACCGTTTCTGACCCGTGCGCATTGTTGCCGTATATTCTCTACAGCCTGTTCACAATTCAGATGCGTATATTTTGGAACTGGCGATTTTTGATTGCAATACTTGCGTTTGAAACTCTCCGTTGCAAACCATCTCCCGCAGTGTTCGCATTTTGCTAGCTTTAATTCATTCAAAGCGTAGTAAAACAAAAGAGCATATACTATATCGTAAATGGAAGTAATTCCATCCATGCGTATCCCTTTGTCATAACTAGCATTTATCCAATCCAGCGGAGAAACCGTTTTCTCTACAAAATGCCGAATTCTCCAAACTTCAACATCTTTCATTGTCAATTTGATTTTATCGTTACCTTCTAGGCAATCCGCAAAATTCAAAACACCATAAGCGTTGTCTGTGGAAACCTCCAACCCCCAAAGCATTTCGACATGATCCTTTCCGTCAGCATTGCCCGATAGTTTGTTGGATATACGGTTTAGAACAGCCTTCCCATATTCGTTCCCAGAAATGCCTTTAATCTCTGGAAAATCATTCTCTAATACCATTATCAGATTCCCAAGAGCGTTTTTAGTTGAACCCATACAATACACCTCTGAAAAACTCACTTGTATGGTCACCTTCTGTGGGTCAATAATAATGTCCATTTCTTGTCCTCCAAAATGTTGACTTTCAGGTTCATTATACCACAACATTTTTCAAAAGTAAACGGCACACAGCTATGATAAAATCCCGTTAACACCGGTGAACAATAACACACAAAGGAGGACAGAACACATAGACATGATTCCGGACTTTTTAACTATCAGACAGGTGGCCGCTACCCGCATTTTACCAGAGTACCGGCTACGGAAAATGTGCGCCGAGGGGAAACTACCTGGGTTTTACGCCGGAAAAAAATTCTTGATTAACTTCCCGGCACTCTGTGACCAGCTAAACCGAATTGGACGGGAGGACGGCCACCAATGACTCAATCTGAAAGAATTCTCCGCCACCTCCAGGACGGTAACACACTGACTCAGGCTGAGGCCTTTTTGGAGTATGGAGTCGGCCGACTGTCTAGCCGAATATGTGATCTCCGGCGGGCGGGCTACCCTATCAAGGGCGAATTTGTCACCCAGAAAAACAGATATGGCGAGTCTTGTACATTTGTTCGGTATTCGCTGGATGAAACCAAGGGGGCTTGATTATGTCCGCTCTGAGAGATAAACATCCATCCTGGTTCAAGCTGAAAACCGAGCGGCGGCAGCTTATCAAAGAGTTGCCACCGGAAACGGCAGTCACCGTTCTTCTAGCCTGTCTGGATTATTTGGAAATCGGAAGTTTTCCTGATTCCATGCATCCGATTGAGAGAATCGCCGCTTCTGCTTTTCTTCCTGACTTGGAAGAAGCCTGGGCAAAGTATACCAAACGGGTATCAAATGGCTCAAAGGGTGGTGCCCCCAAGGGCAATAAAAACGCCCAGAAAACAAAACAACCATACGGTTGCATTCGCCCACATATGGGGCCATTCGGGGTAGAAGTAGAAGAAGACCCCCTTAAGGGGGATTCTTCTACTAACTGGGGTGTAGATAATAGGGACGGGGAACCGCCCCTTTGTGGGGGCGGTTCCCCTACCCGGTTCTATGTGGATAATGCTACCGGGAAAGTGGTTGACAGAGGGGAGGCGTGGGGATGAACCCAGAACAATATCTTTGTGGGGCTATCCTGATTTCCGGAGACGCAGTAATGAAAGCCATTCGGGGCATTGTCACACCTGATTGTTTCCAGCTGGAAGCCTACCGGGCTATCTTCACGGCTGCACTGTCTCTTTTGGAAGACGGAACACCCATTGACCCGGTTTCTATTGCCGCCACAGCGAAGCGGCAAGGCGTGGAGCTTCCAAACAAGCTTCTTTTTGAGCTGATGGAAATTGTACCGACTGCGGCGAATTGTGTTGACTATGCCCACCGTGTAGCGGAGGATGCCCGGAAACGGTACAATTTCCATCAGCTCAAAAAGA